>Ga0172378_10000825_pt1 | contig 28041 bp, 21 predicted proteins | sample GrowelOW332metaG_FD_119755 | JGI IMG/M metagenome (GOLD analysis project Ga0172378, IMG submission 119755) | Groundwater microbial communities from an aquifer near a municipal landfill in Southern Ontario, Canada - Pumphouse #3_1 metaG | ecosystem: Environmental > Aquatic > Deep subsurface >...
AGGGTGCTTTTTATTCTTGAAGCATGTTTTCTTGTTAATATATCTTTTTGTTTTATTTATTATACAACGGGGGAAATAAATTCCATTGCATCAGGTTTAAAAGGACTTTTGTATATCTTTTCATTCTATATTGCTTTTTTTAAATTTAACGCAGTGGAAATGTCTCCGGCAGACGGGATCATAATCAAGTCCCCGTATATTTTCTCCGATAATGTCAGCATTATTTTCCCGTGGACATGGGTAACAGTATACGCTGCTCTTTACAGGTTTATTCTTCCCGCATTTTGCTGCCTTATTATGCTGCTTGGAAATGAATATAAAGTTTCCCGGATTCAGAAATACCGCGGATACGTCGATGCTTTTGCGCTTTTGGTTATGTGGGGGTTGCTTCTTTTTATTAGTATAGTCTCCCGGCATAACCCAGGCCTTTATTTATTGTACCACTTCGCTTATGTATTTTTGATATTAATAATGACATATGCTTCGTCTGTAAAAACTTCACCGTCAGGCAGTGATGCAGTCATGGCTGTATTCCGGGCTTTTCTTTTGTACATTATACCGGGAATAGTTATGGGACTTGTATATGCAGCCTTTTTTGATATATATGCAAAGTATTCAATTCTGTTTTTCCTTATACTTGAAGCCGGTACTTTTTTCATACTTTTTTATATTTCGAAGGTATCAGATTATCTTACAAAAACAAGGCTGCTTCATTCTGCCGATTATGAGCATACTTTTGAAAAAGATCTGGCTTCAATCGATTACAGCGGTGAAATGGACGAAATTACTAATAATATGTTCAACATTTTTAAAAAGAATGTCGAGTGTTCATCCATGTCGGTGTTTATAAATAATGGAGAAGGTAAACTTGACACGGCCTATTCTTCAAAAAATGAAACGCTTTCTGTTTCTTTGGATAATCCCGTTTTCGACGAACTTTTAAATATCGGTAAAACTGTCGTTGTCTACAGTGAGATCGATAATGAACACGACCTTGCAGAGATAAAAGATAAACTTGCAGAACTTTTTAAAGTTACAGAATCCGATGCACTGTTTATTCTGAACGAGGGACGCAATATCCTTGGATTTATTGTACTTGGTATAAAAACCAGTGGTGATCATTATAAAGATTACGACATCAGCGTTTTTACAAAACTATATTCTTATTTCTTTGTTTTCGGGTATTATATGCGTAATATTTCCAACAAGGATATCATTGGTACGGTTAATCGTGAAATTCGTATGTCATCGCAGATTATTACATCAATTCAGGAGAATATGGATCCTGTCAGAAACCCGAAGATTGATGTAGGCTATATTATGGTGCCTGCGCATAATATAGGAGGCGAATTTATTGACCTGATCCGGCTGAATAACCGGTCTCATCTTTTTGTTGTGGGTGACTTGAGCGGAAAAGGTATTGCGGCGAGTATGAGTATGGTTATTTTGAAATCGATCATCCGTACGTACCTTGCAGAAACTCATGATTTTAAGCAGCTTGTTGTGAAGGTTAATTCATTCATCAGAAACAGTCTGCAGAAAGGAACCATTTTTGCAGGGATGTTTGCGCTTGTTGATTTTCAGACTGATACGATGTATTACATCAACTGTGGTATTCCTGCATTGTTTCTGTATACACAGGCATATAACAATGTGATTGAAATACAGGGAAGCGGACATATTCTTGGCTTTGTAAAGGATATTTCTCCGTTTATTTCCGTCAAACAGATTAAACTTAACAAAGGTGATATCGTTCTTACATGTACAGACGGTATTATTAATTCTCATTCTTTGAGGGGAGAACAATTTGGTAAGGAACGTGTCCAGCAGGTTCTCCTTGCCAACTCGATGTATCCGGCTTCCCGCATGGCGCAATTTGAGTATGACAGTCTTGTTAAGTTTATGTCGAAAGAGATGGAAGACGATGTGAGTGTGCTTGTAATGAAATATCAGGAAGCGGATACAGGTGTGAACGCGGAGATACAGTCTGAACCGGAAGAGCAGGAAACGATTCAGACTGAAGAAATGCCGTCCGCATAAACAGAGGAGCTATATATGGAACAATTGACAATTACGGAAAAAAGCGGTGCCAACTATCTTTTGCTTGAACTTGATGGTGCACTTAATGCATATACCCTTGCAGAGTTCCAGCAGAAAGTGTACGGCGCAATTCAAAAGAATAATGTTGTCATTGATTTATCAAAAGTTGTTGAGCTGGATTCTTCTGGAATCGGCGTTCTCATGGCTGCATTCAATGATGGAGAAGACGCAGGCCATAAACTGTATCTTATGGCATTGTCAAATGAGAGTGAAAAGGCTGTTGATGAGACAGGATTTATGAAGGAACTTAATATCATTAATTCTGTAACGGAAGTATCCTAGAACCACACTGGTAAATTGCCATAGCTTAGTCAGCGGCTTTTTTGCCGGCTGAAAAATAATATACCGCTATTTTCGCCGGAAAAGCTGGAATACCTGACCGGCGGATTTTTTTTGTCCTGTGATTTTGTCTGTATAATCGCCTTCGTGAGTAAGGATACGTACATAGACTGTATTGTCCACAGGTTCAATTTCCTGCCATACATATTCAAGCCAAAGTTCTTCAGCTGCTTTATATACGATTTCATCGGGCGTACCGTCGGTTAAAAAAGTCTGATGACCTGGTTGTAAAAGTCCCTGTAAAAAGAAATATGTTCCTGCTGGAATAGACAATTGTCTGCCGGAAGCGTATTGTCTGTATTTTGATAAATATTCTTCCGGTTTTGGTTCCAGATTATGTTTTGTTACAGATGCACTGCATATGCGCAGTATACCGCTGCCTGTATCGTCGGTTGTACCGCAGACGATATCTTCATACAATATAAGATTTTTTACTGTCATATATATATAGTATCAAATTTTTGATTTTTTATCAAAAAAAAGGAGAAGTAGTCCGAATGTGAGCATTTGAATCGATTTATATACTGAGATTCTTACGGAGGTATAGATATGAATAAGAATGTCAGGGCGTTCTGTTTCTGGTTTTTGCAGGTTGCAGGAATTTGTACAATTGTTCTGTTTGCGGTTTGTCCTGTTTCATGTAAAGTGACGGACGAAGGTTTACAGCTGTTGCATGGTGATTATACTGCACCTACGATTGAATCATACGCTGTTCAGGATTCATTTTCCATTATGGTTGTCTTTTCTAAAAAAGTCCGGATAACGGAAGCTGTAATAATTCCTTCTGCTGTAACAGCCGGATCTGAAACCAGCGGTTTAATGGAGTCTGACGATACAGCTCCGTCGTTGGAAACAGCTTCGGAAACAGATAATGCTGTTTCCGGGATAATTTCTTATGATGAAACAGGTAAAAAAGTAACAATTACTTCTACGGAAAAACAGTCAGTCGGTGCTCATTATGAGTTGTACGGTGAGGCTGAGGATGGAACAGGGAATACTTTAACCTTCTGTATTCCATTTACAGGGTACAACGAAAGAATACCCTGTGTTCTGATCAGCGAAATACATCCCGGATATGTTTCAGGGACGAACAGGTGCGAATTTATAGAACTGTTTACCCTGACGTCAGGAAACCTCGCCGGCCTTAAAGTATACAGCGCGAATGATGGAAAAGACAGAGGATACGTACTACCGGCTGTCGAAGTGAAACCGGGAGAAGTGATTATTCTGCACATGAGAAAGAAGGGGGAAAATTGTCTTGATGAGACAGGAGATAATCTTTCCCTTGCAGAAGGAAGCGGGAAGACTGACTACGTTTCATCAAATGCACGTGATTTGTGGGCGGATAATACGAAAGCCTGCATTGGAGACAAGGAAGATGTGATAGTACTTCTGAATTCTTTTTCCGGAGCTTTTATTGATGCAGTCATGTATGCTCCTGCCGGAATTATGTCATGGTCAAAGGACGAAATACGCGATGCGGCAGTCGAAGCTGTGTCTGCCGGTATATGGAGCAGCGCAGAGCCTTCTGCTGCAGTAAAATCAGATGGTCTTACTGCTACAAAAACATTTACACGGCGTGGCTGTTTTACGTTTCTTGATAAGTTTCAAAAAAATACTTCTGCAGACAGTGCAGTTTCTCAGAATGCTGGTGATTGGTATATAGCCGACTCTAAAAAAGTATCACCGGGGACAGTCGAATGAACGAATTACCGGTTGTTTTGAGCATATAGTAAAAACTGTATTTTTCTGATAGACTCGGTATATGTCTGAATTATTAGCACCTGCGGGTAATATTGAATCTCTTGATGCTGCAATCGGCGAAGGTGCTGATGCAGTGTATCTCGGTCTAAAAAGCTTTAATGCGCGGCTTCGAACATCAAATTTTGCATGGAATCAGTTTGAGGCTGCGGTTGATTCTGTACACCGGCAGGGGAAAAAAATTTATGTGACGGTAAACACCGTCTGTGAGGAAAATGAAACAGAACGTCTGTACAGGTTCCTTTCTTATCTTAACAGTGTGAAACCTGACGGACTGATTGTGCAGGATTTTGCAATTATGCGTATGGCTCAGCAGTTTTTTCCTGAAATGGAACTTCATGCTTCGACACAGATGAACATAGCAGGCATTGCCGGTGTTAATCTGCTCAGCAGGGAAGGAGTAAAACGTGTTGTGCTTGCCCGTGAACTGGGCTTTGAAGAAATCAAAAAAATAAAGGATTCAACTAAAACACAGCTTGAAATATTTGTACATGGTGCTCTTTGTGTAAGTGAGTCCGGGTTGTGTCTGTTTTCCAGCTTTCTTGGTGGAAAATCTGCAAACAGGGGTATGTGTACGCAGGCGTGCCGCCGGTTTTATACAGCAGAAATGCCGGACGGACTTGAACAGGGCTATTATTTTTCACCTTGTGATCTTGAACTTATCGACCGCATTCCCGATCTTATGGAAATCGGCATAGATTCATTCAAAATTGAAGGACGCATGAAGAGTGCGGAATATGTCGGCGCTGTCGTCTCTGCCTACCGGTATGTTATGGATCACTGGAAAGAGGACAAAAAAGGCGCTGTTGTTGCCGGTAAACGTATGCTGTCGTCTGATTTTGCCCGGACAAAAACTTCCTATTGGTATAATTTTAAAACGCAGGAAGAGGGCGTCGAAAAGGCGGGTACAGAGATACTTAATCCTGGTCAGGCTGGCGGTACCGGAATTTATTTAGGAACAATTACATCGCTCAAAGCCGCTCCTGATGAACTTATTGAAGATGCAAAGAAGAATGCATCTGCCGATACTCCTCCGGAACAATTACAGATTCAGATGGCGCAATTTTCAGGAGAATCATATGACCCTGATCCTGGTGATTCAATCCGCCTTCATCGGAAGGACGACAGCGGACGTGTGAGCCACAAAGTCAGAAGTGTTGAAGTTCTGGAAAGCGGCAGACGCTGGGTCGATATTCCCGGTGGATTTCATACAGGTGACAGCGTTTATCTGCTGCAGACAAAGTCTATGTCGAAACATTATCCACGTGTATTACCGAATGATTTATCCAGTTACCGCCGGCAGCCGGCAGACGAAAAATTACCGGTGCTTGATCTGACTCCTGTCGGAAAGAATGAGCTGACATATTTCCCGGAAGGATTGTATGTACAGGTATCAAGCCTTTCCGATGTATTCATCGTACAGGCAGTACATCCTGTACGTGTTATTATAGAACTTAATCATGAAACAAGTGCCGGATTATTACAGCACAGTATCGTACTTCCGGTTTCCAGAAAGCAGGTGATGGTTTCGCTTGATCCGTATTGTCCTGCTGCATCGGAAGATTTACTTCGCACAACGATTGATGATCTGATTTCAGAAGGTTTTACTACATTTGTCGCTAATAATGTAGCTCATATAGAGATGCTGCGGGGAAGAAAAGACGTTAACATGGTTGCCGGGCCGTATCTGTATACGTTTAACAGATGGGCTGTCTCATGGCTTGAAAACCAGGGGCTGGGGGCGTTTATTATGCCGTATGAAAATTCCCGGAAGAATCTTGAATCTACGTTTGAACAGTCGGTACGCTCCCGTGTTCTTATACCGGTTTTTGCCTATCCGGCATTATTCCGTATACGCTTCAAATTACCGGCTGAATATGATTTTACCTACTTTTTGGATAAGGAAGGTGGTACATTCAAGGTAAATTCGACCTCCGACGGTTCATTTGTCATGCCGGAAACAGCATTCGCCATTACAGATAAAACTGATTTGCTTTATAATTCTGGTTTCAGGCGTCTGCTGCTTGATTTTTCAAAAACAAAAGTGACGAAAGGACAGCTGCGTGAAGTAACAAATTCAATTATTAAACGTTCAGTGCTTCCGGGGGTTTCCCGGTTTAATTGGAAAGAAGGTTTCTATTCGCCGCAGCAGATAGAAGAGTACAAAGCGGGAAATGAAAGAGCCGCTGCTGCACGAATTGCAGGCAACGGTTCAGGTGGTTTTCATAAAAAACCGGGAAACAGCAAAAAAGGCACAGCACGGGGGAACAGAAAGCGGCCCCGCTGAAAGTATCAGAATAAGGCTTCTTCAGCCTCTTTACTTTCTGCATTCATTTCATATTCATCTGCAGCAGCAGCGTTTGCCGCGGCTATATCGTTAAGTTCATCTTTACTTTTTGTTTTTTTCTCGAGTCGCGGTTTGAATTCGATATGTTCGGCTATAATTGATATGCGTGAAGCGTTTTTTCCGTCTGTTGTTTTCCATCGGTCCTGTTTCAGACGACCGACAACACGCATCCCGCGGCCTTTTTCTGTCCGGGTCTGGCAATATTCCGCCATTTTGCCGAAGACTTCAACATCAAAATATGAGACGTCTTCTGTGCCCTGTCCGTCGCTGTTTTTGTAATAGTGGTTAACTGCAAGCGGAATCCTGCAGACTTTACACCCGTGTGGTGTTTCGCTGTATTCTGGTTCACGCGTAATGTTTCCTTCCAGAATGAGAGAGTTTAACTGATTCATACTGATACTCCTTAATAGATACGATATGTTGTTTTTGTCCGGCCGGACAGAACAGGAGAACATTTTATTATTGCACTCCTGTTGTTATATATCGCTCAGAATGTTCTTTTTTGGAGTATTTTCCTGTTTTTTATAAAAGAAAGAGTTCCGGTCAGCCGTTTTCGACCAGACGAAGGATGTATAACTGCGTATACATATATAATGCGTCCTGATCAGTAATTTTCTGCATATTCGGCGTTTTTATGAGTGTTTCAGCAAGACTTCCTATGCGTTCAGTTGTAAAAGTATTTGCGGAAATAGTATGTATTACTTTGCGCATATAATCACGGATAAGAGAATTTACATCCTCCGTAAGCTGTATGTGCGCTTCTTTCGTTATGAGCTTGTTCCATTGATTACAATATGAATCAAGTTCACGGTCGATTGTTGAACCGGCAGGAATAAAACGTTCTTCCTGTTTTTTGGCTGCTGCTGCAAGAGCTTCCCGTTTCGTCATGTTTTTTTCCGGTTTCTTTTCTTCCGCGTACTCTGCGTTGGCAGATTTTACTACAGTTTTTTTTGTTTTTGGTCTTTTCATGAAGAAACGGACGATTTGTGAAATAACGGGAATAATATACCAGAACGGCAGCATTATTTTTGCGCTTGAAAGAATCGTGTTACAGTCGAGCATCAACAGTTTGCTGTACGGGAGCAAATGTCCGTCGGAAAACAGTTTAAATTTTCGGTTTTCCATATCGTTTTGCATTTCGATGTCCAATATAGGAAGAAAATTCGAATTGAGAAGTGCATAAAGAACAGGAGATTCTGCTTCAACTTCTTTTTTGATACATTCCTCAAATTCCTGCCGCCCATGCATTTCAGACAGCTTTTCATAATTTTCAAGTACGTTGAACCATTTATCGATAAGTTTTTTCTCTACTATATCATGTGCCTCATTGCATAACCGTACAATAAGCGGGAAAACTTTTGTTTTGTAAACAAAATAACGCATTCCTGAATCAATTTTAAATACAAGCAGCCGGGGTAATTCTGTATCTTTACTTTCAGATGTCAGAGTTTCAAGAAAATTTTTTAGATCTGCATCTGAATAACGTCCATGCAGCGGGATACCTTTTGCATCTGTCAGTTTCAGAATTCCCTGCATTGAGTAGAAATACGGCGGTTTATTAAGAGCCTGCTCCAGATCACGCAATGCATCCTGTTTCTGCTGCTGTTTTTGAATTTTGTTTTTAAGCATAAGCATGTAAAGCTCGGAAATTGAAACTGACTGAAGAAGGTTTGTGTCTTCAAGCGTCATATCTTTTACTTTTTCAAAATCCTGACGGACAAAATAGCAGAGCTGACTCCAGAAGTAGAATGCGTCACCTGAAGTTTCCATCGATTGTAATGCGGTGTCCGGTCTGCTTATAATCTGGTCAAAAAAAGTCTGTGTCGAAAGTTCCTTCCCCGGATTTGCATTTCTGAGCTTTTTCAGAAAATAATCGTGATATTCTTCTTTTTTGAGCATTGTACGGAGTTTTGCCATTGCTGCATTCGTCAGAATGTTTACGGGAATACATTCCGGTAACAGAATGGGTGGTACATCGTGAGGAAGCTGTACACAGAATAACCGGGGAGATTTTAGATCCTGCCCTGCAAATAATACCGGGAAAAGATCAGTTGCATTTTCACTTTCTATTGCATCAAATGGAACCTGCTTCGGAAGGTCTGCAATCGAAGGAAATGGAATTGACGGATTTGTTGAAATTTCTTTATAACGTTGTGCATATTGCACAGTAAAATACATTATTACAATAATAGTCAGCTTGTCCGGCGTACGGTCCAAAAAATATACCAGATGTTTTTCTGCAAGTTTTTCCAGTTCTGACTGAACAATATCTTCCGGGTTACCAAGATATTTCACAAGGTCAGCCTGTTCTTCAACATGATGTTCAGCATACTTTTTAAGATAATCGCAGAAATCATGGAAGCTGACGAATGCCGATCCCTGTCTGGTTGCGTAAAAACGAAGTAGAGTGCCCAAATTTGCCGATATAGACATATATGTATTGTAGCAGTAAAAAAAGCTTTCCGCAACTTTAATTTAGTGAATTAACGCAGCACTGTTTTTCAACAGGCTGCCGGGACTTGCAGGAGAGTCTGCATAAGAATAAAATAGATAAATAAAATCAGAAGGATTAAAATGAATTCAAAACGCATGAAGAATCTTCATCCGTATGTACCGGGTGAACAGCCTAAAGACAGAAGCTATATCAAGCTGAATGCAAACGAAAACCCTTATCCACCTTGCCCGGAAGTTATATCCACCGTTACAGGTTTTATAAGCGGTTCTCCGGAAAAACTTGGCCTGTATCCTGATCCTGATTCGCTCACCCTTCATGAAGCGGTTGCTGGTATGCTTAACAGAACCGGCGGCGTCCTCTGCCGTGCTGTTTCAGGCGGAAAACAGTGCAGCCCTGCTGAAGAAGACAAAATTCCGTTTACGGTTACTCCGGACATGATTTACAGCGGTAATGGCAGCGACGAAGTACTTTCGTTCGTGTTTTATGCATTTTTTGATTCCGGCTGCAGACTTGTAGTTCCGGAATTCTCATACAGTTTTTATCCGGTCTACGGTGGTTTCTATAATATTCCGCTTGATCCGGTAAAGCTTAATCAAGACTGGACGCTTGATACTGAAAAGATGGTTGCACATGAAAAGCGGAACAGATCAGGTATCATATTTGCAAACCCGAATGCACCGACCGGAAGGGGACTAACCCGCAGTCAGATTCGGGAAATGCTTCAAAGGACACGCAGAGATAAGGTGTTCGTGGTCGATGAAGCATATGTTGATTTTGGAGGAGAAAGCTGCATCCCGCTTCTTGCAGATTTTCCGAATCTTCTGATTGTACGTACGTTCAGCAAAAGCCTGTGCAGTGCGGGAATGCGGCTCGGTTATATTGTTGCTTCTCCGGAAATTGCCCGGACCGTTACAACCGTAAAGAATTCTCTTAACCATTTTCCGATTGATGCGGTTGCTCAGGTGGCCGGCACTGCGGCCTGCCGCAACGATGGATATTATGCTGATTGCGCAAAAAAAATTGTCAGTGAGCGTGAAAAGTTCAGTACCTTCCTTACTCTGCACGGATGGGATGTTATCCCGTCACAGACTAATTTTGTATTTGCAAAGAAGACCGGCATCCGGGGCGAAGAAGCATACAGCAGAATAAAAGAACAGGGCATTCTGGTACGTCATTTTGCCACGAAAGGAATTGAGGATTACCTTCGTATAACAATCGGAACACCGGAACAGATGCAGGTTCTTTGTACTGCGATGGAGCATATTTAAGGACAAACAGACTAAATTTCAATAAAGCCTTGACAGGAGTATGTATATGAATTTTCTGGTTATATCTGATCTTCATGGAAATATACCGATGCTTGACAAATTAGATGACGAATTTAAATCTGCGGATGCAGTCCTGTTTGCAGGAGATTTTGCAGCGTTTACTCGTCCTGAAACAGGAATGCCTGCACTGGAAGCATTGTGTAAAAAACATGAAACTATTTTTTCCGTCATCGGAAACTGCGACGAACCTGATTTTCTTGAAGAAATAGAAAAAAAGGATATCAGTGTTGAGTCAACACTGGTATATCACGATGGATTGTGCTTTGCCGGAAGCGGAGGGGGCAGTAAATTTACAGGTACTACACCGAACGAACGTACAGATGAGGAACTCCTTTCTGATTTCAGCATCGTGGAAAATACGAAAGAAGGAGGAGATGAGAACGGGCACTGGAATAACCTCATCCTGATCATGCATAATCCTCCGAAAGATACAAAGTGTGACGCTGTAAATCCGACCGTACATGCCGGTTCTCCTCTTCTGCGGAAATTTATTGAAGATAAAGCACCTCTTGCGGTTATAACCGGACATATTCACGAAGGTGCTGCTGTTGACAAGATCAACAGCACTGTTGTTATTAATCCCGGACCTCTCGCGGACGGTTGTTATGCTGTCATGGAAGTAGAGAAAGACCATAACGGTTGGATAGTGACACGTGCAGAACTGAAGAAGACGAATTGATTGATTTATCTGCTTGAACAGATTCTGAAGCCCATATAGTTATAGACTTCGTTCGGGTCATACGAATAGCGGTCACCGGCGCAGATGAATTCTGTATACGGCGACCAGCTTCCTCCGCGGCTTACCCGCTGCGAACCATATTCGGGTCCTGCTGCACGTTTTTCTTTTTCCTGTTCTGTATAATCAGCAAACCAGTCCCAGCAGAATTCAAGCACATTCCCGCTCATATCATAAAGTCCTGCACTGTTTGGATTTCCTGAACCGGGTGCAGGCAGAGCATCAGGGGTAAAAAGTGTACCTGCAGTTCCGACTGTCCGGGTCATGTTAGTATTCATGTCAAACCATGCAACAAACTGTTCGCTTTTTACATGAACGTCGCCTTTAAGACCGTCATTTTCCTGTCCGCTTGCATAATCACCGCGCTGGAATCCTGTTTTCATGACACGTGCAGCATATTCCCATTCAGTTTCAGACGGAAGCCGGTAACCGTCTGCATCCCAGTCACATACGGCCAGATCGCACGATGATGTGTTGGAGGAATCACGGAGCACATCTCCTTTGTATGTATAGCAGGGGGTTCTGCCTTCTATTTCGCTGAGGGCGTTGCACCAGACGATTGCGTCGTACCAGCTTATCATTGTGACTGGTTGCAGACTCCCTGTTTCTGTCGGATACCGCCCCCGGCGGCCGGCGGAACCTTCCTGACCGGGGTCAGTAAAAAAATATCCTTTTTTTTCTGCTTCGACTCGTGTACGGAACCAGAGTGCATACGTTGTTTCGTATTTATTGATTTTGAACGGATCGACATACCTTGTCGCCGTATAAGACTGACTGTTGTCGCCGATTACGAAGGAAGGTTTTTCACTTCCTGTCGTCTGTGCAAGCTGCACCATATCAATGTCGTGAAAAGAATCTTCTGCCGGCTGAGCTGCAAGAGACGACAGAAATAGTGCAAATAATGCAGGGATAATTATTTTTTTCATTGTTTGTTTTTCCTCCGTTGTGAAGGTTTTCGTACAGGGAAACGATCACGAAGCATATACGCCGTAACGATTGTTGTAAGCAGACATACACCTGAAATAACAAGCATGCCGATCCAGCCGTTGTGTGCAAACGGAAGCGGAATATTCATGCCGAAAAAGCTTGTTATAAAAGTAGGGACCATGAGCACAAGATTTATGACAGTGAGTTTTTTCATGATGATGTTAAGATTATTGGAAATGACTGAAGTGAATGTATCCATAAGACTTGTAAGAATATTGCTGTACGTGTCTGCCATTCCCATAGCCTGCCGGTTATCAATCTCTACATCATCGAGCCAGTCGTCGTCATCGTCGTCGAATGTCATAAGTTTGGTTTTACGCAGCTTTGAAAGAAGAAGCTGATTGCTTGAGAGAGATGTCGTAAAATATTCAAGAGATTTCTGCAGATTGAGCATTTTGATTATTTCTTTGTTTTCGATGGATCCCTGCAGGTCCCGCTGAATTGTTGACGACTGCCTGTTTATTTCCTTGAGGTATTTAAGAAAAGTAATATCAGCCCGGCTGAGCAGACTGATGATGAATGCCGGAAAATCCGCAAGAATTATTCCTTTTACATGTCCTGATGAAATATCTTCAAGTACTTCATTGTTTGAACCGCATATCGTGATAATCGTGTTTTCTTCAAGAATAATGCCGAGCGGAATAGTGTAATAGGGAACTTCTGCATTAGCTTCATAAACAGGAATACGTACAATTGTGAGTACATATGTATCGCCGTCTTCGATACGGGAAAGTTCATCAGGATCAAGAATATCCGTTATATGGTCGTAGTCAATACCGCAGCCTGCCTCCAGCAGAGCTGTGTCTATATTAGTTAATTTACGGGCATCAACCCAGACAGGAGCAGAATCGTCGATTTGATTTTTGTTTACGCGTAAAAATTGTCCGTTTTTCTGCTGCCAGTATGTAATCATTTTTGGATACCCTGTGAAATAGTAACAGAAAAGATTATGAAACGCAATGGAAATACCTGCAACCGGTATTCTGTGTTCTTTACAGAAAAAACTGATTTAAAAATATCCGTTTTTGATCACTTCTATACGATTAAAAGGGAAGAACTGTTATATATCAGAATCCGGAGACATGCCGGTTAAATTTCTAAGGCTTATAAAATTTAATCGGTGTTTCACAGCAGACAGAGGAGGAATTTATGAAACAGAATTCTTTTTTGACTACCAGGCTTGGATTGAACATGCTTCAGATACAGAAAATTGTTCAAATGATGAAAGAGAAGAATGGACTTATACTTGTATGCGGACCAGCAGGAAAAGACAATTCGGATGCGCTTGCAGCATTTTTCATGCTGCTGCGGCAGGAAAAACGGGAAAATAAAAGACCGGATGTGTCTGTTATAGAAGAAATCCGTAGCAAGCGGGTCGCACAAATCACAGTGCAGGCATCGCTTGCGGGGCATCTTGTACTGTCGTCTCTGCGGATGGATGACCCGGTGGATGTTTTTCAACGGATAGTAGGTTTCGGAATTGAGCCGCGGGTCCTTGCTTCTGTATTAAAGGGCATGATTATCGAAAACGTTATACGGAAAAACGGAAGAAGGACAGTACTTGTGGATATCGTATCGGTACATGAAAAACTTGTGGACATGGTTGTAGAGCAATATGGAGCAGAAGATTTGAAGGTCTGTTTTTTACATTGCACGAATGTTATAAGTGAAGTCCTGAAATCTATAAAATGTCTGCCGCCTCCTGTGTATAGTAACTGCCGGAAAGCAGCAATAAACGAGCTGTACAGGAAAAACAGTGCACAGGAAGTTGAAAAAAAAATCTGCAGGAAAAAAACTGGAACGATAAAAGTCCGCAGTATAACCGGAAATTCTGACCGGCCGTTTCTAATCGCGGACAATTTACTCCGGCTGAAAAGGAGACATCCGTCTTTCGGACAAAACAGGTATTCTATCAGAGTAGGGAGGAGTGAAACTGGTACAGAATTTGCTGTAAAGCATCAGACGATTCCGGGAGAAATAATAAGATGATGAAAAAAAAGAATGTTTTTTTCCTTTTCTTTCTTGTTTTTCTCTGGAAAGATCCGGTATATGCCTTCGGTGTTCGCCCGTACTGTATCGATTGTTCCGTATCGTTATTTTCAACGAAGAATGAATTTAAATATGCAGGATTGGATGTCACTTTTTATAATAATTCCAATAAAGACATAAAATCTTTTACTTTGACTTTATATTTATATGATGAAAACGGTAATCCTCCTTTCTCAAAGAACTGCGTTACTGTTGAGAATATACAGGGAGTGCAGGCATATGGCACAGTAGAATTTTGTATCAGTCTGGACGAATATATAACAGTTGTACCGGAAGAACCGTATCGGACTGATTCCGTATATGCGGACAGAATTGAATATGAAGATGAAACTGTATGGACCGATCCCTGCGGATTATATGCTGTACAATAATAAGTATACTACTACGTTATTATTTTGTTTTTTCCACTGTTTTTCCCGAGATACAGATTTTCATCGGCTTTTGCTATTACTTTAGCGATTGTCGTGTCTCCACTGAAGGTTGAGGCACCTGCTGTTACCGTTAGATTGAAAGACCTGCTGCCATATATAAACGTGTATTCTTCTATACTTTTTCGTATTGATTCAATGCGGTCTATACATTCGAAATTATCCGTTTTGTATTGCTCAATAAATAAAAACTCCTCTCCGCCCCATCTGCAGACTTTCGCCGTATCTGAACAGTTTTCTAGAAGTATTTTACTTATCGTTATCAGAACATAATCGCCGGCTGCGTGTCCGTATGAGTCGTTTACTTTTTTGAAATTGTCTATATCGAACATAGCGATGCAGTAATGTGTACGTTTTTTTACAGCTTCTTCATGAAAATTACCGATGATTTCACGCATTTTCCGGCGGTTGTACAGTTTTGTTAATTCATCAATATCTGCTTCATTCCTGATTTTCAGTTCTGAGGAGCGGATAATGTCTGAGTACACTTTAGAAAATATGATTACAAGGAAAAAAATAAACAAAGCGTTGGCAGTGTATAAAAATTTTTGTATGAAAAATGAAACCATATATACAGGTTCGTTCAGCGAAGTATAATATTCCATGCTGAAAAAGATAATCATAGAAATAATACTGGCCTGTACAGGATGAAAAATATAAGCGTCGTTTTTATCCGAACCGTATGAAGAAAAAAAGAGTATGCTCAGCAGACCGATACAATACAGCTGGAATCCGCATGACCAGCCCAGACAGAGAAGTGCAAATATAAGATGAATCATGATTTCAACAGTGGACAACCATGTTGAAAGAGATGTATGAACTATATTGTGTTTTAGAAGAATAAAAAGTACACCGTAGAAAGAAACACTGAAAATATTCACATATATCATGATTTTTATTTGTGTACAGATAAAAAAAATCAGCAGCAGTGTATGGCAGCTAAAAAGGACTATATCCATCACCGCCATCATGAAATGCCGCTTTTTATTCCTGAGCTCATTTTCAAGCATAATTTTAGTATAATAATCAAGTAATTTTTTTTCAACATACTCAGATCAAATAGCTTCTATAATATGTAGTTATACAGTACCAATATTGTAACACCCGGTATAATCTGCTATAATTCCGGTTTATGAAAGCAATAGAGTTAGAAAAAGCATATAATCCGAAAGAATTTGAAGATCGTATATATACTGAATGGGAGCATAACGGCTGGTTCAAACCTGCTTCTGATGCTGCTTCCCCGGTTCATGCCGAATATGAGAAACGTACTGCCGGAATGTCTTCAGAAGTTCTTCGGAAATCTACATATACTGTTGTTATTCCACCTCCGAACGTTACCGGTGTCCTTCATGTCGGGCACGGATTGAATAATACATTACAGGATATTGTGGTTCGTTACCACCGTATGAAGGGCGACAATACCCTCTGGATAACGGGAACTGATCATGCAGGTATTGCGACCCAGAATGTCGTTGAACGTGCTCTCAAGAAAGAAGGACTGACGCGCAACGACATCGGACGGGAGAAATTTCTTGAACGAACCTGGGCTGTGAAGAACGACCACCACAATACAATTGTACGGCAGCAGCGCAAACTCGGCAACAGCACGGACTGGGACCGGGAACGTTTTACAATGGATGAGGGGCTTTCGAAGGCTGTACGCGACGTGTTTGTTACGCTTTACGAGCGCGGACTTATTTATAAGGGGCATTATCTTGTTAACTGGTGCCCTCGTTGTGGAACGGCTCTTGCCGACGACGAGGTAGACCATACCGACACGGCCGGTGCTATGTACCACATCTGGTACGAATATGCTGACGGTCCGGCTCCCGACGGTTCAACGAAAATTGAAATCGCAACAACGCGTCCCGAGACACTGTTAGGCGATACAGCCGTTGCAGTAAATCCGACAGATGAACGTTATAAGGATGTCGTCGGGAAAAAACTGACACTGCCGCTTACCGGCCGTACAATTCCGCTTATTGCCGATGCATATGTCGATAAGGCGTTCGGTACCGGTATGGTCAAAATTACGCCGGCTCATGATCCGAATGACTGGCTGGTAGGGAAACGTAATAATCTTGAAATTATAAATATTCTGAATCCCGATGGTACACTTAATGAAAACTGTCCGGAAAAATACAGGGGACTCACGTGTGCGAAAGCACGTGAACTTATAATCAAAGACTTGACGGATCTGGGGCTTTTCAAGGGTGAAGAAAAAATAACACATTCCGTCGGACACTGCTACCGCTGCGGTACAGTTGTGGAACCGTATCTTTCCGATCAGTGGTTCGTGAAGATGCAGCCGCTTGCAGAGAAAGCTCTTAAGGCATGGAAAGACGGGGACATCGTCTTTTATCCGCGGAAATGGGAAAATACTTACAAGAGCTGGATGGAAAACATCCGCGACTGGTGTATAAGCCGCCAGCTCTGGTGGGGACATCGGATTCCTGTGTGGTACTGTAAAAAATGCGGAAAGACTATCGTCTCCCGGGAAGATCCGTGTACGTGCCCTGAATGCGGTGCAGGTAAAGACCAGCTTGAACAGGATCAGGACGTGCTTGATACATGGTTCTCTTCGTGGCTCTGGCCGTTCAGCACGCTCGGCTGGCCGGAGAATACAAAAGATCTGCAGATGTTCTATCCGACAACTGCACTTGTAACGGCATACGACATTATTTTTTTCTGGGTGGCCCGCATGATAATGGCTGGTCTTGAATTTACCGGAAAAACACCGTTTCATGATATTTATATACACGGACTTGTCCGTGATAAGCAGGGCCGCAAGATGAGCAAGTCGCTCGGAAACGGGATTGATCCGCTTGATATAATCGACATGTACGGAAGCGACGCATTTAAATTTACTCTCGGATTTATGTGCGCACAGGGACAGGATGTTCTTGTTGATAAAGAATCGTTCAAACTTGGCAGCCGTTTTGCAAACAAAGTCTGGAACGCGAGCAGGTATATTCTTGGCAATCTTGAAGGAAGAACTCTTATTCCTGTAAAGGACAGTGACCTTACAGAACTTGACAGATGGATTTATACTGAACTTGATAAATGCGTCCGTACAGAACGAGACGCTCTTGAGGGATACCGGTATAATGATGCTGCTTCCGCTCTTTATGAATATTTCTGGAACGAATTCTGCGACTGGTACGTTGAAGCAACGAAGCTTTCGTTCAGAAATGGTGACGACGACGAAAAAAATCGTGCTGTTTCCGTTCTGCTCGACGTGCTTGAGGAAAATATTCGTCTTCTTCATCCGTTTTTACCGTTTGTTACGGAAGAAATTTACGGAAAACTTCCGCTTAATGAGATTACAGAGAACCGGAGAAAGGCGGGCACAAACAGTATTGTCACGAACAGCCTTTATACTGGTATGCTTATTGCCGCTCCTTATCCGGAAGTTAACGATGCACGCAGGAACGAAACCATATCTAAACGCTTTGCTGTACTTCAGGAGCTTATTCGAAATGTACGCGGTCTGCGCACTGAATGCGGCATAGAGCCTGCGGCGAAAATTCATCTCGCGCTGGTCATAGACAAAGGCAGTGCAGCAGAAGTCTGCAGAGAGAAGGAAGATATAATTGAACTGCTTGCGGGGATTTCAAAGACTGACTTTGTCGATAAAAAACCTGCGGATGCGATAGGTACTGTGGGAACAGGACATGAAGCGTTCCTTATGATTGACGAGAGTGTTAACAAGGAACAACTGCTCGCCCGCTTTCAGAAAGAACTTACTGTAACCAGAGGGTATGCAGAGAAGACCGAAGCAAAACTTTCCGGAAAATTTGCGGAACATGCGCCCGCCGAACTTGTTGCTGAAGAGCGTGAAAAGCTCGAAGAGCATAAAAGGCGCATTGAAAAGCTTGAATCGTACATAAAGAGCCTTTAAATCTTTGAACGAGGAGTAAGCCGATGGGAAAAATCAAGTACGAGATGCATACGGATCGTTCCGGTAAAATGGACAACGAAGCAATGCTTCTGTTGAAAAGCATGTTTCTTGCGCCATACATGCAGCTCGCGACTGCGCTCATCGGAAAAGCACGCCATGCAGGCGGCAATATGTTCCGTCACCAGCTTGATACAATGGCTATCCTTATTGATTATGGGTATATAGATTCTGTACTTCTTAAGGCATCCGTAATCCACGACGTTATTGAAGATGTTCCTGGATTCGATCAGAACCTGATTATTAATGTAGACGAAGAAGGCAAAGACGTATACAGACTTGTCCTTGAAGTAACCAAGAAAGAAGGTCAGCTTAAAAATGATTATCTTCGGAGCATAATAGCGAACGGCAGCCAGCGTGCAAAAGTTCTGAAATGTGCCGACCGTATCAGCAATATGATAAGTCTTGGATTCGTCACGGATCCGGAATTTATTGAGAGATACTGTGACGAGACGGAATACTTTATTCTGCCGATTGCCCTTGAAGTTGATTATAATATGTATCAGGAACTGATAAATCTTATTATAACCAGGAGAAAATATCTGGAGGACAGCGGCTATATAGAACGAAAAAAGAACATGGCAGCCGAAGCTGCCGGAATTCAAAAAGTTAAATCTTAAACAAATCTATCTGCGATCCTATGTCCTTTACATTTTTATTTAAATCTCCCGATGCATTAGATAGTTTTTTACTTGCTGTATTTATCTCTGCCGTTTCTACTGTTATATTTGTCATCAGTCCGCGGATTTCTTCTGAAATATTGTGAAGTTTTTTTATTTCGATGAGAATTGCTTTTGTTCCTTCCGTCATTTCAGCTGATGCAGATTTTACCTGTGAGGTGTTGTCGTTCATTGACTTAAGCGCTTCAAGAATTTGTTTTGAGCCTTCATTCTCCTCCTGAATAGCACCATGTATCTGCTGAACAAGCAGATTCGTCGTTGCAACACGTTTTGAGACGGAATCAAAAGCCTTTTTTGCGTTATCAGATACTCCTGCTGCATCTGCAAAAGTTTTCTGAATTCTTTTAAGTTCGTCTCCGATTTTTTTTGACTGTTCGGAAGATGTTTCGGCAAGTTTTCTGATTTCATCGGCAACAACAGAAAAACCTTTACCTGCATCTCCTGCATGAGCTGCTTCGATCGCAGCATTCATAGCAAGCAGATTTGTCTGTTCCGCAATGCTTGTAATAATTTCGTTCGCATCCTGCAGCATTTGTGATTCATCCGCGATTGTTCTGATCTTTTCATTAACTTCGGCGTCTTTGTTGATGCCTTTTTCAGTATCCTCCGCAAGCAGTGAAAATTCCTGCGCCATATGAGCTGCAGATGCATCCATAGACTTGACGTTTCCCAGCATTTCTTCGACAGAAGCAGACGCTTTTGTGACACTTGCAGACTGATTTTCAATCATCTGCTCAAGCGACTCTATGTTTTTTGATATCTGTTCCGCACTTCCTGCCGTTTGTTCAACACTTGTACTTTGCTGTGAAATACTGCCGCTTATTTTTGCAATACTTTCCGAAATTCCGGATACAGAACTGCCTGTGTTATGAATTTCTTCAGTAAGCGCAGTATCTATAGTACCGAGCTGTATACGGGAATTCTGTATGGCTGCTATTATTTCCTGTATTTTTCCTGTAAATTTATTGAAATTTGCAGCAAGTCTTCCGATTTCATCATGATTCTTCACAGGAATACGTTTTGTAAGATCCGCATCACCGTTCGTAATGTCGGTAAGCTGCTTCTGTACCATATTCAGTCTGGAGATGACGAACATAATGGAGAACGTAACAATACAATATAAAATAATACCGGTTATAATTTCCATAAAGAGCGATGCGTTACGGACATTGTCGGCTGTTTCCTGAATCTGATTTTCAGGAATCACAACTCCCACCATCCATCCTGCTGCCAGTTTTACCGGTGCCACAGCAACTGATATATGACCGTCCGTTTTATTGTTTATTTCGATTACAGAATTTTTTCCGGCACGGAGAATATGTATAAGTTCCGTACTGTAATTAAAATTTTTCATCAGACGGTTTCCATCAGGATGGGAAAGAATAGTACCATTTCGATCTGTAAGGAATATATATCCCTGTTTACCTATTTTTATTACTTTAAGCGAATCCTGCAGCATCTGGAGTCCAAGCATTCCTGTAAAGAAACCAAATGTTCTGCCGGTTGAATCTTTTGCAGCACGTGTAACAGGAATTACAGTTTTCCTCGAGGTACGTGATACGATGGCATTTCCGATGAATGTGTCTGTACCGTTTTCCATTACAGCCTTATAGTAATCCCTGTCAGTAATACCGTTTACTTTTCCTGTAAGTCCCGTATCCCGCTTTGTTGAACCGTCCGGTCCACAGAAAAACATATAATCATAGTCATGGTTACGCAGCTGTGTGTTCTGATGCAGCCAGTTCACAACTTTATTTTCATCTCCCGTTTTTACGATATCAGCTTCACTGTATACTTTCATATCAAGTAAATATGACTTTAACCAGTCGTCGATCTGCGCGGCCCGCGCAGATGCGATTTCAGCAATGTTGAAGCTGTAGACGTTTTTTACGGCAGGCCGGAGAATTTTCATGTTTACTATGATCATGATAGTAAACAAAATCCACATTACAGGCAGCATGACTAATGAGAGTCTTTTTGCAAGACTATACGACTTTTTGACATTTTTGTTCATAGAACCTAACTCCTAAACTATATGTAATTATTTACCTATATATTGTTATAGTCGGTCTGATTCATTTTTTTATAATATATTTTTGTAATTATACTGTTCGTTTGAAATATGAATAAATTGTCATATTTGTTACGGTTTGTTAACATCCCGTGCTTCATATTGACACTTGTTTACATAAAACGTAAAATTGTCATAACATAAATCTCTATAATAAGGAGCTACTAGACTATGATTAGAGTCGGTATTAACGGTTTCGGTCGTATTGGCCGCATGGTTTTCCGTGCTGCAGTTTCTAATTTCAGCAAGGACATGGAAGTTGTTGCTATTAACGACCTTCTTGCTTTCAACAAAGATAATCCCTCAAAAATGCTTGTTGATTATCTTGCATACCTGCTGAAATACGATTCAGTACACGGCCGCTTCGACGGTTCTGTAGAAGTGAGCGGCAGTGAGCTTATTGTTAACGGTAAAAAAATCCGCGTTTTTGCAGAAAAAGATCCTTCTAACATTAAATGGGGTGAAGAGAAAGTCGATGTTGTTGTTGAATCAACAGGATTCTTCCTTACAGCTCCTGCCGCAGAAGCTCATATCAGAGGTGGTGCAAAGAAAGTCATTATTTCAGCTCCTTCAAAAGAATCTGCAAAGGGTGCCAACGACGAACCGAAGATGTTTGTTTACGGTGTAAACGACAAAACATACAACGGTGAGAAAATCATTTCCAACGCATCCTGCACAACAAACTGTCTGGCACCGATCGCTAAAGTTCTTGATGAAGCTTTCGGAATCAAACGCGGTCTTATGACGACTGTTCATGCAACAACGGGTACACAGCTCACGGTCGACGGTCCTGCAAAAGGCGGAAAAGACTGGAGAGGCGGACGCAGCTGCTATAACAACATCATCCCGTCAACAACAGGTGCTGCAAAGGCCGTTGGAAAAGTTCTTCCGCAGCTTAACAAAAAGCTTACCGGTATTTCAATGCGTATTCCGGCTCCGGATGTATCAGTCGTTGATCTTACCTGCGAATTTAACAAACCGGCTACATATGCAGATATCAAGGCTGCTATGAAGAAAGCTTCAGAAGGCGAACTCAAAGGCATCCTCGGTTATACGGAAGATGAAGTTGTTTCAACTGATTTCCGCGATGACTGCCACACATCAATTTTTGATGCAAAAGCAGGTCTGTCACTTGACGACACATTTGCAAAAATCATCAGCTGGTATGACAACGAGTGGGGCTACAGCAACAAGCTCTGCGAAATGATCAAAGTCATCAACAAATAAGTAGTTTTTTAAACGAACTCAAAACCGTTCCCGTGCATTGCATGAGGAGCGGTTTTTTTATATCCGGGTGGATCCGGGCTTGCCGGTTTGCACGGGAAAATGATAAAATAGCCCATGCAGATAATAGATCAGTTTACATCCGGCAGACCGAATCTGTCTTTTGAAATATATCCTCCGAAACACGATAAACCGCTTTCCGACATAACGGAGACACTTGACGTTCTTGCCGAATTAAAACCCGATTTCATCAGCGTGACGTTCGGTGCAGGCGGCAGCTCAAACAACAACAGGACTATCGAACTTTCCCGCCGGATTAAGGATGAGTACGGTATTGAACCGCTTGTTCATCTTACCTGCCTGTGCTACACAAAATCCGAGATAGACGATTTTTTAAAGCAGCTTGCGGACAACGGTCTTACCAATATTCTTGCACTGCGCGGAGACAGACGTGAAGGTGTACCGGAAAAGAGTGATTTCCTTCACGCTTCCGATCTTGTCACATATATTGCAGAAAAGCAGCCCGGAAAATTCTGCATTGCAGGCGCGTGTTATCCCGAACGTCATCCGCAGTCTCCCGACCGTATTTCCGATATCCGCGCGCTTGTGAAAAAAACGGAGGCCGGAGCGTCTCTGCTTATTTCGCAGTTATTTTTTGAAGATACTATGTTTACTTCGTTCGTAGAGGACTGCCGCATTGCGGGAATAGACGTACCTGTCTGTGCCGGCATCATGCCCGTAATCAACCGGAACCAGATTGAAAAGATGGTGACACTGTGCGGTGCATCCCTTCCGGACAGGCTTGTAAAAATTATTAATAAGTACGGTGGAAACAGAGAAGCGTTATTCGACGCAGGTCTGGCGTATGCAGTGAGTCAGATAATCGATTTGTGCGCAAACGGTTTTGAGTATATACATTTATACACAATGAACAATCCCGCCGTTGCCAAACGCATTGTGGACGGCGTAAAGAACATCATACGGTAAATAAAATAATCCTGTACGTTAATACAGGTATCATAAATCAGGAGGTTCGTAGTGAAAATCTTATTCATCGGCGGAACGGGCACTATCAGTATGGCCATTTCCCGGCGGCTCCTCGCTCAGGGAGAAGAACTCTGGCTTTTAAACCGCGGCAGCCGCAGTACAGGGCTTACGGGCGTTCACGAGCTTCATGCCGACGTCCACAACGAGCAGGATGCGGCCGCAAAACTCGACGGTTTGCAGTTTGACGCAGTCGCAGATTTTATTGCATTTACCGTCTCTGATCTTGCACGCGATTTCCGTCTGTTCGCCGGTAAGACTAAGCAGTTCATTTTTATCAGTTCAGCCTCTGCATATCAGAAACCTCCTGCAGACTACCTTATTACGGAAAGTACACCGCTCGTAAATCCTTACTGGGAATACTCCCGGAATAAAATAGCAGGTGAAGACTTTCTCATGGAAAAATACCGTAATGACGGTTTCCCGGTTACGATTGTACGCCCGAGCCATACGTTCGACGAACGGAGTGTGCCAGTCGCCGTGCACGGAGTAAAGGGCAGCTATCAGGTGCTCGTCCGGATGCTGAAAGGCAAACCAGTCATAATACCCGGCGACGGGACGACGTTCTGGACGCTTACATATAATACCGATTTTGCTGCAGGTTTTACGGGGCTCCTCGGCAATCCCCGTGCAGTCGGACAGGCAGTGCAGATTATGTCGGACGAACGGCTCAGCTGGAATCAGATTTATGAAATTATCGCAGGTGCGCTCGGCGTGCCGCTGCACGCTGTCCACATTTCTTCGGACTTTCTCGGTGCTGCAGGAAAACAGTATGACTTCCGTGGCGAACTGCTCGGTGATAAATCGTATCCTGTCCTGTTCGATATTTCGAAACTCTGCAGGCTCGTTCCCTCGTTTCATACCGAAACAACGATGGCGCAGGGACTCCGGAAAACGGTGGCATACATTATGTCGCATAAGGAATGTCAGATTCCCGATCCGGAATTCGATGCATGGTGCGACCGCGTAATTGCTGTCCGGCAGCAGGCGCTTGATTCGCTTGTAAAGTAAAAGCTGAACCACTGCCGCCGAAAAAAGTTGCGGAATTTCCAACGGCAGTGTATACTTATAGGCGGCTATTTTCTGCTCTCTTGCAGCCCGGCGCTGTCTGCCGGACGTTATCATACTTTAAAAGGATATTTTTATGTCCAGTCTCATCCTTCTCCTCCTGTTTCTGGTCGTTATGATCTGTGTCGGTATCTGGGGTATGCGCAGAACTTCAACACTCAACGACTTTTTCCTGGGCGGACGTACTGTCGGCCCGTGGATGTCGGCGTTTGCATACGGAACGACATATTTTTCCGCAGCTGTTTTTATAGGTTTTGCAGGCAGACAGGGCTGGGGATTCGGCTTCAGTTCGCTGCTTATCGGTGTCGGGAATGCAGTTCTTGGTGCGATGTGTGCGTGGCTTCTGCTTGCACGGCGTACGAGGCGCATGACGCAGAATCTGGATACTATGACTATGCCGGAATTCCTTGAAGCCCGCTACGACAGCGACCACCTCAAGATGATTTCCGCTGTTCTTATTTTCGTATTTCTACTGCCGTATTCAGCGTCCGTATTCAAGGGTCTCGGGCATCTGTTTGAGTCGACGTTCGGCATTTCGTTCGACTTTGCATTGATAATTCTTGTCGTAATCACCGGTATCTATCTGGTGCTCGGCGGATATTTCGCCGTTACGCTTACCGATTTTATCCAGGGGTTCATCATGCTCGGCGGAGCTGTTACGATGGTAGTAGTACTTACGTATAAGGCGGGTGGCCTTACCGCGGCACTGAAGACGGTAAGTGTTAATTATTCTGTACATGTTCCTCCTGCGCAGCAGCCTTCCGTACTTACTGTTGCATCGCTTATATTCATGACGAGCGTCGGTTCCTGGGGGCTGCCGCAGATGGTACAGAAATTTTATGCAGTGAAGAGCGAGCAGGTAATAAAGACGGCGGCTGTTATAACGACGCTGTTTGCGCTGGTAATCGGCGTAAGTGCCTATTTTACCGGCATGCTCAGCCATGTGTTTTTCAGTCTTGATTCTGTGCCTCGTCTTGCAAATGGTAAAATCAACTACGATATGATAGTTCCTGTACTGCTGTCGCAGCACCTCCCCGACGGTCTTCTGGCCGTAATTATGCTGCTTGTCCTTTCAGCTTCCATGTCGACACTGGCTTCAATGGTGCTTGTCAGTTCATCATCTATTACAATCGATTTGTATAAAGGGTACCTGCACCGCAGTATGACTGATAAAGAATCCGTCCTTATGATGCGGGTTCTGAGCGGAGTGTTTATTCTTGCCTCTTATCTTATTTCAAAACTTCAAATAGGATTTATAGTTACGCTTATGTCACTTTCCTGGGGTGTGCTTTCGGGGGCATTTCTTGCTCCGTACATGCTTGGTATTTACAGCAGAAAAATTACGAAGGCAGGGGCATACGCCGGTCTTTACACGGGAACGGCAGCGGCAATAATTTTAACAATGATTCTGGGGCCTGCCGATTCGCCGCTTGCCGCATCAATTGCTATAATCATACCGTTTATCGTCGTGCCTGTTGTAAGTGCCTTTACACCGGAAGTTCGTGAAGAAACTCTATGCAGGGCATTCGCATAACTGAGACAGCACTCTTTAATCCGTCAGGATTTAATCAGTACATTCCTCGACGAAGCAGCACCAGCTTGACTAGTTAGTCTAAACTAACTATATTGTAGTTGATATGAAACTATCCCAACTTGTACCGGGAAAATGCGGTATCATTAAAACGGTCGGCGGTGAGGACGCGCTGCGTCATCACCTTCTGGATATGGGACTTACGCCGGGAACACAAATCCTTGTGCGTAAAACAGCACCCCTTGGCGATCCGATGGAGCTTAACCTCCGCGGATATGAGCTTACACTCCGCAAAGATGACGCGGATAAAGTTGAGCTTGAACAGCCGGAAAGCCCGTATGCATGCAGCGCGTGTTCTGCCGCTGCATGTCCGTACTGTAAGCGGGGTGCACAATGAAACTTACCGTTGCACTTGTGGGCAATCAGAACTGCGGAAAAACGTCGCTGTTCAATCAGCTTACGGGGAGCCAGCAGCATGTCGGTAATTTTCCGGGCGTTACCGTAGAACGCAAGAGCGGCTTCATTAAACAGTCGTTCATGCAGCCCGAATCTTCGAATGAAAAAAATCTTACAATAGAAGTTGTCGACCTTCCGGGGATTTATTCGCTTTCCCCTTATACACCTGAAGAAATTGTTACACGTGATTTTCTCATGAAGGATAAACCGGACGCAATCCTTAACATTCTGGATTCGACGAACATTGAGCGTAACCTGTATTTGTCCCTGCAGCTCGAGGAACTCGGTATTCCGATGGTGCTTGCTCTTAATATGATGGATGAAGTGACTGCGGCAGGAAACTCTATCGATGTGCTTAAGCTTGAGGACAATATGCAGCTTGCTGCAGTTCCGATTTCCGCAGTAAAAGGCGACGGTATTTCCGAGCTGGTACAGCGCCTCATGGATACAGCCGTTAATAAAAAGAAACCTGCAAAAATAGATTTCTGCGACATAGGGCCTGTTCACCAGGCTATACATTCAATGACTCATCTTATTTCCGATCATTGCGAGGCGCGCGGACTCCCTTCCAGATACTGTGCGACCAAGCTGATTGAAGGGGATAAAGTTATTCTTGATGAACTCGGCCTTAACGAAAACGAACACGATATTCTCGGTCACATTACAACGGAAATGGAACGGGATGCGGGAACAGACCGTGCTGCGGCAATAGCGGATATGCGTTATGCCTATATAGCAAAAGTAACAAGTGACTGTGTGCGCCGTGTGGGTGAAACGATAGAGCAGAAGCGTTCCACCAGAATAGATGGAGTACTCACAAGTAAATACTGGGCCATTCCCATCTTTCTAGGCATAATGTCGCTTATTTTTTATCTGACTTTCGGCCTTATCGGTAAGTTGCTGAGCGACTGGTTCGGCGCCGGACTTGACTGGCTGACAAATATCATAGACCACGCATTAACGGTATACGGGCTTGCACTGCCTGCTCATTCGCTTATTGTCGACGGTTTATGCGCAGGAATAGGCAGTGTGCTTTCGTTTATGCCCACAATCCTTGTTCTGTTCTTCTTCCTTGCCATGCTTGAGGATACCGGCTACATGGCCCGTGTTGCGTTCGTCATGGATTCAGCCCTCCGGAAAATCGGGCTGTCAGGTAAATCGTTCGTCCCGATGCTTATCGGTTTCGGCTGTTCGGTTCCGGCTGTTATGTCTACCCGTACACTTTCAAGCCGCAGGGACAAGAAAATGACGATATTCATTATTCCGTTCATGTCGTGCAGTGCGAAGCTGCCTGTTTTTTCACTGTTTTCAATGGTCTTTTTTCCTGAACATGCGGCGCTCGTAATGGTTTGCCTGTATGTGGGTGGATTTATTATGGCAGTTCTGTCAGCTCTTCTGCTTAAAAATACGGCATTTAAAGGGAAGCCGGTTCCGTTCGTACTTGAACTGCCCGCATACCGTATGCCGAGCCTTAAG
>Ga0172378_10000829_pt1 | contig 27942 bp, 22 predicted proteins | sample GrowelOW332metaG_FD_119755 | JGI IMG/M metagenome (GOLD analysis project Ga0172378, IMG submission 119755) | Groundwater microbial communities from an aquifer near a municipal landfill in Southern Ontario, Canada - Pumphouse #3_1 metaG | ecosystem: Environmental > Aquatic > Deep subsurface >...
GAAATCATTCCGGTAGACCCGGAATCTATTTGTACCTGGTCATGCCAGGGCAAACAGCACAATACGTATAGCTACGTGCTATATCTTTATCTATAAGTGTGACAGCTTTTTTGAATTCCGCAATAACTGTATAGTCATTTTTTAGCACTATTTTATCATGACAGCGGATTGTATGAGTGTTTGACCGGAATAGAAATGAAAGTGATACGAAAAGCCAAGCTCAGCAAATGAAGGACAAGAGACAGCTCACCATGTATCCCGGGCGAATAAACGAGATCCCAATATGCCCACAAAGGTCTGCTGCAGCAAAATACCTATGACAACCGGCAAGGCCGTCATCGGATCGAAGTAGCTGGTTGCCAAAACCAGGGCTGCACTGATATTGCGCATACCACCGGTAAACGTCATGGAGACTACAAAAGAGCGCTCTTCGTGCACCACAAAACGTGCAAGACAGTAGATGAGTAAAAACCCCAGAGTAATAACGACCAGATTCATGAGAATCAAAGGGATATAGACAGCCGAATAGGAAAGCGTTCCGGAAAGGGAGGCGACATGGATGATGATCACCAGCATCATGCACAATTTGGTAACCGGATTAAGGTACGCCCTTGCCTTGTTGCAGGCATCGGGTGCTGCATGCTTAATCAGCATCCCCAGAATCGAGGGAAGAACTATCATGAACACCAAGGAGACCATCATGCCCTGAAAATCCAAAACAACGGAGGAATTTGCAAGCAGACGAATCGTCAACGGTGTCAACAAGGGTGAGAGCAAAGTATCCAAGAGAATCAAACACAAAGCCAACGCTGCATCGCCCTTATGGATGGTTGTCCAAAGGAATGAGGTAACCGCTATGGGGATCGATGAGAGCAAAATAAAGCCGGTGATATAGGATGGAGAAGTAGGGAAAGCGAGCAAGGCAAGCAGTTTGACTACCAAGGGAATGGCCACATGGGCACAGAAAAGGACCAAAGCTATCGAACGTACCCGGCTAAGCGCCTTAAGCACTTGGGAGAAGCTGATCTGCAGTGCCCCGATCAGGGTGATGCAGGCAAAGAAAAAGGTTCCCCACTCTGAATAACCAGAAATACGGGAACCCAGTGCCAAACCAACCACCACCCCAAGCGGAGTGATAAAAGGTACCGCCTTATCACTCTTTGCATTGAAGGTGGCCAGGTTCATTTATTGTACAGCTACCTTGGATCGATACTTTTCCACTTCCCAATTGCGGATGAAATCAATCATGGGCTCATCCATGAAAAGCGGACCGCCAAAGCTCTCTGAGTACACACTGATCGCCACGCTGTCCAAGAACAGAGGCAGTGGCTTCTCCCCAAGAGAGAACACCCCCAGGTTTTGCACACAGACAATCTTTGGCCTCACGCCGTTGTGCGCTTCGAACGCCTCAAAGGCTTTGGCGACATCATCATCCTCGGCCACCCACAACGGCTTGAAGCCGGCATAGACAATGTGATCCGGGGTGAATGAGGAAGCTACCTTGGCAAAAGATGTTGCATCACCAAGAAAGTGCTGGTACTCCTTGTTCATGGCAAAGAGAATGGTATCGTTGGAATAATGCTTCAAAACCGTCTTTACTGCTTCCACCTGTTTTTCATCAGAACTGACGGGTGAAAAATCGGGTTTCCTCACCAACTGACTTTCGATGCGCTTCATCACAGACTCATACATGGCTGCAATCTGTTCAAGACTCGAACCACCGACAAAAATACCATGGTTCTGCAAAAAGATCAGGGAGCAAACCTTGCCTGTCTCTTGTGTGTGAAGGGCCATACGCTGGCGCACAATATGGGCAAGAATGAAACCGGGCTTCACCAGCTCAATCCACAAAGCCTCCCCAAACAGACGGGAAACAGCTTCCTTACCCCCTTGGGCACAGGTTACTCCGTTTACGATGGCCGGGTGCAAATGCACCACGTAGTCAAACGGCAGCAGGGCATGCAACAAGGCTTCAACCGAAGGACGGGCATGTTCGCCTTCCAGACGGCAGGCCATCATGTCCTTAAGAACCTCATCCTCCCGCGTATCGTCATCCTGACTGTATTCCTTGTTCCAGATACCTTCCATCTTTGCAAGGTCCATACGGACAAAACCCTCGGCACCGATGGTACCCAGGGCATACCCACTTGCCTTGACGTAGAGAACCCCGTTCTCCTTGTAGGAGGTGTTGCCACCTCCCAGCAGGACAAACGAGGCATCCGAACCATAGCGACGTGAATGCTCTATCAATGTTGCAAAGCTCATGACCGCTCCCTCATTACACTCTCTTCATAGTCGCTGATGATGCCGATCAGCTTACTCTCCAGCGGAGCATGGTAGCGGGTGCAGAACTCATTCCACACCGCACCAAAAGGCAGGACGTTCTGCAGTTCCAGCAGGGCCATCGTCGCATACCCGTTGCCCGACTCTTCATATTCAATCAATTGGTCGATCGGCTGAAGCAAGGCAAACAAGAGAGCCTTGCGCATGGAACGAACACCGGTCACCCAAGCCCCGATGCGGTTGATTGAAGCATCGAAGAAGTCCAATCCGATATGGGTTGACTCCAGCTTGCCGCTGCGGACCAACTCTTCGGCCACCATCTTGACCTTGTCGTTGAACAGTACCACGTGGTCGCTGTCCCAGTGCATCGGGCGGCTGACGTGCAAAAGCACCTCGTCGTCAAAGAGCAGGATGGAAGAAAGCTTGTCCGAAATATCCTCTTCAGTATGGAAATGGCCCATATCGATGCAGAGCATTTTATTGTTGCGGGCTGCATAGTTCATGAAGAACTCGTGAGAGCCAACTACGAAAGCCTCACTGCCGATACCGAATAGTTTGGTTTCCAAGGCATCACGCATGCATTCCGAGGGGTATTCGGTTTCAAAAATCTCATCCAAGCTCTCTTTGAGGATGGAACGATAGCCGAACTTATCCACCGTATAGTTTTTTGCACCATCGGGCACCCAGGTATCCAAAATACAGGGAGAACCCATTTGCTCTCCGATCCAGGCTGCAATCTTTCTGCAGCGTTTGGCATGCTCAATCCAGAAACGACGAATTTTCTCGTCCTTGCTGGCCAGCGTATATCCCTCATCAGCCATCGGATGACTGAAGAAGGTGCCATTGAAATCAAAGGCAACCCCTACTTTCTTACCCCAGTCGACCCACCCCTGATAATGTACTTCCTCAATCTGGTCACGGTCGACAAACGTGGGACCGAACTCACCATAGCTTGCATGCAGGTTGACCCGATGCGTCCCGGGAACCAAGGAGAGGACCTTCTCAAGGTCGGCGCGCAGTTGCTCGATGGTCTTTGCCTTGCCCGGGTAGTTGCCGGTAGTCTGAATACCACCACCGCCCAATTCTGCATCGGGACGCTCAAAGCCCCCAACATCGTCACCTTGCCAGCAATGGATTGAGATGGGAATCTTGGCAAGTTGCTCCAATATTGCATCCGTATCCACGCCATACTCGGCGTATATATTCTTGGCTACTTCATACTCTGACATGATAGGCCTCCTCAAGTACGGTATTCACTACAATAGTGTGGCATTTTTCCAAAGATTTACCTTGACAGAATAGTCAATTTCTAGCACGATTTTATCATGTCGAGTTTCACCCTGTCCGAATCAATGTTCTTCCGGGAAAACCGTCTCCCTATCAAGGTGTTGTTAAGGGATCCAGAAATCCCCTTCTCTTTGCACAGCCACGACTTCTATGAGCTTGTTGTGGTAGTATCCGGCAAAGGAACCCATATCCTGGCGAACGACCGTCGCCACCTGCAGGAAGGCATGGTTTTTTTCATCAAGCCGGGAACCGCCCATGGATATGCAGAAATTGACAACCTCGTACTGTACGACGTACTCATCGGCCTTAAAGCTCTCAGCGGGCATGTAAGCGAATTGAGCGAGGTCTCAGGCTTTCAGGAAGTCTTTCTCCAACCAGAGGGTGAAATACCTCTGGTACGAATGAACTGCCACCAGATCTCAGAAATCATTGCCTTGGTCAGCGCCATCAAGGAAGAATCGGAAAAACAGGATTACGGCAACGGGGCATCAGCGATGGCCTACTCCAAGCTGCTTCAGTTGCTCATTCTCATCAGCCGCTTCCACACCTCCCGCAAAGGAGGAGTATTCCAGCCCGACCAACGCCTGGAACGGGTCATTGCCTTCATGGAACGGAACCTCGACCGAAGCCTCTCCCTTGAAGAATTGGTTGCCCAATCCAATATGAGTGCAAGTACGCTGAACCGGCAGTTCAAGCTTTCCACTGGTTGGTCGCCGGTGGACTTTCATATCCACCGACGCATCGCCTTCGCTTCCACGCTGCTGCTTACTACCAATCTCAGCATTGAGCGGATCAGCGAAAAAACAGGCTTTTCCGATGCCAACTACTTCGCCAGGCAGTTCAGAAGCCACATGCAGATGAGCCCCAGGCAATACAAGCAGTTGTGGACGACCCCCAGAGCGTAATCAGACAACCACCCCTTTTTTAAGGATGATGTTTGCATACAAGGCCGACTCACCGGTAGCCACAATGGCATACGCCTTTCTGCTTCGTTCATAGAAAGCATAGCGCTCGATCTGCTCGAATCCCTTGAAAGCGGGATCACCGGCTTTGGCTATCGTTTCGTAAGAAGCCCAGATTGGGGTTTGTACCGCATCACCCTTTACCTTCTCCATCAAGAATGCGTTGGGGGCGTAGCTGTCCAGTGGATACAGCTGGAGAATTGCCTTAAGAGTGGCTTCTGCGCCGTGGCCGTCAAGGCGTACCACCCTGTCGTTGAGGGAAGCGGCGGGAAAGTTGCCATCACCGATGACCAGCTCGTCGCCATGGCCCATCTCCATGAGAATTTTCAAGAGATCGGGACTCAGAATGGAAGGAATAGTTTTCAGCATTGGGTGCTCCTATGGAAAATTGGATTGCAATTACCTCGATCGTGTGCAATACTACACATGATGTAAACGATTACATTTCCTATCATATACCAAGGGGGACAATATGGCAAATATATCTGGAATGAAAAATGTGGGACCAGAAAAACGCTACGCTTCCACACTTCCCAAAATTGGAATTAGGCCTGTTATTGACGGACGGCAGAGAGGGGTTCGCGAATCTCTTGAAGATCAGACCATGAACATGGCAAAGGCTGCCGCCAAACTCATAAGCGACAATGTATTTCACGGAACCGGAGAGCGAGTCGAGTGCGTCATTGCCGACACCACCATCGGTCGAGTGCGTGAAAGTGCCGATTGTGCAGAAAAGTTTGCCAGGGAGGGAGTCGCTATAACGTTGACCGTCACCCCTTGCTGGTGCTATGGAACCGAAACCTTCGACATCGACCCGATGACCATCAAGGCTGTCTGGGGCTTCAACGGCACCGAACGCCCTGGAGCGGTGTACCTTGCAGCTGTGCTGGCTGCCCATACGCAGAAAGGCCTACCCGCTTTCGGCATCTACGGCCGTGACGTACAGGACAACAGCGACACATCCATCCCCGATGACGTTTCTGAGAAAATCCTGCGATTCGCCCGTGCTTCCCTTGCCGTGGCGACCATGCGCGGCAAGAGCTACCTCTCCATCGGTGGCATGGCTATGGGCATTGCCGGTTCGTTGGTAGACCAGGATCTGTTGCAAAGCTATTTGGGAATGAGAACGGAAGTCGTCGACATGTGCGAGATCGAAAGGCGCATCGCCGAAGAGATCTATGATCCCGAAGAATACAAAAAAGCCATCGACTGGGTAAGGCAGAACTGCACCCAGGCCGAGGATACGGTCAACGCCCCCGAGTACCGCAGAAGCGCAGAGCAACTGAAGAAGGATTGGGAGTACTGCACCAAGATGACCATGATCGGACGCGATCTCATGATCGGGAACGAGAACCTGAAAAAGCTTGGATTCCGAGAAGAAGCGCTCGGCCACAACGCCCTGTTTGCAGGCTTCCAAGGCCAGAGGCAGTGGACCGACCATTGGCCGAACGGCGACTTTATGGAGACCATGCTCACCACCAGTTTTGACTGGAACGGCATTCGCGAACCGTACATTATGGCTACCGAGAACGACCACCTCAACGGTATCAGCATGCTCTTCTGCAAGCTCTTGACCAACCGTGCGGCAATCTTCAGCGATGTGCGCACCTACTGGAGTCCTGAAGCAGTACAGCGGGTGACCGGATGGAAACCCGAAGGCCTAGCCAAGGAAGGCTTCATCCATCTCATCAACAGTGGTGCAACCACCTTGGATGCTGCAGGTCAGATGAAGAACGAGCAGGGTGAAAGTGAAATGAAGCCCTTCTGGGAAATCACCGAGAAAGATGTACAAAAGACCCTTGAGAATACCCGCTTCAGCGTTGCAAACTGCGGCTATTTCCGCGGCGGCGGCTTCAGCTCAACCTTCCTCAGCGAAGGCGGCATGCCTCTGACCATGGTTCGCGTCAATCTTGTGAAGGGAGTTGGTCCGGTTCTGCAGTTGGCGGAAGGCTGGACCTGCGAAGTCCCTGAAAAGGTATTTGACACCATCAACAAGAGAACCGACCAGACCTGGCCGACCACGTGGTTCGTCCCCCGGACGAATGGCAAGGAAGGTCCGTTCAAGGATGTGTACTCGGTGATGGCAAACTGGGGAGCCAACCACGGTGCGCTCAGTTACGGACACTTCGGCGCCGATTTGATCACCCTCTGCTCAATGCTGCGCATACCCGTATGCATGCATAACGTGAGTGAGGACCAAATCTTCCGTCCCAGCGCCTGGTCGATGCTCGGCATGGACAAGGAAGGAGCAGATTTCCGCGCCTGCGAAACCTTTGGCCCTCTGTACGGCAAGTATTGATTCTTACAACATACTGCATCAATTGGGTTGGCACTCGTTGCCAACCCTTTCTTTTGCGCTACCAAACAGAAATCATTTCTTTTTTGCCCTATGCAATCCATACAACAAGGAATATGCTACACAGCGGGAGGTTTGTATGGCTAATCTAATCACTGCTTGGAAAGAAGACCTTTCGCGACAGGGTAAAACAGACAAACAAATAGAATCGGAACAGCAAACTCAGCAAACGCTCGAAACACAATTGAACGAATACCTACACAATGAGGAAGCTCAACTTGTATCCCTTCATCGCATGGGTGCAAGATTTGAGCTCGTAAGCCAAGGCGGCTCGGCATCCATGCACAAAGGGGTGCTTATCCTGCTAGCCATCCAATTCGTCGTCTCCCAACTGCCTGCCCTCTTTGGCTTTCCTGTTTCCGATGCCTCCATACCATACTACCTCTTGAACCTCTCGTTCTTGGTCTTTCCCTTCATGGCAGTCTATCTGTCGCGCTCTTGGAATACACAGATTTTGTCCTACCTCGCCGTCTTTGCACTGGTGTGCCTGTTGGTGAATCTTCAGCAGGCGAACAAAGCCACGGCCAAGGAAACCACGTTTATCCTCAGTGCCCTCCACCTGCCCCTGTTTGGGATTCTCAGTCTGGCAATTTTCCAAAAACAGGATACCTTCACCCAGAAACTCAGCCGACACCTGCGTTTTGTCGGTGAGGTCGTATTGCTGACCTTCTTGCTGTGCTGTGCCTGTTTTGTGGTTATGATGCTTTCAATCACCCTGTTTGAGGCAATCGGTCTTCGCATCGAGGATGGACTTGTCCAATTCCTGATCACCTCAATCCTTCCGCTGCTGCCGTTGGTGGCAATCCATGTGATCACCATCAAGGGAAGCAGACTGCTGCAGTTGACCCGCCTGCTTGCCTCTCTTTTCCTGCCTGTATTCACCGTAGTAATGCTGGTATTCCTTGCATTCCTCGTACTCGAAGGAACCACGGTGAAGGAGGATCGGTCACTCTTGCTTGCCATCGATGCCCTTTTGGCCTTACTGCTGTTGATGATCCTGTATGCAACCGACCTCTTGGAAACAGAACAAAACTCCCGCTTCTGGCGGGTGATGGTACTCGTCTCGTCGGTAACGGCCTTGCTTTTGGACAGTGTTGCACTGATGGCCATCGGCTCACGCCTGCTTGCCTACGGCCTGAGCGCCAACCGCCTCGCTGTTCTTGCAGAGAACCTCTTGCTGTTTGCCAACCTGCTTGCATTGGTGCTTGCCTTGCTTACCCGTCGTTCAACGGCAAAAATCCAGGCAGTCTTTCTCACTGTCTATGCCTTCTGGTTCCTCTTCGTCACCCTGTTCTTCCCTCTGATTTTCTGATCCTAAAGAGAAAGAATAGTCTGCCAGATACGCTCATCGATGGGAATTCCCTCTCTGAGGTTTTCCTCCCTGATGTGTGTACGCAATTCGCCGGGAAAGCGAACAGCTGCTGACTCATGCTCCCTCTGGGAACTCTTAAGGTCCTCGAGGCTTGCATGGATTTCAGCTTCAATGCGTTCCCGGTCGGGAAGAGATGAGAGATTGATGGCCAAAAAGAGCTGACTTACAGAACTCTCCTTGCCCATCAGGCCTAATTGCCGGGTGGTATTGCCCCCGCTCAATGCGCTGACAATGAGATCGAGTGCAAAAGCAAGGCTTGTACCCTTCCAGAACCCGATCGGCAAAGGCCGCCTTGATGCCAGAATCTCCTTGGCATCGGTAGTAAGATTTCCCTCTTGGTCGTATCCTCCGGGAACAGGCAGGCTCTTTTGTTCGCGTGCATAGGTTTCCAACTTGCCGTAGCTGAACAAGCTCATCGCTGCATCGACCAGTACCGGTCCATCCTTGCAAGGGATACAGAGTACCAGGGGGTTGTTTCCCACCTTGGCATCGATGCCGCCCCAGGCAGGCATCAGAGGCATGGTATTGGTCCACAGGATGCCGATGCAATCCTGTTCGGCAGCCATCAAACCATACGTTCCCGGGCGCATCCAGTGATTGGTATGGGACAAGGCAACACACCCGATCGTATGCTCCTTGGCAAGTGCTATAGCCCGATTCATCGCAGCATAGGCATTGAGGTTTCCCATTCCCCCCTTTCCATCCCATCGCTCAAGGGAGCCGAAGGAAGCTGATTTTTCAGGCTTCACATGCACATCGACAAGCTTGTCATCTATCATCTTGACCAGGAAAGGAAATCTGTTTGCTCCATGGGTATACACCCCTTGAGCCGATGTTTCGGCGATAAGTTGCGAGCAAAGCTTTGCATCTTCAGCATCCATGCCCCGGCTGGTCAACACTTTCTCGAATTGGGCAACCAGGGTTTCAAACGGTATTCGCATCATAGGTTCTCTCCTTCCCATACAACAATGTTCTGTACATCCCGTAGATACACCACGCACCCCTTGACCGGGCACTGATGAATTCTAGCCATTGCCTGCATATACGTCTGTAGCTGGAACCGGTGAACCTCTTCATCCCGGAACCGGTCCGTCTTGAAATCAACAACCAGATAGTGGTCCTTTCGCTTGATCAACAGGTCCACCGAACCTTCAACAACCACAGCCCTCCCCTCATGTTCCATAAGCGAAAAGAACCCCACTTCACAGGAAACCGGATAAGGTTGCACCTCTGTCCTATACCAACTGCTGCCAACAAATGCATGACACAAAAAAAGTGCATCAGCGATTACCTGCTGCTGGTTCACCCCGCCAAGGGATGGGGGAAGCATTGCAAGAGCATCGATGGCCTGACTTGGCTGTAGTACCATCTGCTCGCATAGTGCATGCACAAAGGTGCCGAAATCCGCAACCTGCGCTTCACTGAACAATGCATCAGAGGCCAAGGAAGGCAAGGCTTTCGCCGTCTCAGAAAAAAGCGGGGCATGCAAGGCTGTCACCGCATAGCGAATCGGCCTCATTTCATAGGCTTCTTCACGGGGTGCATAAAACGAGGCAGCCGCATCAATTCGCTGCTCAAATGCTTGCTCATCTTCTCTTTTCTGGTCGTAAAGCAACGACTCAGCAATATCGGCAATGCTTCGGACGGTGACAATGCCCTGCTCCAAGGCGGGAGCATCGATGTCGATGCCAAGACTTTGGGCCAACATTAAAAGCAGCGTTGACGACCTTCCATCCTCTGCAAGCGATCGGTTGGTCTTGGAAAAACAGCCACTGACCACCACATGCGTCTGGGCACGGGTGAGGGCAACATACAAAAGGCGCTTGAGCTCGGCACGGTTGAGCTGTGCCTCGGTTCCCTTGTCAAGCAACTGACCGGCGTGCTTTGCCGTCTCGATCCTGGTTTCGCTGACGTGATAGGGTACCGATACATAATGGGGTATGGAAATGCCTTGGTAGGTAGAGACCGCGTCCTCTTCAGAACGCCCTTTGGAGCCGGTATTGGCTACCACCACGATGGGAAATTCCAAGCCCTTGGACTTATGGATGGACAGAATCTGTACACCCTCCTCCTGCTCCTTGATGACTTCCAGGTTCTCGATCTTTTCATTCTGGGCAAGATTGTCCCTCAGAAAGTCTACGAACTGACTCAAGCTCTTGCCTTGTTGCTGTTGCATCTGTGCCAGACGGTGTAAAAATGCATAGTGCTCCGTATACACTTGGTAGGAAGGGGTTGCCACCAGACTGAGGTAGTATCCGCTCTCGTACCACAACAAGGAGACCAAGGAACTCAGACTTGCCGTCGCACTTGCCTTCTTCAGATGCTCGTAGAATACCCCGACAGCCTCAAGGCGGCTCCTATCCTCAGGTCCGATCGAGTCAGGGATTGAAAAGCAGGGGCAATCCAATACCTCTGTCATGCCAAAGTCGCTGAGATTGCAGAATGGGGAACGCAATACGGTCATATAGGCATGCCGGTCCTGGGGATAGAGGACCAATTGCAGCATGGCGTACATATCATTGGCTGGAGCTTCGAGCATAAGCGACCGGGCAGCCTGCACAGTGTAGGGTATGTTGAACCTTCTCAACGCCTTCTCAAAACTCAATTGGCTGCTGGTGGTACGTAAAAGCAGGGCGATGTCACTGGTTGCTGGCCTACGATGACCAGTCTCTGAGGGAATGAGATAGGAGTCGGTATGCAGCATCTCATCGATCAGGGAAGCAACGGCATACGCTTCGGCATCGGTATCGGCAGCATCCTCCTCATCCTCGTCCAACTTGCTTTCATACGGCTTTATCAAAACCGTACACTTGCTTTGGATTCCCTCTGAGGGTTCTCTCCAGCCTAAGGCGGAGAAATCAGCCTCAAAGCTCTCCCCATTATTCTGCATCACCGAAGGGAACAGGGTGTTGAACCATTGGATCAAAGCAGGCTCACTGCGGTAATTGGTATCGAGTTGGATGTGCCTGCCTCCGTTGGCGCAAAGCTCCCAGCTGAGGCGCTTGAATACACTCACATCCGAGCCTCGGAAGCGGTAAATTGACTGCTTCTCATCCCCAACGAAGAAAAGCTTATCAGCCTTGAGGTTTTCGGGGCCCGGAATACCGTCCCCTTCTCTATCCAAACGCTCCGAAAGCAGGTACAGCAGCTGTTTCTGTTGTTCGTTGTTGTCCTGGAATTCGTCGATCATAATGTACTTGTATGCCATCTTGTAATAGTGGCGCAGGCTTTTGTTGCTGCTAAGAATATCTACTGCAAGAGAAGAGATGTCTGCAAACGTCAGCACTCCGCTTTGGCGTTTCTGCTTCTGATATGAGGCGATATACTCTTGCATGAAGGAAAGAACAGCCTGCAGCTGAGATGAGCCGAGAAGCACGGAGCGTGCGATGCAGAGCTTCTTTCTCAGTTGATTGAACTCCTCGATTGTCTCCTTGATATACAGCATCTGCTCCGCTTTTCCCGCTCCAGGTTTTCGGAAGTAGCCCAAAGCCGAACAAAGGATGCGATGCTTCTCTTCAACAGAGGTACAGGCTTCTAGTGAAGAACGAAGAGACAGGGCCGCTTCTCTTGCCGTTTGCACTGTCTTGGAGGTATCCGTCAAATTTGCATAGCTGTCCAACAGGTTGACAAATCCATCCCAGCTCTGGTCGAAGACAGTCTGGACAGCAGAGAGAATACTCACGTGGGCATCCTCCTCCACTTGCTTTGGCATGCAGTAGGCATTGCTGGCTAAAGGGACCAAGACATCATCGACCAATTTGTCGGGACTGTAGAGGCCGCACAGTATTCTGGCCCCTTGTGATTGCGGCCAGGCATCCAAAAGCTCGGTGGCACACCGTCTGGCGTTTCTCAGGTTTTGCTCATCATCGACGATGAAATCCTGTGCTATGCCGTAGCGTATACTGTCGCTGCGTACAATTTGACTGCAGAAACTGTCGAGTGTTGAGATGGAAGCTTCGCTGAAGGTAGCAAGTTGGCCTACAATCCTCTCATCGTTCTTGCAGCAAAGCAAGTGGCGATGAATGCGCTCCTGCATCTCACGCGCTGCTTTGCGGGTGAACGTGAGCGTCAGTATCTCACCTACTTGTGCCTTGCCTTCCAACACGAGGCGCAAAAAGCGATAGCTGAGCACGGTGGTTTTTCCCGACCCTGCCCCTGCACTGACCACACAGTTGACATCGCAGTGTACCGCCTCAAGCTGGTGAGCATCCAGTCTTGCCTTATGTTGCATCAGAAAATCCTCAAAACTAATCATCGGGTTGCAAACCTCCTTCGGCAGAGCGAACGGTAGTCACAACCGCTGCAGTGTTGTTTGGAGGGTGTGGCCATGAAGGCACCCACTTGTACTGATTCGCCAAGCGAGTCCAACCGACTGACAAGCAACTCATCACCCAGCAATGCCTCTTCGCTGCCATCGTCCGTCCAAAGGCTTCGGTACCTCCCCTCCTTCACGCTGTAATAGGCTGCGTGGGAGGCTGCACCACCCAATGCATGCTTGACCAATGCCCGGTAGAGCGGTAGCTGGTAGGAGCTGAGCTTTTCCTGGATGCTTTTCATGGGAGCTTCACCTTTCTTGTAATCGATGACTGCGTAGCTCTTACCCTCCGGCGGATCAAGATTGATGATTCGGTCGATTCGGCCATGAAGGAACAGCGAGTCATAGCTGAAACTGAGTTCCTGTTCAAACAGAATCGAGCGGGTATGACTGAAGAGTTTCGCTTCCTGCTCGAGAATACAAAGCACCTTCTGTCGATACTCTGCTATGATCCAGCTCCGAATTGACGGGGTGGGGCCTTCGCTTCCATATACATCGGTAAGGGTACTATCGAACAGCGAGGTAAGCAGGCTGCGATACTGTTCAAGCAACGCAGGATCAAAGTCCACTATCTGGGAGAAGAATCGTTGGTAGACCAGATGCAGCAGATTGCCGATCATCAGATGGTCGACCCGCTCTACGTCATACGTTTCTTTTGTGACTCCATACAGATAATGGGCAAGCCAAGCATAGGGACAGCGGTCAAAGAGATCGATTTTGGTCGGTGACAAAACAAGCAGGGCTTTCCCGTCCCGCTCTTCTTTGAGTTTCTTCACCAGATCAAGGGGGATCGGGTAACGGGTATAGTCGTCCCTTCGCTCAAGCAACGCAGTTTTCCGTGCTGCAAGGAAGAACCGTCTTTGGCTTTCCAAGGACATTGCCGGGCCGCTTGGGCCCTGCTTATAGAGAGCCAACTCTTCCAAGTAGGGATCCTCACAGAGATTGGGACTTTGGCCGTGATACAAGAGAGCATCCTCTTCGAGGAACGCAGACGGGGGAAGCAGCTCTCCCTCATACCGTCTGGTATGGCAGGAAAGTGTCACATTCCCATCACCCAGGCTTACTGCTTGCAGGTTGGCCCTGGTCGTATCGATTTCCTTACGATGCTCCTCGCCGATTTGGGAGGGAAGAAACAGTAAAGGACGTTCGATGGTGGCAGAGCTCTCCTGATCGAGACCAAGTACGAAGAGATGGTCGGCGATCAGCGGGGCTACCTGAGGCCAGGCATAGACGGCAATGCCCCCTTTGCGTTGCTGGGGAACATAGAGCTTTGTCTGCAGATATGAGAGCAAATAGGAGAAAACATGGGGATAGGAAGCAATCGAACACCTCTGCATCGCCTGTTTGATATGGTCGATTGCATCCAGACAGAATGAGTAAACATCCTCGTCTTCGGTCCCGACCCACTGCTCAGCAGTAAAATAGGTGTCCTGGAAGTGATTGAGCTTGCGCCTGAGCATTTCGATATCACTGGCAGTTACAATATCAATAATGCTTTGTTTCAATGACCGATACCAGGAACGCAAATCTCTGTCTGCGAGCATTTCGGTAAACTGGTCTTTCTGTTTCAATGAACCATGGACAATCGACTTGTCCACTGCACGACGAAGAAACCGGTGATGCAGATCACGATCCTTGTAGGGAATACCTGGGTCGAGGAGAAGTGACTTCAGGCTTTCCAGGCTGAACTGGTCGTCATACACTTCCTGGATGCGGTTCAGAAAGCGTCCGCTGGGATACTCAAGGGCAAGCTTCCCTTCCCGTATTACCAGCGGAATGTCATAGAGCACAGCCTCCTCTTGCAGAATGGGAAGCAACAGGTTGGAGGCTGCACACCCGATTACAATCGAGTGTGCAGGCGTTTTGCTGCTAAGCAGCTTGCGAATCCTGCGAAGCGTCGTCCGAATTTCCATTACGTGGTTGCCGAAGACTTCCAACGTAGCAAGCTTCGCACAAGGAGTGGGCCGCAATTCCAACCAAGACGGACAGCCTAGTGAGGTAAAGAGCTGTTGTGCTGAACTTATGGTATCATAGAAAAGGATGCAGTAGCGGACTGAGGCATCCCAATCAGGGGGCAGGCAAGGCTGTGCATACCGGGGTTCAAACAGCGATCGTTCCTGTAAGAATTGTTGATACTGCTGGTAGAGCAACAAGAGGTCGTGCTGCATCTGATCATCAAGCAAGCCCAGGACCTCGCTGTCGCACGCCTGCTTCAATGACGGAAGGATCGAGGCGATGTAGCTGATGAAGCGCCCATGAGCCTCGGGATAGAGTGGGTTTATCAGGCTGGATAAGGGAAGTCCTGCCTCAAGCGCCTGATGAACAAACAAGCTTCTGATCAAGGAGTTTGCAGGAACCAAATCCTCTTTGTGCTCCAGAAATTTGGCACGAAAGGTATCAAACGAGATACTGCGTTCCGAAAGGATGGCTTGCTTGTTGCCAGACAAGACATAGTCGACTACGTACGAACGTGCAGCCGCCTCGGTGGGGAATACACACACATACCCTTCATCAAATGCCCTTTGTACGTATGAACGTTTGGTCTCCAACATGCATTGCAGTATACCATGATTGTGTGTACGATGAGCCTGTGTGATGCAAAAAGCGATGAAAAAACTATCAGAAAATGACCAACCTTTTCGTACCTACGAAACCAAACCGATAGAGTTTGCCTTAGCCATGGTGCTTTCTTTGCTCTCTTGGTTGCTGTTGGGCCCATTCTTTGCCCGAATATTGCAAAGTCTCGGCATACCCTACCTCACGGCGAATGCTCCGTTTGTGGCGATGGCGATGGGGTTTTTATTGGCAAAGCAACTCTTGCTCAAGCAACCGTTGCTCGCGCTCGTTACCGACCATCCAAGGTTTAGGACAGCATTGTTTGTCCGTGCTTTTCTTCTATACTTTGTATCTGCAACGCTTTTTCTGGTTGTAGACTTAGTGTTGCACCCTCACTATTACCAGCCACTTACCCATTCGGGTGGAACATTTCTCTTGTTGTTTCCGTTGGTGCTCATGTTCACTCCCCTTCAGACAAGCATCGAAGAACTCGTTTTTCGCATGCTCCCAGTTCGAGTCATCAATAAAAACCAATTGAGGCAACCAATGCTACGGCAACTGGGGACCTGCCTGATCTCATCAGTGCTGTTTGCAGCACCCCACTTGGGCAACCGGGAGGTGGCAATCGCCTCAAGCCGTACTGTGGTCATACTCTACTATGCACTCTTCGGGTTTGTAGTCACCTCCCTATGCATGAAGCACCAAGGCTTTGAAATAGCATTGGCAGTCCATGCTGCAAACAATCTCTTTGTCGCCTTGGTCTGCAACAGTCCAGCCTCCTCCCTTCCCAGCCTTCCACTGCTACAGACCACCAGGCCCATCGGGACGATGTATGATCTACTGCAGCTGTGCACCAGCCTTGCTTTGGTAGCTTTGCTTGGGAGAAAACGAAAAGAAAGCTGACAATCAAAATCTTCTATGGTATGGTACTACCCATGTATTGCATGACAAAGGGGTAGATATGCGTACCAAGTCGGTTCTCGTTTGCAGCATCGTTCTCTCGTTGGGTTTCATACTTCCAGCAGCCAATCTTCAGAAAATTCATCCTCTGGACAGTTCGCTCTATCGCAATCTGGCCACCCTCTATATTCTGCAGGGAAAGGCTTTGCCTTCAACTTCGTTACCTTACAATGAGGAGGAAGCATTGCGGCTGCTTCAGCAGATAGACCAGTCAAAGCTTGCAAGCAAAGCCGAGCAGGCGTTGTATGCCTCTCTTGTACAGGAACTTGAACCGCAGAGAAAGCAAGCCGGAAACTTGGGTTACGCCATCGATCTCACACTTACTACAGAGCTCTATACCCATACCAATACCATCGATTTCACAGCCGAACGTGACTGGATGTACGGATATGGTAAACGCAAGAGCCTTGGTAATCTTTCCTTCGAAACCTGGCCGGTAGACTCGTTCTACAGCTACTTCGAGCTCTCGCTGATGAACAACTTCGGAGTGTTGGATTCCTTTGGAACCACCAAGGCCAACGAACAACCCAACACGTTGTACGGCAAGGCACCACTGACGAGCAATGTCATCATGGTCTGGCCGAACAAGATTGAAAACATTGACCTGAATTTTCCTTATCGAGCCTTCGTCAGTCTGGGGTCGGAACACTGGAACCTGCAAATAGGAAGAGACAAGCTGAGTTGGGGAGCAGGAAAAAGCGGTAATCTCATGATCAGCAACAATATGCCATATCAGCAGTTCGCAAGGTTCACCACCAGTTTTGAGCGCTTCAAATACACCTTCGCTTCCTCGTTCTACACCCATCCGAAAATTCATACGTATGCATCTGGTGACAATGCAGGGTCTAACACCCAGGACCTGCTGGGAGATGGCATCAAGATGTTCTTGGCGCATAGAGTGGAGTTTCGGTTCCTGCAGGACAAGGTCGGACTTGCCATCAGTGAATCGATGATGTATCAGAGTGCATCCGGCTCGATTGACCTTCGGTTCCTCAATCCAGTGGGATTTTACCACAACCAATACATCCGGGGAAATTCGAATTCCATGCTGGTTTTTGAGATTGACTATACCCCACGCAAGGCCTTGAACCTCTACGCGCAAATCGGAATCGATGAAATCGCCTTCGGAGAGGATGTTCCCCCTGCAGCAAACTCAAAACCTAACGCTTTTGGCTATTTGGCAGGTGTTCAAGGCGCATTTGGCATCAGTGATGGAGTATTCACCTACTCATTGGAGGGTGCCTATACCGATCCTTTTCTTTACCTACGGGAACCATACAACAAGACCACCCAGCAGTTCGGTGTCGGCTACGATGTCATTGTACGGGTACTTTCCCACAGTATGGAGAACCTTCACTACTGGCAGGGCTATCCCTATGGAGGGGATGCCATTGTTGCCCAACTGAACCTCGGATATGAACGACCGGGTAAAGTACGTTTTGAGGCGTCAACACTATGCATGGTCCATGGAGTACTTGGCATCGACAGCATATGGCAGTTGTACCAAGGATCTGAAAGCCTGGTGACCACTCCGACGACTCAGAACCCCTTTGACAGTACGGAATCGGGTCCGGTTTCCTACACACTGCTGCCTTCGTTTCTCGTCGCATATACGTTGAACAAGAATCTCAGCGGCATGGCACATATCGCTGTTCCAATGATCTGGAACAAAGGCAATGTTGCAAAGGCTCTCACCTACGATATTCAGATGAGCATAGGAGTAACGTATTCCCTCTAGACCTTCCTGCGCTGCAGAGATGGACAATCTAGTGTTACGGTTGTATCTTTATATCAGGGCAATGATTGTCCTCTTGCAATCAGGGAGGGTAATGAATCATGAAGGTTCAAAAGCATTCTCTCTTCAGCTTCCTTGCCTTGGTATTGTTTATCGCATCCTCTTTGGTCAATATCCTTTGGGCTCAGATGTTCTATCCGTCATCCGAAGTCTACACCTCATTCTACCCCAATGATGCAATCAACCTGGTATTCGGCACCATCGTCTTGCTTCTCTCATTTTTCAAGGTAGTACGAGATAGCAAGTTCTATCTCCCCTGCCGCTCGGGAATCCTTCTGTTTATTCTATACAATGCGATTGCCTCGGTGTATGCAATGAGAAGTGCATTGAGCATCCTACTCTTGATAATGGGTGTTGCAGCCCTGTTGACACTCGTAGAGAGTGTTGCGTACCAAAAACTTTTGGCCACACAACTCACCACCAACCACCAGAAGCTCTACTCAGCCATCCTGATTTGTATGGCGCTGCTCTTTCTTGTACGGGCGATCATCCTGCTTGTCAGGGGGGGACACACAACAGCCGAAACTGCACTCAATCTTGCAGACCTGGTTCTCTGCACCCTCTGGCTGGCAAATGGAATAGGTTTTTTGAAAAATCAGCAGAGATGCTTCCTAGCCGCTTTCATCTGTTATATCCACGCCTCCCTGCTTTGTGTCTCATTACTGCTGTTCATGCTCATCCAACCGGTGTTGGTGGGGACTCCCTTTTCGTTTACTGACTTTCTCGTTATTGCAGTCATGAGCCCGGTGTTTTTCATTCCCTTGGTTTTCTTGGGGAAAAGCATGGTTAGAGCAGAGAGTGTTTCATGAAACCAAATTGCTTACTGTAACGTACTTTCCACGATGCTGAATGTCTTGGTGTGGCAGTCGAACCGAGCACATGCTCCATAGGCAAGAATGCACATCGGCTCGTTATGACCGAAGCTCAAATTATAGGCAACCGGAAGGTCTTCCATTCCAAGGCGATGGAGTACTTGCTGTAAAACCTGAAGGTATTCCCGTTCGTACAAACCCTGATACGGCTTTGCAAGCAGGATACCTTTAATGTTGGTAAAAAGCCCTGCCTGCACAAGCCTGTCCAATAGTTGGGTGAATCGCTCTTTGGAAGGAGCTTCCTCACTGGTCTCCAGAAAAAGCAGGCAACCTGAGAAATCAGGCCAAATTTCAGTGCCGATGCACATATCCAGCACTTCCAGACACCCTCCCAGCAAAGGACCTTCCATCACAGATTCACCTTGCAGCACCTGATAGCCCTCATGAGGTACAAGCTTCTTTGTTCTCTTTTGGTTTTCCTCCGTCCAGGACAGGTATTCCCCGGTCCATTGAAGAGGTGGCTCAATAACTTCCATTGGCTCGCTACAAAAGAGCGCGTTTCGCACCCACCGCTCCGTGTAGGGATACATGGCAATATTTTCAGCAAACTCGGCCAGAATGGAGGGACCATAGAACGAGGGAATCCCGGCTTTATGAAGCATAAGGTGGGTGACAGTGGAGTCGGAGTATCCAAGGAAAATCTTGGGATTCCTGCTGAGTACGGAAAAATCGATATACGGAAGCAGCCGTATGCTGTCATTGCCGCCTATACAGCTGAAAACCGCCTTGATGGAGGGATCAGAGAAGGCGTCCATCAAGTCCTGAGCACGAGAGAGTGGATGTTCACGAAGATACGTACTGCCTTTCAGGGTATTGGGCATCTCTACCACCCTCAGGCCGAATACTGTCTCAAGCCTCTTTTTCCCCAGCTCGTAACGCCACAGCAGATCTGCATCTCCAGAACCACCCCAACTCAGACTCACCGTGGCTACGGTATCCCCTGGTCGCAAAGCATTTGGTTTTTTCATTACTGTTGCCTTTCTGTATGACAAAGGCCACCGCAATGCGATGGCCTTTGAATACTAAAGTGAACGATTATTTACAGTACGCGGAAAGCGTCACGACCAGCATACTTGGCGGTATCACCGAGGTAGTCCTCGATGCGCAGCAGCTGATTGTACTTTGAAAGACGATCGGAACGGCTCATGCTGCCGGTCTTGATCTCACCGGTCTCGAGGCCGACTACGAGGTCAGCAATGAAGTTGTCCTCGGTCTCACCTGAGCGGTGGGAAACAACAGCGGTATAACCGTTGCGCTTTGCCAAGTCAATGGCTTCGAAGGTCTCAGTGAGGGTACCGATCTGGTTCACCTTGATCAGGATGGAGTTTGCAACACCCTTCTCAAGACCAATCTTCAGTCTCTCAACGTTGGTTACGAACAAGTCGTCACCTACAAGCTGGACGCGGTCGCCGATACGGTCGGTAAGCATCTTCCAGCCTTCCCAGTCGTCTTCAGCCATGCCGTCCTCGATGCTGATGATCGGGTAACGGTTGCTCCAGTCTTCCCACAGGTCAACCATCTGAGCGCTGGTCAGCTTCTCACCGGTGGTCCACTTGAGGGTATAGGTCTTGGTCTTCTCGTCATAGAGCTCAGAAGCGGCGGGGTCAAGGGCGATCATGAAATCCCCATCGCGACCGGTGGTATACCCTGCCTTCTTGATGGCTTCCATGATGACCTCGAGGGCCTCTTCGTTTGACTGCAGGTCGGGAGCGAAACCGCCCTCATCACCTACAGAAGTGTTGTACTTCCTACCCTTCAGAACAGACTTGAGATTGTGGAATACTTCAGCAGTCCATCTCAGGCCTTCGCGAAGTGAGGGAGCACCGATAGGCATAACCATGAATTCCTGGAAGTCTACCTTATTGTCGCTGTGAGCTCCGCCGTTGAGGATGTTGGCCATCGGAACGGGAAGAACGCAGGCATGGTAGGCACCAAGATATTTGTACAAGGGGAGTCCAAGGTAATCGGCAGCTGCACGGGCAACAGCCATGGATACACCAAGGATTGCGTTTGCACCAAGCTTTGCCTTGTTGGCGGTGCCGTCAAGAGCAATCATGGCGCGGTCGATGGCGACCTGATCCAGAGCATCCATGCCTTCGAGTTCGGGAGCTATGATGTTGTTGACATTGTCGACAGCCTTCAGAACGCCTTTACCCAAATAGCGGCTCTTGTCCCCATCACGGAGCTCTACTGCTTCGTGAACACCGGTGGATGCTCCAGAGGGAACCGCTGCACGGCCCATGGAACCATCCTCAAGAATGACATCTACTTCTACGGTGGGGTTACCACGTGAGTCAAGGATCTCCCTGGCTTCGATAAATTCAATAATGCTCATGAATACACTCCTAATTTCGTAATTAAAGTCACACAAAATATATTCGTATCTTTTAGCGCTAATGTCAAGGCAAGCAACTTTCTTGGATTGTCAGTCTTTCAAGGCTTTTCATGGCATGCAATCAAGTTATGTGAACGTGTCTACTTTGGGAAATGCAATTGCAAAGAAATAGTGTGATGTGTCTCAATTGGGAAAAGGAAATGTAACAAATACACTATGCATGGCTACTTTGGAAAACCGAAACCGGGAACTATCTTTAATGGAACACGAATCAGCATCTATTGGCTTTTTATTATGGTATTAATGTTGTTATATCGATACTTACATGATAGTATCTCGATAGAATTATGATAGGAGAGAGAATCTCATGATACGGATTAAACCAGTTTCTTATTTGCGTAATAAGTTCACCGAAATCGAATCTCTTGTCAAAGAAGGAGAACCAGTGTTCCTTACCAAGAATGGGGAAGGTTCCATGGTAGTCATGAGCATCGAACAGTATGCTCTTCTCACCGATCCAGTTGAACGGATCCTTGATGAAGCAGATTATTCTGCTACGACAACAAAAAAGCGCTACACACATGAGCAAGCTTTCAAAAAAATCAAGGAAGCTCTCGATGATTGAGAACGTCCGATATACGGATCAATTCATACTGGATGTTTCACAAGTTGTTCGCTATATTTCGCACGTCTTGGATAATACAAATGCTGCTCAACGATTGATTACATCCATCGAAAAAGCAATCGAAAATCGCACTTCGAATCCCGAAGGATTTGAACCAGTACATACCTGCAAGGTTAGACAGTATCTCTATTACAGAATCTATATCAAACATTTCACACTCTATTATATTGTGATTGACGGCACCATGGAATTGCGCAGATTCATAAGCTCAAGACGAGACTATTCGAAGCTCCTCTAGCCAGATGAGAAATCAGAGGGTATGATACATGCCATGGAAACTGCTGCGTATCACATGCCCCCACTCACCGAGGATCTGCTTGGCTCAATCATCTTTGCCATGGAAGACCAAGTCAGCTCCTATTATATCGACCTCAAGGACGGCTCTCTCATCAGTGAGGAGGAGATGCGTTACCTAGCAGAGGATGAGCAAGCAGAAGGACCATGTGCTGAGGAGCGCTTCACCTCCATTCCCGATTGGGAGCCCTCCGACGGTTTCCGTCTGATGGAAATGTTTGCCAATCGGGTGCGCAACCCCCTGTATCGAGAACGCCTGCTCTCTTGCTTGAACAGCGGCAAGGGAGTATTCCGCAAGTTCAAGGACACCCTTTCCGAACTGCCGGTGTTGGAACGCAAGTGGTTTTCCTTCAAGGACGAACAACTCAAGCGAGTAGTCATCACCTGGTACCGGGAACAGGAAGGCCTCTTGGGCTTGATACATCTCAGCGAGGAGACTGAAGACCTCACCGAGGACATCCTTTTAGAGGATTTCACCTTTGAGACGCACGAAGGATATCCCACCAGTGAAATCGACAGCTTCCTGCAGACAATCCTTGAGGAAATGGAAAGCGGCGACGAGCAGAATGCAATAGCCAGCCTGCTGCTTTCCCGCAGGTTCGAGAATGAAATGCCCGAACACTACCAGATTGCCCGCAGTCATGACGGAACCCTTGCCGCCATGCTTGCCTACATACCCGTTACCGATTATTTGGTTGAGGTCCCCTTCTTTGCAGTAAAGATCGACTTCCGGGGCTTGGGGCTTTTCAGGCTTCTGTTCGACGCCTTCAGCCGCCAAATGGCACGGTTCCATTACCGTACCATTGTGGTGAACCTCATCGGTTCCTCGGTCTCACTCGAACGGCTTTTTACCCCCTACTCGAATCAGACCGCTGCCAAGCATCTGATTCTTTCGACCAGCAACTGGAATAGCAATCACCCCAGCAGCGAAGAGGCTTTCCTCTAGGGTACTACAAATGATATGCCTCTTCGGATACACTGAACGGTATTCGGGAGGATCTACACCTATGCGCGTCATCATGTGCGAAGACAAGCACGAAATGGGCTACCAAGCCGCTCAACTCGGCATTTCCCTCATTAAGGAAGCGATTGAGAGAAAGGGTCAGGCCGTCATCGTGGTTGCCACCGGCTTAAGCCAATTCTCTCTCTATGCACACCTTGGAGAAGCCAATTTGGATTGGAGCAAAGTCGAAGCCTTCGGGTTGAATGAGTATGTAAACCTGCCCGACACCCACCCCTCCAGCTTTCGCTACTACCTCAAAACCCGATTCGTCAAGAAAGTACAACACCTGGGGGCCTTCCATGCGGTCAATGGCGATGCTCAGGATTTGCAAGCAGAAATTGAACGTCTCAACGCCCTGATCAGGGAGAAGGATGTCGATGTCGCCTTTTTGGGCATCGGCGAGAACGGCCATATCGGCTTCAACGATCCTCCCGCAAACTTCGAAACAAACGCCCCCTACATCGTCGTCGAGCTGGAGGAACGATGCAGGCGTCAGCAAGTCAGCGAAGGCTGGTTTGCCACCCTCGAAGAGGTTCCCCGACAAGCCGTCACCATGTCTGTACGCCAGATTCTCAAGGCCAAGAACTTGGTCTGCTCCGTACCCGACCAACGCAAGGCAAGAGCGGTTGCCATGTGCCTGTACGACCAGATTTCCGTATACGCCCCGTGCACGGTTCTCCGTACCAAAAAAGAGTGCACCCTCTTATTGGATCGTCCATCCTCGCTGCTCGTCATGGGTGACCGAAGATAAAAAACTTTTCTTTAAAAAAGCAAAAAAGGGTCCCTCCTCTTGCATCTAATATATTAGTATGCTAGAGTATTAGTATAACAATTATGATTGGAGGCACTCACCATGATGCATATGTCACTTCGTTGGTTCGGCTCAAAGTTCGATACCGTTTCATTGGAAAAAATTAAGCAAATTCCCGGCGTAGAGGGAGTAATCACCACCCTGTACGATATTCCCGCAGGCCAGACTTGGCCGCTTGCACGGATTCAGGCTCTTAAGGCTGAAATCGAGGCATCGGGGCTGAAGGTGCTGGGCATCGAGAGTGTCAACATTCATGACTCCATCAAAATCGGCAGTCCTGATCGCGAGCAGTACATCGCCAACTACATCGAGACTCTGGACAATTTGGGCAAAGAGGGCATCACCACTGTTTGCTACAACTTCATGCCGGTCTTCGACTGGACCCGGACCGACCTGTTCAAGAAGCGGCACGATGGTTCCACCGTCCTCGCTTACGACCAGAAAATTGTCGATGGAATCGATCCGCAGACCTTCTTCAATCAGACTACCTCCAGTGCCAAGGGTTTTGAGATGCCCGGTTGGGAACCCGAGCGCCTTGCCAAGGTGAAGGAACTCTTTGATGCCTATAAGGAAGTCAGTGAAGAGAAGCTCTTTGACAACCTGGTCTACTTCCTCAAGGCCATCCAGCCTACCTGTGAGAAGTGGGGCATTAAAATGGCCATCCATCCCGATGACCCGGCCTGGCCTGTATTTGGACTGCCGCGCATCATCACCAGCAAGGAAAAAATCCTGAAGGTCATGAAAGCTGTTGATGCACCGTTCAATGGGCTTACCTTCTGTGCCGGTTCGTTCGGAACCAATCCGAAGAATGACCTGCCTGGCAGCATCCGCGCCCTTCCTGGAAGAATCCACTTCGCTCACATCCGCAACCTCCATCATTTCGAACCCGGAGTATTCGAAGAAGCCGCCCACCTGTCCAGGGATGGATCATTCGACCTGTACGAGATTGTGAAAGCCCTGCACGACATCGGTTTTGATGGACCTGCCCGCCCCGACCACGGAAGAATGATCTGGGGTGAAGTAGCAATGCCCGGCTATGGTTTGTACGACCGTGCCCTGGGAGCCTCCTACATCCTCGGGTTGTACGAAGCCATCCAGAAAAACGATTCAAGGAAGTAACATGGCAACTATTGTCCGAGTCACGGCATCGGAAGAAATTTACCAGACCCTACGCTCAGAAATCCTGTCATTGCGGTTCAAGCCCGGCGAGGAACTGAATCTGCAGTTGCTATCAACGCAACTGCAGGTCAGCCGGTCTCCGGTGCGTGATGCCCTGATGCGTCTAGCCAGTGACAATCTGGTCGATATTTTTCCGCAAAAAGGCACCAGGGTGTCCCTTATCAATCTCAAGCAGGTTGAAGAGGAACGCTTCTTGCGCAAGAGTCTGGAAGAGAGTGCGGTGAAGAAGTTCATCTACCAAGGACGGGAAGAGCATTTTGCAAACATGGATAGGGCAATCGACAATCAGATCCTGGCCATGCAGCATAACGACTTCATCACGTTCCTGGATGAGGACGACCATTTCCATTCCAACATTTTCAATGGGATTGGGATGCAGCGGATTTGGTCCATCATCAAGGCACAGGGAGGCAACCATCACCGTATCCGCCTCCTTTCCTTCTCTGAGAAGAACGTACTGTCCAATATCATCGATCAGCACAAGAACATGCTCGATGCCCTCAGGAACAAGCAACTGGATGCGATGCTCAATCTTGAGGACAAGCACTTGTCCAAGCTTCTGCAGGAAACTGAGAGCATGGTCGGGCGCTACCCCGCTTATTTCAAGCAGGAAAACAGTTACAGCGGGCTGCAACTACGTGTTGCCAATCAATAGGAGTCTGAAATGAAACTTACCGATACTGGATTGAGAGAAAGAGGCAGCTGGGAAGCTAAGGGATATACCCTCCCTTCCTTTGACCGTGCTGCCATGCAGCAGGAAACCAAAAAGAACCCCATCTGGGTTCATTTTGGGGCTGGCAACATTTTCAGGGTATTCCCTGCAGCATTGCAGCAACAGCTGTTGAACAAGGGCTTGAGCAAAGCCGGCATAATCGTCGGTGAAGGGTTCGATTACCAGATTATCGACAAGGTCTATGCCAAGCATGACAACCTTACCCTGATGGTCACCCTCAAGAGCGACGGCTCGATCGACAAGGATGTCATCGCTTCGGTTGCGTATGCCTACAAATGCGATCCCCAGTTTGAAGCTGAATGGAAGTTCTTTACCGAAACCTTTACGAAACCCAGCCTGCAGATGGTGAGCTTCACCATCACCGAGAAAGGCTACTCACTCAAAGGTGGCAACGGCGCCTATTATCCGCAGATGGTACAGGACCTGGCAAACGGACCCTCCAAACCGACGATGTTCCTATCCAAGCTGACCGCATTGGTCCATGCACGGTATCAGGCAAAAGCAGGAAAGCTCGCCCTGGTGAGCATGGATAACTGCTCACACAACGGCCAAAAGCTGTATGATGCCGTACTCGATATCGCCCGCACCTGGGAACAGAACAACCTCGTCGAGAAGGGATTTTGCGACTATTTGAACCAACAGGTCTCCTTCCCTTGGTCTATGATCGATAAAATCACCCCGCGTCCCGATGCCAAGGTTGAGGCCATGCTCCAAGCCGACGGCTTTGAGGACACCAGCCTGATCATCACCGACAAGAACACCTACACCGCCTCCTTCGTCAATGCCGAACAGTCGCAGTATCTGGTGATCGAAGACTTGTTTGCCAATGGCAGACCCGCCCTCGAAAAAGCAGGAGTCTATTTCACCGACCGCGACACAGTCAACAAAGTGGAGCGGATGAAGGTTACCACCTGCCTGAATCCCTTGCACACCGCCCTAGCCATCTACGGTTGCCTTCTCGGACACACTCTGATCAGTGAAGAGATGCTGGACCCCGAATTGAAGAAATTGGTTGAAGGCATCGGATATGTGGAAGGAATGCCGGTAGTCGTCGATCCAAAGATTCTCGACCCCAAGGCCTTCATCGGCGAAGTGCTGAACAAGCGTTTCCCCAATCCGTTCATGCCCGATACACCCCAGCGCATCGCAACCGACACCTCCCAGAAGCTTGCCATCCGCTTTGGCGAAACTATCAAGGCGTATGTGGCTAATCCGAAGCTTGAGGTGAAAAACCTGAAGCTCATCCCGCTGGTCTTTGCCGGTTGGCTGCGCTATCTGATGGCACAGGACGATGAGTTGAATAGTTTCACCCCCAGCTCCGATCCGCGTCTTGAAGAAGCTCAGGCATACCTGAAGGGAATCAAGATCGGCGACAAGCCAAATCTTGATCAGCTGAAGGGACTATTGTCCGACGCAACCATTTTCGGCGTCGATTTATTCGAGGTTGGACTTGCCGACTTGGTACTTTCCTACTTCACCAGCCTGATCGAAGGCAAAGGTGCAGTACGCAGGACCTTGCAACGGAACGTCCATTGATGAATACTTCCCCAGAGGGGAGGATGTATGGCTAATACTACTCACAAGCGCCTCGGTCTCGAGGCGCTCTATCTTATTGGGGGGACTGCCTTGGCAGGCTTTGCCGTTGCAGTCTTTATAACTCCGGCTAAAATCGCCAGTGGTGGCGTGAACGGGGTGGCAACCATCATCTACCACCTCACAGGCTGGGACACAGGCCTGGTCATGCTCGGCATCAGCATACCGCTCTTTCTGATCGGCATGTCGATCTTCGGCAAGTCCTACGGGGCAAAAAGTCTGGCAGGAACACTATTGCTCAGCCTCTGGGTCAGCCTCTTCGGCCAAATGACAGACTACAACGGGTTTCTTCCGTATGTGGATAGAATGGATACACTGCTGTCTGCTATTTTCGGCGGAGTACTGCTGGGTAGCGGTATCGGCATTGTCATGCGTTCAGGGTCCAATACCGGAGGCACCGACATCCTTGCCCAGATTCTCTCGCATTTCACTCCCCTGCCGTTGGGTACCGCCCTGTTTTTGTGTGATGCCTCGGTTATCGTACTGGGTGCGGTAGTTTTCGGACTTGAACGAGCTTTGTTTGCCGTCATCACCCTGTACCTATCCGGGCA
>Ga0172378_10000830_pt1 | contig 27936 bp, 31 predicted proteins | sample GrowelOW332metaG_FD_119755 | JGI IMG/M metagenome (GOLD analysis project Ga0172378, IMG submission 119755) | Groundwater microbial communities from an aquifer near a municipal landfill in Southern Ontario, Canada - Pumphouse #3_1 metaG | ecosystem: Environmental > Aquatic > Deep subsurface >...
GGTTCACCGTGACTACCAATATGGTTCACCGTGACTACCAGATTTAAGTATAACATCTATCGAATAGAAGTAGAGGTAGAACAAAAAAAATTCACCCTATTTACAATAGAGTGAATCTAACTAAAAATTATAGGTACTGTTCCTTATAATAAACGACAATCTTGTGTGTGGAAATCAACAATTCCAGCCATGGAATTATCTAAGATAACATCAATAAGCACACCTTCGTCTATGGCCACCTCTTTTAAAACTTCTGCAAAGGTAAAGGCTACCGATCCAACAAAGCGTATAGGCTTATCTTTATAATCGTATTGAAAAAGACAACGCTCAAAGAAGGATTTAAAATTATTATATAACAATTGATGTACATACGGATGGTCCATATAATCTTTTAAGAAAAAAGACTGTTTAGACAAAAAACGATTAGGGAATGGACTGTTATAAACTGCAGACATCATCTCATCTGGAGATAATTGACACGATTCATAATAGGCATCGGCCAACTCTTTGGGAGCAATGTTTTTCAGACAATCGCCCAAAAACATTTTACCTAAAATAGCACCACTGCCCTCGTCACCTAACACATAGCCTAACGATTTTACATTGCGTTTAATAACACTACCATCATAATAACAGGAGTTGGAACCTGTTCCTAGAATACAAGCAATACCTGGTTCATCACCAAAAAGGCCACGTGCAGCTCCTAACAAATCACTAAAAGCAGCCACTGGAGCACGAAACTGTGCTACTAGCGATGCCTCAATAATATTTCGTTTTTCTGGATTTGTACACCCTGCACCATAGAAGTATATGATTTCTGCTTTTTTCTTGAAAAACACGGATGGCAATTGCAAGCGAATACACCGACTAATCTCTCTTCGTGTTTGAAAAAAAGGATTTATGCCCTCTGTCACGGCATGTACCACAACATGCGTTCCTTCCACTAAACACCATTCAGTACGTGTTGAACTACTTTCTACTATTAATCTCATCCTTATTAAATTATCTTTATTTTTATCAGTAAAACAAAAATATAAATAAATATCTACAACAACAAAAAAAAAAGGAGTTATCTTCTGCTACGTCGTACGGACATACGTACGCCAGAAGAGGAAGACGTTTTGCTTTTCGACTTTTTGGTGTCTTTAACAGATGATTTAGAAGATTTTGATTTCATTTTATCACGGCCCTTACGTTTTGAGTTACGAACTGATTTCTTTGTACTTACACTCTTTTCGGCAACAAGTGTAGAGTCGTTTGGAGTTAAAACGGGTTCATCTTGTTTTTCTGGAGCTACTTCCCATAAATGCGATTCAAAAGTGGTGAGCTCCGATTCAATACGTTGCTGCTCCTTAACCAAAGCACTATCAGTTGGGCAATACTGCGATAGGGTTTGATTCAACATGTTTGTGGTTTTATAAATATCCCCCTTATAGAGATGGGCCGTAAAATAATCGCTGATGGTTAAATTAGAGGTGTTATTATAATTACTAACCATAATAGGATAATAATTTAAATAATGAGAGAGGTCGTCAAACTTAACCCAAAAAAGTGGCGACTTAACTGGGGTAGTAGAAAACATATCGGTTCTATGCAACACAGGACAGATGGCAACAACACGCGAGGAATAGGTAGAGGTGCGTTGATCAAAATAATAAACCTCTTTTATAAAGTAACTCAATACCTCGGCAGAGGGAATATCACTATTGTTGACTACAATAGAGGTATCTTTCTTATTCTTCGATTTTTTCTCGTAATAGATATGAAAACGGTCTAAAAAACCCTGCACATCCATCTTATTATCGGAGGTGAAAAGCTCATTACCATCTAAGCGGTAATCGTAGGCTGGTACTTTGTTGGCTAACAACAAACGTATAATGGAAGTGAAAAAATTTACACGTTTACCAATGGGCTCTACCGGATAATACAGCGGAGCATTGGCCTCTTTCTTCAAATCTAACGAACGATAGATAGCACGCTCCCAAACCAAATCGGAAGAGTGCTCCACCTTGCCTGCATATTGTGTTGCCGAACGAACAGACAACATGGGTGTCGACTTCTTACGTGCTATCTCAGCACGTCGAGCTGCAGGCTGCGCATGTAACAGCTGCACCAATACGACAGCCGAAAGAAAAAATAAAAAGCGAATATTACGTAGCATACTATGATGTTTTTTTAATTTACAATAACCTCTAAAGATGTGGGCAATACGCGTTCAATGCCGTCTGGACCAATCGCTCTTACACGAGAGATATAGAAGCGTTTACCACGCGATAGATTTCTAAAAACGGAACGTTGTCTATTGGAGAACTGACTGCCATTCGATAATTCTGGAACAGCATTTCCCATGGTATCAAAAAAGACGGTTTCAAAACTGAGTACCTTAAAATCGATAGACAATAAACCATCGTCTATGGCGGCTAAAATGCCTTTACTATTCATCAAAGCCATTTTGCTCAGTGGCGTTCCACCTTTATACCGTTGCGAATGACCATTGGCATCGGTATAGGTAACAAAAGGAGTAGGATCGGGCAATTGACGAACATGGAAAACATATCGGCCCATCACCTGTGCATTGGCGGTTACAAGAATGGTTATATCCTTGCCAACAGCAAGAGGACGTACTACAAAACCTGCTTTATTCCTTTTGAGTGTTGCATTTCCACCAGCTATAGATACACGGATATTACTAGAGGGAACACCCGGAACAGAAACACTAATGGGGTTGTCAAAACCAGCATAAAAGATATTCATTAATGTGGCAGACACAGTGGCAGATGGTTCTACTACGGTGTATTCTTGTTCAAACGGACGAGATAGAACAGAACCATCCGATTGGTCGAGTTTTAAATAACCACTTAACTTAAATTGACCGGTTTGGTTACACAACAGTTCATATTTGCCATCGTTTGCAATCTCCTTATCATCAATAAAGATGGCAGGACGCTTGGTGGTGTCCACAGCGGCTAAGATAACTTGAGCGGAGAATTTATTACCACGAACTATTGTTTTAGCAGTGGGAATAACGTATGCTTTTACTTGATTAACCCGTAAATCGCCTACATCAATATTGTTGACAAGTGTATGCAATACCTCTCCCTCTGCATAGCGTACATCGCTTTGAAGCTTTGTCAATAGGGTAACAGCAGCTGCCGCTGGGGTATTCTCAAAAATATACTCTTGCCAGTTCTTACCGAGCGTGCCTACTTTTGTGGGCACATTAGTGGATAGACTACTCAAGATTGTTTTTTGCTGAATAGAATCCGTTATCATTGCTAAGATAGCCGTACGGTAATTGTTTATCGCTTCATAAAGATGCTTTCCTTTACCACTTCCTGGCGCTAACATAACGTAGGTAGCCGCTTCTAAATTTTCTTTATTGGAGATATCTTTCACATCGGCATCATCGCCATCTGCTTCTTTAACAATCTTATATTTTAAATCTTCCACATAGTTAAACAAGGAGTCCGAAATCTGACGCACATATTGTGCTTTGCTATACCACTCCTTTACTTTTTCAGGATTTCTAGCCATATAAAAATCTAAATCCTTATACATTGCATCGTTTTGCAAAGAAGAATTCAGTGTCGATCGATTAAGTCCCTCATCCACTAAAGAAAATCCATTCAGAACATCGGAAGAAACATTTAATGCCAACATTGCCATCAAAACAATGTACATTAAATTAATCATCTTCTGCCTGGAGGAATCAGGTCCGTTTATTGCAGCCATTATATTCTAAGTTTAGAAAATTATTTATTATTGATTGTCATGGCATCCAACATGCGTGCATAAACCACATTCAGCTCGTCTATCTGTTGAGCCATCAGTTTACTCTGTTCGTTGATCTTATCAATGGTAGATAGTTGCGAACTAACACTGCGCAACTGTATCTCATAAATGGCATTTATTCCGGAAAGATTTTTCGAAAGCATATCCATCTGGTCAGCATCTTGCCCCATTCGTTTGGTTTGCTCTGTAAAATTACCCAAAGCGGATGTCATCTGCTGCAATTGGTCTAAATATTGCTGTGTAGCAGAAATCATCTCATCAGAAACCTCCACGCCTGGAACGGCAGCCGCAGAAGCGTTTGGAGCAGCCGATGCGGTGGTAGATGCTGGAGCACCTGTGGCTGGCTGGCCCATTTGCGTTTGGTCAAGACCACGCTGTGTAGCCTCTTTTAGCTCCTCGGTAGCTTTATGATCGCTGCTTGAACCCGCAATCTTGATTTGTGGGAAAACACTTTCCCATTTATACGCTTTAGAGGGACGGTCGAAACCGGATATAGCAAAAACTAAAACTTCGGTACCCATACCAATAAACAACATAACATTTGCAGAGGGTAGATGGGTGAGCTTAAACAAAGCACCTAAAATAACAATGGCAGCTCCCCAACTATAGGCATAATTCAGCAACACCTTACCTTGGTAGCTGGCTATGAAGTTTTGTACCGTATGAATAAAATTCTTTTTCTTATTTTCCATAATTAACTATCTTATCACTTTTTATAACCAATTTGTGTACGCACACATCTAAAACCAATATACGATCTTCCAACATTTTGATATTCATAAGAACGAGCACTAGAACGAATATAGGCAGCGATGTCTTTCCAAGAACCACCTCGAACCGTCTTACGCTTCATCTTATAGGGGTCTTCTTTGGCTGCATTATACGATAATTCTGGATTAATATCACTCATAGACAATACACCCGATTCCGTATAATTGGTGGAGGTCCACTCCGCAACGTTTCCGGCCATATCATACAAGCCGTTTTCATTAGCCGAGAAAATACCCACTTTATTGGTGATCAGACTACCATCTTTTGTATAGTTTCCTTTGCCTGGTTTATAGTTTCCATAAAAACAACCCTCGTCGGACTCGGTGTTTTCACTGTTCCAAGGATAAACCTTGCCTTTTTTACCACGTGCAGCATACTCCCACTCTACCTCTGTAGGTAGGCGATAGCGCTGGATATAGCGTGCAGCACCCTTTAAGCCGGCAAGTAGATACTCCGTACGCCATGCACAAAAGGCATTGGCTTGTTCCCAACTAACCCCCACTACTGGGTAGTCGTTATAGGCTGGATGACTAAAATAGAGCTCCATATAGGGCTCGTTATAGGCGTTTTTGAAATCGTTTACCCAACAGGTGGTGTCGGGATAGATATTAACGATATAACTATTTTCAAAATCGTATAGGTTAGAGAGTGGACGGTTGATGGTTCTATTAACAATACGTCCCTCATCGTCTACATAAGCGGTATCTTTAGAGATCATTACCTCCTCCTCTTTAACCTTCAGATCTGTGTTTAAAACACGTTCAGATGGGTTCAATCGGTTTTTACGCAAAGCTGCTAGGGTCTGATTATAGTAGGTGTAATGATAATTCATCTGTTTAGCATCTAACATTTTCTTACCCGTTACTGGGTGTATAAAATAGACACTCTCAATGGCGGTTTGCTCAAACTCATCTGCCTTTTTCCAAGGAATAGGTTTTGCCCAATTCAGATGCGGAGTAACTGGATTGCCATAACGATCTTCCATTATCTTATAGAGCTCATTTCCGCCAAAAGCTGGGTCTGCCAATCGTTCACGGATAAGCGAATCGCGCACCCAACCTACAAACTGCTTATACTTGGAATTGGTTATCTCCATCTCATCCATCCAAAAAGCATCCACAGAGACTTCTCGCGAAGGAGTAGAAACACCCCATAAACTATCTGGTTTTTCTGGACCAACGGTTAGTGAACCTGGTTTAACAAGTACCATTCCATAAGGAGTTGGTTCTCGCCAAGACATGGCATGAACGCCCGTCACTTCACCACCTACAGCAGAAGAACCAATAGGGCCCATACATGCAGTTAAGGTTGTAACCACCACTACAAAAGCAAATATTACTATCTTCTTCATTTTTTATTATAATATACGTATACTCTTATGCTTATTTTTACTCTTACTCATAAAATTCATATCCATCGAATAACAAATATAAATGTCATGACTACCATTACTTATTCCTATCTTAGAGGTAAACATCTCATATGAATAACCTGCTTTTATAGCACCCATATGAATTCCGACTAGAAAGCCGACCGATATGGAGGGACTATAAGACAAGCCACCATAAAAGGTCTTATTATCTTTTTTATAAAACAAACGCCCCGTTAAATCTAGTTTATAACTCGTTAAATCTGTTTCTAATAACATGGAAGGCCGTATAGAAAGCAACGGATTTGTCGTTTGAATATTGCACCCAGAGGTAAAATAAATTGTGGAGTTAATTTTCATTTCATTAGTTTCTCCTAACAAAAGAGTGGGAGCAGACAGATGAGCGGCAGAAAGACCGGCATAAAATTTGGGGTGTTGATAGAAAACACCGAGCCCAACATCTAGGCTCAAACCTTTTACTGTTGCAGATGGAAAAGCGGGGTCTGTACTGGTGTCACTGTCGGTACCAAAATCTATCTCAGTAGGGTCAAAAGAAACATTTAAAGCTCCAAGCTGTGCACCAAAACTAAGGGTTCCTTTTAGAAAAGAGGTACGATAGGCATATTGTGCCCAGATACGTTGATTGGTGAATAGACCGATGGATTCTGTAAATAGGCCAACACCAGCTCCCTGTTTCTTTCCAAAAAGTTTAAAGGGTACATCTACTCCTGCAAACATCGATTGAGGCGCATTGGTAAATCCTGCAAGCTGCAAGCTATAGGTGCCGTAGATATTTAACTTATTCTGATTGCCTGAATAGGCGGGATTGTAATAACCGGTAATAGCAAAATAATTATTGAAATGGGCGTCAAACTGCGCATAGCCTTTTGAAAGGCTACAAAATAAAACAAAAAGAAATGCTAACTTCCTCAAAAACATATGTATTCTCCACTAATAGGGGTTCTTATTAGTAACTCTACAATGATAAAAAAATTGTATTAATGTCATAAAAAAAGGGAGTATTTTAACTCCCAATCTTTTTACCTCACAACGTTTAGTACTCATCTTCGTTAAAAAGAAAATCTTCCTTCGTTGGATAATCTGGCCAAATATCTTCGATCGACTCATATGACTCACCTTCATCTTCAATCTCTTGTAGATTTTCAATAACCTCAAGAGAAACACCTAATCCCGTGGCGTGATCACCAGATCGCATTGCGTAATCTATAAGCTCATCTTTCGTTGCTGGCCATGGCGCATCTTCAAGCTTTGAAGCCAATTCTAATGTCCAATACATAACTTTTTACTTTTATTTTATTAATACCGTTATTTTTCTCGCAAATATAGAACTTTTATCGTTAGATGCAAGTCTTGTTCCAAAAAAATTCTTCTTTATTTTCAACAAAAACAATTTTGCGAGATAAGACAAATAAATAGTCGGATAAACGGTTCATATAAGCTAAAACAACCTCATCAATGGGACTAATGGCGTTCAGTGTTAGGATTCTACGCTCTGCTCGTCGACAAACAGTTCTGCAAACATGGCATAAAGCAGAACTCTCACTCGCACCGGGCAATATAAACTGCGACAGAGGAGGTAGCATATTATCTGCTTCGTCTATTGCTGTTTCAATAGCGGTTATCGATTTCTCACTGATAATGGTTTTATCGACCAAATCTTTAGAGGTATGAGAGGTAGCTAAATAAGATCCTAAAGAGAATAGTTGATGTTGAATAATATGGATCAATGCAACATCTTTTGCAGGCACATCTTTTGTAGACAACCAACCGAGATAGGTATTTAATTCATCCACCGTACCATAGGCTTCTACACGAATATCTGTTTTTTGTACACGTTCACCACCTACTAAACTTGTCATTCCCTGATCACCCTTTTTGGTATAAACATTACTTTTTTTCATATCAAACAAATTATAGGATTAAAAATTCACTTTGTAATGTTGTTTCTTTTTTTCTCTATCAAAGAAAAGAAGTCCAACATCGTATAAATCAAATGTTATACCCACACGCTCATCGGCTACTAATCGTTTCCACCACTCCTGCATGGCTGGGGTATGATAAATACCTTGAATAACAAACAGCGTCTTGGCATTTGATTGCTGACAACAAGCCTCAAAAAAATCAGGCTCTGGCATAAAGGTATTAAAATAAACGAAATCGAGGCTTTTTAATGCCAATAAATGAGCAGTAACTTGCTCTTTTTTTTCGTATTGAATCCACTCTTCGGAGGATAAAAGAGAGGTCACAAAACGGCTTTGCGACGCATTTAATGCACTCTCCCAATCAAAAGAAAGAAAGGTTGTGGCTTTTGCTCGTTTTAAATAATTAGAGGAGACACCCATCTGTGTGCCTAATTCGACTACCGTTTGTGGAGAAAAATAGTTGACCAAACGAAACAATAACTGGTCCACCCGCTCGGGATGCACCAAAAGATAGGAGAGGTTGGTTATCCGTCTTGCATTCTTACGCACCTCTTCCAACTCTTTAAAGGCATAATAGGGCCATTTTTCAAAGATGACTCTTGTTACAAGATTAAAGGCAAAAGGAGAATGTACGCCATATCCACAACGATGTCTGAAGCGTTTACACCAAACGAGAGCTTTGGTACATTTATATAAAGGAATAGAACTATAATTCATAATAATAATAAATAGCCTATTTATAAACAAATTGGAATTTCTGAATGCTGTCTGTATAGGTTTGGATTTGCAAAGCGATAGAGTCACCTGCAGTCAACGATTCTTGCATTAAGGGAATAGAAAGATAAACGGTGCGAGGATAGGCCTCTTCATCACCATTCAAATCGTGAAAGAGTACAAGGTCGAGAAGCGAATTGACACTGCTACGTTTAACAACATGAAAAACCTGTCCGCCCGCTTTCATCAACATACTAACTATAATATTTAGGTATCCACCACTATAAGAAACACTCTTAACGGTAACAGGATCGGTTTTTAAGGGTACTACTAATTGGTCGATAGGCAAAGGAACGAAGGATAGGGTTTGTTGCAAAGAATAGATTGTCGCTGTGGGCTGAGGAAGGGTTCTATCTACGCTATAAACGCCTAAGAGACGATAGAGGGTATCCTTTACGAGACCTGTTATAGGCTCTTCGTTGTCTACCAAGAAACGCTCCTGATTAGCAAGCACAATAGAAGACAACGTACCTTCGCTGTCTGTCTGTCCCGACAAAAAACTAGTAAGAACAGGCGGATAGGTCCAATCGTCTTCTGTTGAGCAAGCGGTGATTAAGCCACAAAACAGAACAAAAAAGAGTAGCACTATTTTATTTTTTCCCATGCAGACATATAGTTTATCAATGGATTAGCATACATCTCTAGCATCTTCCTACGCAAAAAAGCGGTGTCTTTATTGGGTAATACTATTTTGTCTAGTTGCGTAGAGAAATAGGCCTCTACTTTTAAACGCTCCTCTTGCGAATAATGTTCAGCATAAACAGAGGAATTATTTAATAAATCGTAAGCCACATAGTTAATGGGATAGAGGTAATAATTACGATGTATCTCATCGTCTATCAAGGTGGCGGTAACTGCTAACAACTCTTTTTTATGGATAGAAGGATCTAACTTTTCTAAAGAGCTATTTATAGAACGACCCACTTTAAAGAATACATTGCCTTTGTAGCTACTAAGACCTGTTTGCATGTTCAATAAATCATCTTCTGGCGATTTCTTAAAAGATGGATCGTCTCTTTTTTCTTGAAACTCTTTAGCTTTTAAATAATCACAAGAATCGTATTCATAAGAGAGCGATAATGGAGAGATACGTAGGGTTAATAAACGCTCCATGATGGATCCTTCTCCCCACATGGTTAGCATTTTAAGCAGACTCAACTGGGTTCTATCATCTGAGTCTTTGGCTCTACCCTCTCGTTGGGCTATCCACAAATATTGCTTGCGTCGGTCAACAGCATCGTTAATATAATGCGAGAGTCTCTTGGAGGAATTGATCATCTCTTTCATTGAGATAGCACGCTGTACAATAAAAGAGCGATTGATACGTACAGCATGTTTTATCCATGGATAGATTAATAGATTATCTCCAATAGCTTCTTCTACTGTGTTTAATCCCTCTTTCATTAACAAATAGGATAGAAAAGCGGAGTCTAATACAATATCTCTATGATTGGAGATAAACAAACAGCCCTCTGTTCCTTTAGGTAGATTTTCACAGTCAAAACGCAGACTTTCACAATCTCGTTTGGCTAAGACATCTAAAATTTCATAACAAAACGTTTTTTGGAAATCTAAGACTGTTTTGCAAGAATACATTCTTTTCATCAACAGACCAAATGGTACATTAGGATAAACCAAAGCCATTACCTGTTTGAAGCTACTATCTTTTGCTAATTCGTCGTATACTTTAGGGAGTTCTTCGTCGTAATAGGGACGAATTTCATCAAATTCCGTTGTTTTCATACTCATTTTTCTCTATTTGAATCAAAGAAACTTATCTTCTATAATATCAGTAAACACATCTCTCATGGACAATCCGGCAGCTTTTATCTGCTGAGGAATAAAACTGGTGTTAGTCATTCCCGGAGTAGTATTGATTTCTAAAAGGTTAATCTTCGTCTTATCTGTTATAATATAGTCTATACGAATAATACCAGAACAACCTAGTATTTTATAAATCATCTTTGTCAACTTCTGCACACGCTCTGTTAAATCGGGAGCTAAACGAGCAGGGGTTATCTCATCTACCTGCCCATTGTATTTTGCATCGTAGTCAAAGAAATCATTCGTTGTTACAATCTCTGTGATAGGGAAAACGACCTCCTTATCTTTCACGCCATAACAGCCACAAGTAATCTCTGTGCCCTCCATATAGCCCTCTAGAAGCACTTCGTTAGATTCAGAAAGAGCTTTCTCTATAGCAGGTTGAATCTGCTCAGCAGTTTTCACCTTTGAAACGCCAAAGCTAGAACCTCCTCCACAAGGTTTAACAAAACAGGGCAATCCCACTTTTTCTATTACTTGTTCATTCGCAATGGTTTCTCCTTTACGCAACAAGATAGACTCTGCCACACGCACACCAAACCCTTTTAGGTAATGGTTACAAGCAAATTTATTAAAAGTCAGCGAAGAAACAAATACATTACAAGAAGAATAAGGAATTCTTAACACATCAAAATAGCCTAATAACAGGCCGTTCTCGCCGGGTGTACCATGTATGGTGTTATAAACAAAATCGAAAGTTGTTTTTTTAGCATTCCTGCTAAAGCTAAAATCGTTTTTGTCAATCGTATATTTCCCCTCTGGGAAACAGACTTCCCATCGCAGGCCCTCTATCTCAACGATATACAAATCATACTTGTCTTTGTCCATAAAGGAGTAAAGACCTTGAGCACTTCTTAAAGAAACAGGGAGTTCAGACGAATCTCCCCCTGCCACAATCGCAATATTACGTTTCATCTTATAATTCTCGATTACAAATATAAGTTCGCCATTTAGCTAATAAGCTAGTCATATCATCTGGCAACTCGGTGGTAAAAAACATCTCCTCATTGGTAACAGGATGTACAAAGCCTAAGGTTTTGGCATGTAGTGCCTGACGGGGACAAACAGTAAAACAGTTATGAACAAATTGTTTATACTTGCTGAAATGTGTTCCTTTTAAAACATCATCGCCTCCATATCGAGAGTCGTTAAACAAAGTATGTCCTATCGATTTCATATGTACACGAATCTGATGTGTTCTACCGGTTTCTAGCACACATTCTACCAGGGTGACATAGCCTAATCGTTCTATCACTCGATAATGCGTAACAGCATGTTTGCCTATAGTGGGGTCATCAAAAATAGTCATCTGTAAACGATTCTTTGGGTTTCTGGCAAGATTACCCACAATCGTTCCCTCATTCTCCTCAACAATTCCCCAAACCAACGCTCTATACTCGCGTTTAGAGGTCTTATTAAAAAATTGTAAACCTAAATGGCTTTTGGCTTGAGGGGTCTTGGCAATAACCAATAGACCAGAAGTATCTTTATCTATACGATGAACGAGTCCTACCTTTGGATCGTTAGGATCGTATCCCTCTACATCTTTTAGGTGCCATGCTATAGCATTAACCAAGGTACCATCATAGTTGCCACACCCTGGGTGTACCACTAAACCTGGGGGTTTATTAATCACCATCAAGCTGTCGTCCTCATAGACTATATCTAAAGGGATATTCTCAGGCTTGATATCACTAGAGTGTTTTGGCACATCTAGCACAAGGGTTAAAACATCTAATGGTCGTACTTTATAATTGCTTTTTACGGAAACACCATTGGCACAAATACATCCAGCTTCTGCCGCTTTTTGAATTCTACTACGAGAAGAATTTACCATGCGCTCAAACAGAAATTTATCCACACGGACAGGTGACTGCCCTTTATCTACAACCACTCGGAAGTGCTCGTATGAATCGTTAGAAGATATATTTGTTTCATCCTCTTCTAACCATTCTTCATTAACTATATCTTCATTCATATATTTATCGCTACCATTTAATCTTAAAAACCAACTGCTGCATCCATACCTAAAGAATTATCAACTGCAACAATTGATAAACTATCTGAAGAGATGGAATCCACTGGTTCAACAGGAGAGCCATCTCCTACTTCCAAACGAAGCTCTGCACCAATTGGCACTTTATCTCCCAACTTTAAAAGAGAATCTCTATATGTGATACCATATACCCATTCCTTCTCACCTGCTACTATCTTTTCTTCCAAGAGTTTAAAACCTGCTGCCATCAACTTTGCCTGCGCTTGTCGTAAAGAACTATTCCCTGCCACATCTGGCACTTTACGCAAAGGGATGCGTTGTGTATTTATGGTTAGATATACTTTTCTACCCTTTTTTACACGTACATTTCCGCTAGGATTCTGCTCTAATATTCTACCCGGTTTTTCCTCTTTTACATACATCGAATCCGTTATCGCACAAGAAAGCCCCTGTTTTGCAAAGAGAATCTGCGCCTCCATCATTGTTTTTCCTTTCACGGCAGGAACAACAATGGACTCATCATGATGCGTATAAAAATCTAATCCATACAACACCGCATATCCTACCAAGAATAGCGCTAAAACCATTAACACAAGATTAGTCATCAAAAAACGAATCTTTTTAGAGGCTGAGGTCTTCTGTTTTACCATATCACTTATATTATTAGCAATTTAAGCTTCAAAGTTAAGAATAAAAAAAAAAGAAGTAAAGGTTTTCTTGAAAACCTTTACTTCTTTCTAAAATTTCGTTTCAGATAAAAACCTATCTTCCGTTGTATTCGTCAGAAACAGATAATTTAGTACGACCTTTTGCACGACGAGCTAATATTACTCTACGTCCATTTGCTGTTGCCATTCTCTCACGGAAACCATGTTTGTTCTTTCTCTTTGTGTTCGAAGGTTGATACGTTCTTTTCATTGTTCTATATTTTTATTGTTCTTTATTTTTATTATTTCTTGTACAATTGGGTTGCAAAAATAGATACTTTTTTTATATTTACCAAGGAAACCAACTTTTTAGTGAAAAGATTTTGTGTTTTTTGTCAATTTAGATTACTTTTGCAAGTATATATTGAGAAGCAAACAACTAATAATCACACAAATCAGAAAAAATGATTAATTCACAGGACATAAAAAATGGCACATGTATAAGATTAGATGGACGTTTATATTTCGTTACTGAATTTCTTCACGTTAAGCCTGGAAAAGGAAATACTATCATGCGAACTAAACTTAAAGACGTTGTTAACGGACGTGTTATAGATCGTACTTTCCAAGTTGGCTTTAAACTAGAGGACGTACGTGTTGAACGCCGCCCTTACCAATTCCTTTACAAAGAGGGTGAAGATTTTATTTTCATGAATCAAGAAACATACGATCAAGCTCCTATAGAACGCAGCCTTATCAATGGTGCAGATTACTTAATCGAAGAGATGATTGTAGAAGTTGTTTCAGATACAGACACTGATACAATCTTATTTGCAGAGGTACCTGTTAAAGTACAACTCAGAATAACTTATACTGAACCTGGTTTAAAAGGGGATACTGCAACCAACGCATCGAAACCAGCTACTCTTGAATCAGGAGCTACTGTTCGCGTTCCTCTTTTTATTAATGAAGGCGAATTAATTGAAGTTGACACAAGAAATGGTTCTTACATGGGTCGTGTTAAAGAATAATTTAAATATATCCTACATACAGTTGAAAGCGTACATCTGCTTTCAACTGTATTGTTTTATACCATCAGTCTATGCGCTATTCGGTCATCATTCCTGTCTATAATCGTCCAGAAGAGGTAGACGAATTATTGAATAGCCTTGTACATCAAACGTATAAAGATTTTGAAGTTATTGTTGTGGAAGATGGCTCATCTACCCCCTGCAAAACGATAACTGAATCCTATCAATCGCAACTTACACTATCCTATTTTTTTAAACCCAATAGCGGACCGGGAACAACACGTAACTATGGTGCGCAATTTAGTAAAGGCGAGTATTTGATTATACTCGACTCCGATTGTATTCTACCCCCTACCTATTTTAGTGCCATCGAAACGGAATTACAACAACACCCTACCGATGCTTTTGGTGGACCAGACAGAGCACATGCATCTTTTACTACAACTCAAAAAGCAATCAATTATGCTATGACCTCCTTTTTTACAACAGGAGGTATTCGAGGCGGAAAGAAGAAGATGGACCGTTTCTTTCCAAGAAGCTTTAACATGGGTATCAAACGCATCGTTTACAACACCTTGGGCGGTTTCTCGACCATGCGATTTGGAGAGGATGTTGACTTTAGCTTACGCATTCTAGAGGCCAATTATAGCACACAACTCTTTCCATCGGCATGGGTTTATCATAAACGACGTAGCAATTTCCGACAATTCTTCAAACAAGTTTATAATTCGGGTATCGCACGTATTCATCTGTACAAGCGACATCCACAATCTCTTAAACTGGTTCACCTCTTACCCTCCCTCTTTACCATAGGTGTTCTACTACTCTTAGGTCTCTCTTTCTACTCCCTCTATATGCTACTCCCTCTTCTTCTTTTTCTGCTTATTATTGCCACAGATGCATTTTTTAAGAACAAAAACCTTGCTGTAGGTGTTCTATCGATTGTTGCTTCATTTGTACAATTATTAGGCTATGGCAGTGGATTTATTTATGCATGGTGGAAACGAATCATTCTAAAGAAAAATGAATTTAATACCTTTACTAAAAACTTCTACTCCTAGCTCGTCAACGATATAAAGACCGACTATGGAAAACGAACAAAAACTGAAGTTAAAAGACTGGGATGAGAACGGCCGTCCTAGAGAAAAAATGCTTAAACAAGGACGTAGAGCTCTTAGTAATGCCGAACTCTTAGCTATATTAATAGGCTCTGGCAACACCAATGAAACAGCTGTCGATTTAAGTAAACGCATCCTAGCCTCTTGTGGCAATGAATTGGTACAGCTCAACAACATGACACTAAGCGATTTATGCTTTTTTAAAGGAATAGGTGAGGCCAAAGCAATAACGATACTTGCTGCTAACGAATTAGGACGACGAAGAAAGCGAGAGAACAGCTCGATTAAAACCAAAATAGAATCGCCGAATGACCTTTTCGATGAGTTCTATCCCGTTGTTAACGATCTGCACACTGAGGAGTTCTGGATACTACTACTCAACCAAAGCAATATCATCTTAGACAGAAAAAAGATTAGCAGTGGAGGCATCACAGAAACATCAGTAGACATTCGATTAATTTTCAGAGAAGCCATCGTTCACCATGCAACAGGTATAGCGGTTTGTCATAACCATCCTTCAGGAAACATAAACCCCAGTAGAGCAGACAATCAAATAACCCAGCAGATAAAACATGCTGGAGAGCTATTAAACATCCATCTAATAGACCATATCATTGTAGCAAACAATCATTTTTATAGTTATGCCAATGAAGGGAACATCTAACCCCAGCCATTTTTACACAAAAAGATAGATAGCTCACATTTTTTTAGTACGTTTGCAGACTAAACAATTGATTATGGAACAAGAATATTTGATAGAACAGAAAATAGTACAGATGCTAAAAACGGTATACGACCCAGAGTTACCCGTTAACATTTACGACTTAGGACTTATCTACAAGATTGAAGTAGACGATAAAAATAACGCTGTTATAGAGATGACACTTACTGCACCTAATTGTCCTGCTGCCGATTTCTTAGTAGAGGATACACACCAAAAAGTGGCTTCCATTAAAGATATTAACAATGTAACGATTAACTTAGTCTTTGAACCTGAGTGGGATAAAGAGATGATGAGCGAAGAAGCTAAACTCGATTTAGGATTTCTTTAATACCTGCATACATGAAAAAAGTCTATTTCCTTTCGGATGCACACCTGGGGTCAAGAGCTCTCAAGGGGCATGACAGAGAACGGCTGCTCGTTCGTTTTTTAGATCAACTAAAAGAGGATGCATCTGCTATCTACTTATTAGGAGATATGTTCGACTTTTGGTATGAGTATAAACTTGTTATTCCAAAAGGATATACGCGCTTTTTAGGGAAATTAGCAGAATTAACTGACAACGGTATCCCCGTACATTTTTTTATAGGTAACCACGACATTTGGTGCGGCGATTACTTAGAAAAAGAGTGTGGGCTAATCATTCATCGAGAACCCATTATCACTACACTTCTTGGACAGAAATTTTACCTAGCACATGGAGATGGACTAGGCGACCCAGATAAGAAGTTTCAATTATTACGAGCTCTTTTTCACAATACACTGCTACAAAAACTGTTCTCTACAATACATCCTAGATGGAGTATTGATTTAGGATTAGCGTGGGCTAAGAAGAGCCGTATGAAACGGAAAGATGGCAAATCGCCTGTCTTTCTTGGCGAAAACAAAGACCTTTTAGTTATCTACTCTAAACAGTATTTACAAAAGGACCCCTCCGTCAACTTCTTTATTTATGGACATGAGCATATTCTACTAGACCTGCCACTCAGCAAATCTGCGCGTATCATTGTACTAGGCGACTGGATTCAATACTTCTCTTATGCTGTTTTTGATGGGCAATCGCTACAACTTAAACAATATACGGAAAACGTTACTGGCAAAGAAACAAAATAAAAGGATCCGCTATGTTACTACTCCTATCCTGTGCAAAAACAATGAACAGTAGAGCTGTAAGCCAACCACCCATTACACCTACAGAACCACTCTTTAATAGCCAAGCAAAAAAGATAGCACTAGAGATGATGCAATTCACAACAGAGGAATTGCAACAGCAGCTAAAAGTAAATCAACATATCGCTGCAGAAAACGTTTATCGATTTATGCATTTCTTAGATAAATCGACACGAATGTATCCTGCGGTATTAGGCTACACAGGCATTGTTTTCCAACAATTAGGTGCTAAAGAATGGGATAAAGCAATGTGGGTAAAAGCACAAAAACAACTACGATTCACCTCCTTCTGTTATGGCATTCTACGGCCAGCCGATTGGATTAGCCCCTATCGATTAGAAGGGACTGTTTCCCTCCCCTTAACCAAGGAGCAGGATCTTTTTCATTATTGGCAAGCATACACTACCAAAGCACTTCTTACAGATAGTTTAGCAGCAGGAGGGAGTTTAATCAACCTAGCAAGTGGAGAGATGCGACGTTTATTTGATTGGAAAAAGCTAACAGAGGAGCTTACTGTTATTACGCCGGAGTTCTTAGTAGAAAAAAACGGGAAATGGAAACAAATAGTGGTCTATACTAAAATGGCACGTGGTCAACTCGCACGCTTTCTTCTATCCGAAGAAAACGATTTACCCCTTTTAGATAAGATTAAATCTTTTCATTGGCAGGGTTATACCTACAACGAGACACTCACCAGGGAGAGAGAAGCCAAGCAAAAAAAGGGGGAAATACTTCTCACCTTTTCATTAAGCTCTTAGCCTAAAAAGGGCCCAATCTTCTTTCTTTTATTCAGAAGACCGAGCCCAAATACATCTTTCTATTCAGCTCTATTATCTGCTATTATTTTTCGAGCTTTCTCTACATCCTCCTCGTTCACAACAACCCACACATTACCACCAATACCGGAGTAAGGAGAGGTTACTAACGAAACCGATTCGTCTTTAACTATACTAATAATCTCATTGGCAGCTAACAAGCCACGTATTACTTCAACCTCAAAAGTATCGCCGGAAAATATCTTCACCAAACGACTGTTGTTTTTTTCTGCTGTCATATTTAATCGTATTATATATTATATCTATAACAATCAAAAACAATAAATGTTGTGCATTACTACTTATTATCGCTGTCTCTTATTTCCACACGACGAATTTTACCACTGATTGTTTTAGGTAATTCCGCAACAAACTCAATTACTCTTGGATATTTATAGGGTGCCGTCTCTTTTTTAACATACATCTGTAACTCCTTAATCAACTCTTGATTGGCTCTATCTTGATACTCTGAAGCTAAAACAACCGTTGCTTTAACCACTTGGCCACGTATCTCATCGGGCACTCCAGTAATGGCACATTCTACCACAGCAGGATGTTTCATCAAAGCACTCTCCACCTCAAAAGGGCCAATTCTATAGCCAGAGCTCTTTATAACATCGTCAGCACGACCTACAAACCACAGGTAGCCATCTTCATCTTTCCAGGCCACATCGCCCGTATAGTACATACCATCGTGCCAAGCATTATGCGTTATTCCTTCATCCTTATAGTATTCTTTAAACAAGCCAAGAGGTTTGTTCTTATCCGTATGAATCACAATCTCTCCCTGCTCTCCAGCTTCGGCAGAGCGACCATCAGCTGTTAACAGGTCAACATTATACAGTGGGTTAGGCAATCCCATACTTCCAGGTTTAGGTTTCATCCATGGGAATGTAGCCACAGTTAGTGTTGTTTCCGTCTGTCCAAAGCCCTCCATCAGCTTAATACCAGTCTGTTTATAGAAGGTTTCATACACAACAGGATTGAGTGCCTCACCAGCAATAGTGCAATAGGTCAAAGAGGAGAGGTCAAATCTAGTAAGATCCTCTCTAATTAGAAAACGAAAGATGGTAGGGGGTGCACACAACGAAGTAATCTTATACTCTTCAATTTTATGCAGAATATCAGCGGGTGAAAATTTTATATGGTCGTAAACAAACACATTTGCACCAACAATCCATTGACCATAGAGTTTTCCCCAGACCGCTTTTCCCCAACCCGTATCTGCAATGGTTAGATGCAACGAGTCTTCTGTTAGGTTATGCCAAAACTTACCCGTTACGATATGTCCTAATGGATATAGAAAATCATGAATTACCATTTTAGGATTACCGGTTGTTCCGGAAGTAAAATACATCAAAGAGGTATCGTCGTTACTATTTACATGTTCAGGGCGTACAAAAGGAGGGGCCTGTTCTATACCTTTATGAAAATCTTTAAAACCTTCTGGCATATAGGGACCAACACTCACCAACTGCTCAACAGTAGGTATCTCCTCTAACGAAGCTACAATATGGTCGGTAATCACTTTTTCTCCAGCAGCCACAATCATTTTTATGTCGGCCGCATTTGAGCGGTAAATAATATCGTGTTTGGTTAACAGATGGGTTGCAGGAATTACCACTGCTCCCAGCTTATGGAGTGCAATAATAGAGAACCAAAACTCATATCTTCTTTTCAAAATGAGCATTACCGAATCGCCTTTACCTATTCCAAGAGATTGGAAATAGGAAGCCGTGCTATCGGAATACTTCTTTATATCTGCAAAGGTAAACTGTCTATGCTCACCTTGGTCATTGGTCCAACATAGGGCTTTTTTAGTAGGTTGTTCCTTCGCCCACTCATCTACTATATCATAACCAAAATTAAAATTGTCGGGTACATTTATATGGCAATTCTTGGCAAAATCTTCTTGCGAAGAAAATGTTGTTTGTGTTAAAAATCTTTCTATCATTTTATATTAGCTTATCATTGCAAAAAACTGAACTTTTTTCCCATCAAGTGCCTTCATGCCGTGTGGAAGACTAGCATCAAAATAGATACTATCTCCAGGAGATAGCTCTACCACTTTCCCATTAATCATCAGTTGCAATCTGCCAGAGATAACCGAGTTAAACTCTTGTCCCTCGTGTGTATTTAAAGAGATGGGAGCATCCTCCTCTGTTGGCTCCACCGTAACGATAAAAGGATCCATCGTTCTATTTTTAAAACCAGAAGCTAAAGATTGGTATTTATATGCTTTTTGTCGTTCAATAGAAATACCCTTTCCGCAACGCGTAAGAAAGTAAGAACTCATGCGAGGTTCTTCACCAAACATCAAAGTATCCAGTGGTATTTTATACGTTCTAGCTATTCCTTGTAAAAAGCAAACAGATATGTCCACCTGTCCCACTTCAATTTTTTTATACTCCTCTAGAGACACCCCTCCAGCGGCAGCCATCTCCTCTCTAGTTAACTCCATAACTTCTCGGAGTCCAGCCAATCTTTTAGCAATTTGAATTATCTCTTCATTCATTTTATTCGGTTTTATATTTCAAATTTACTCCTTTTTATCTATTTAAGAGAAAAAACAGTTGTAAAAACGGCTTAATTTAGAACAAATTAATAGGAATTATACCTTTTAACACGGTACAAAGCATTAATACATCACACCTTTTAAACGTAAGCCAACGGACTCCTCTAAATTAAAAAGTAAATTCATATTGTGAATAGCCTGACCACATGTTCCTTTTAACACCCCATCCATAGAGGAGGTGATACAAAGTTCATCTCCATTTTTCTGGAGATGCATCACAAACTTATTGGTATACACCGCTTGTTGCTCATCTACGGTATAATCTGTTAAATACACAAAAGAATCAGTAGCATAATAATCACTATACAGCTGATACAACTCCTCTAAACTCTTTTCGCTTTTCATCACCAAAGTGGTGGAGATAGAGCGGCCTATTTTACTAGGCAACAAGTCTAGTTGTACTTTTGCTTTAAAATCTTTTTGGAAATGTAAGATAGATTGTTCCACCTCTTTTAAGAGTGTCTTTTTGAAAACAGCTCTGGTCGATTTTTCGTTTTGCTCAGCTAATAAGCTAGAAGGATCTATTCCTTCTAGCATACACACCATAGCTCCCACTTTGGTCTCCAAAGCAATAATATCCTTTAATAATAGATGTTTAGCCAAGGGTAAAAGAGTCAAAACAATACTCGAGGCAAGTGCACCAGGATTTGCCACAAAAGAGCCATGACAAATCTCTCTTCTATTTAGTTCTGGCAGTCCATAAATAAATTTATTGGCAACCTGTTCTTGCTTAAAATCACCGGACAAATCGATAATTTTCAATTGAACTGGGAATAGGGTGTTTTTAATAAAAGCTTTCGCTTTTCCTTTTTCTAAACAAACATAAAGTAAATCAATTTCATCTAGCAATAGATGGTCCATAAAAGTAAGCTCCGTATCGCCCACCAATGACTTATGTACAGTTACTAACTCCTCACCAGCATTTGCAGTACTTTCAACAAAAGAGAGTTCAACATCCGGATGGATTAATAGTAAAGCAATTAATTCATTCGCCACCTTACTCTCTCCTCCAACGATACCTACTTTAATCATTCTAATTTTCTAATATATTAAACATAAAACATCTAATCCATATCTTTTAGAGCCCAATATTTGGAATAATTACTGCTAAAGCATCTTTAAGATCTTTAGGAGACACTCCCTCTCGCATAATCAGCAAGATAGTATCGTCACCCGCTATCGTGCCTATAATCTCATAGAGCTCTTTCATATCAATATCATAAGCCAAACTACTAGCATATCCAGGGCGTGTTTTAATCACTGCCATATTCCCTGAGAATTGAATAGAGACAAAACCATTCTGTTGAAGCATCTCCACAGCAGTATGATTAGTAACCATCCGTTTGTACATCGTGTTATTTGGCAACACGTACACATAGTTTCCATTCATACTAGCAGCTTTAGCCACTTTAAGTTGTTTTAAATCGCGAGAAAGGGTAGCCTGAGTTAAATCAAACCCCTCTCCTGCTAATTCTCGTAATAACTCTTCTTGATTACCAATTTCCTGACTGGAGATAATGATTTTTATAGCATCTAATCGATTTGCTTTGTTCTTCATAACGCATATTTATCCTTGTTTGCAACAAATCTATATAAAAAAGATGAAATAATCGAACTTTGTCAACAGATTATTGCTTATTTTTGTCCTTTTAATTAAAAAAGAAATAAATATTACTTCTTTTACTGCATTATATGCAAAAAGGCGAATCCTTTTTGCAAAGATTCGCCTTTTCATGTTATTTTATTACTACGCTTATTTTTTCAGAATATCCATTGTATCAGAAGCAATCATTAACTCCTCATCGGTAGGAACAACCACAACTTTCACGCGAGAATCAGTAGTAGAGATTATCGCTTCTTCGCCTTGAACAGTCATATTTCTAGCCTCGTCAAGTTTAACCCCCATATAGGACAAACCTTTACAAGCTCTCGTTCGGCATTGGTATTGATTTTCGCCAACACCACCTGTAAACAATAAGACATCTACACCGCCCATTGCTGCAGCATACGCACCAATATATTTACGGATTCTATAGAAATACATACGAACAGCCAAGAAAGCTCTTTTGTTACCAGCTTGCGCGGCAGCCATCACCTCTCTCATATCAGAAGAAACGCCAGAAACACCTAATAGACCCGATTTCTTATTTAAGAAGTTAGAGATACCGGTTGTGTTTAATCCCTCTTTATCCATAATGAAAGAGACAGCACCAGCATCAATATCTCCACTACGAGACCCCATCATTAGTCCCTCTAACGGTGTGAGTCCCATACTTGTGTCCATACATTTTCCATCTTTTACCGCAGTAATAGAAGCCCCATTACCAATATGACAAGTAATAATTTTACTTCCCTCTACTGGCATGTTGAGCATTTTACAAACACGTTCCGAAACATAACGATGAGAGGTACCATGGAAACCATAGCGACGTACACCATATCTCTCGTATAGATCATAGGGAACAGCATACATATAGGCATAATCAGGCATGGTTTGATGAAAAGCAGTATCAAACACGCCCACCTGTGGGATATTAGGTAAAAGAGCTGTAACAGCGTTTACCCCTTTTAAGTTAGCTGGATTATGTAAAGGCGCTAAGTCGTTACATGCAACAAAAGCATCTAGCACCTCTTTGTTTAGTAAAACCGATTCGCTGAATCGTTCACCACCATGCACCATTCTGTGTCCAACCGCTGAAAGCTCATCCAAAGAGCGAAGAACAGCATAAGGACCCTCTAGTAAAGTGGCAATAATAAAATCAACACCTACCGTATGCTCAGGGATATCTTTTTTAAGAATCACTTTTTCACCATCAGGAAGGGTCAATTTCAAAAAGGAACCAATCAATCCAATCTTTTCAATTCCTCCTTTTGCCAATACACTCTTCTTGGTCATATCAAACAATTTATATTTGATAGAAGAGCTTCCACAATTTAACACTAATATTTTCATTCTATTTTATAGATTTAAGTTATTTAGCAGCAATAGCTTGACTAGCAGTAATCGCAATCATTTTATAGATATCCTCTACAGAGCAACCACGAGACAAATCGTTTACAGGTTTAGCAATACCTTGTAGGATAGGTCCTACAGCTTCTGCACCGCCTAAGCGTTGCACCAATTTATAAGAGATATTTCCAACCTCTAGATTAGGGAAAACCAACACATTCGCTTTTCCAGCGATAGGAGATCCTGGTGCTTTATGATTTCCAACAGCAGGTACTAACGCAGCATCTGCTTGTAGTTCACCATCGATAATTAAAGATGGATTGAGCGCTTTAGCTAAGGCCAATGCATCCACCACTTTATCCACCACTTCGTGTTTAGCCGATCCTTTTGTAGAGAAGCTCAAAAGTGCTACACGAGGTGTTTCAATACCAGCTACCGCCTGAGCAGTAGCAGCTGTTGTTACAGCAATCTGTGCTAATTGATTAGCATCTGGAACAGGCGTTACAGCCACATCACCCACCACTAAAAGACCATTTTCGCCATATTCAGGTTTGTTAGTAATCAACAACATTGCACCAGAAACGCAGGTTACACCAGGTTTTGTTTTGATAATCTGCAAAGCAGGACGCAATACATCGCCCGTTGCATTACGTGCACCAGCCAACTGTCCATCAGCATCCCCCGCTTTTATAATCAAGCAGCCCAAATAAAGAGGATTAAGCACTAGCTCTCTAGCTTGCTCCATGGTCATACCCTTCTTCTTACGCAATTCACAAAGGAGTTGCGCATAGCTTTCTTTTTTAGGATGATTATTGGGGTCAATAATGGTAGCTTGGTCAATATGAGAGAGGGAAAGTCGTTGCGCTACCTCTTTGATCTCTTGAGGATTACCCAATAGAATAATGGTAGCAACACCTTCAGCCAACACACGGTCAGCTGCAATTAATGTACGTTCTTCCGTTCCTTCAGGAAGAACAATTCGTTGACGGTTACGTTTAACACGTTCAACAATTTGATTGATTAAGTCCATGAATATGTATCTTTTAGATAATTTTTTGCATAGCAATTAGAAGACCCCACAAAAGTACGCATTTTTGTAACATCTACTTTGCAAATCCGACATTAAATTATCTTAATTAACACAACTTACGCCGGATTGGTCAAGATACGTTCGAGTTCTTCGGCTGAAAGACGTAATTTGAACTCTCCGTTGCGTGCAATAGAGATATTTCCAGTCTCTTCAGAAACAATAATAGCTAATGCATCACTTTCTTGCGACATACCCAAGGCAGCTCTATGCCTTAAGCCCAAATCTTTGGGTATATTTGAGCTATGGGAAACGGGAAGAATACATCCAGCAGCCCTCATCTTTTTGTAGCTAATGATAAGTGCACCATCGTGCAACGGACTATTTTTAAAAAAAATATTTTCAATTAAGCGTTGATTAATATTCGCATCAATCTCCTCGCCAGTATGTGCAATTTCTAATAAAGGAATCTCTTTTTCAAGAATAATAAGTGCGCCCACCTTTTTCTTACTCATGTTCAGACAGGCCAACACAATCTGCATCATCTCCGCCTTCTCTATAGGTTCTTTATGATGTCCAGTTATAAAATTAATTAGGAACCCAATCCGCCGATGGGTTCCTAATGTGAGTAAGAAGCGCCGGATTTCATCTTGAAACAAGATGATGATAGCAATCACTCCTACGCTTACCAATTTATCTAATATAGAGCCCAACAGCCTCATCTCCAACACCTGAGAAACAATCACCCAGATGATAACGAAGATTAAAACGCCGGCAAAGATATTGATTGAGCCTGATTCCTTCATCACCTTATAAGAGTAGTATAAGAACAAAGCTACCAAGCAAATATCAAGCAAATCTTTTAAGCCGAACTCAATCATAATTATAAAATTACTTGCGACGAAATCGAATTATATTTTTGTACTTTCGATTCATCAATTCCATTCTTTGTTTTAAGCATTTGTAAAATCCGAATACTGTCTACCGCCTCACGAACATCGTGTACACGTAGCATATTAGCACCTTTTTGGAGAGCCACTGTATCGAGCACAATTGTTCCCGTTAGCGATTCTTCTGGCGTAATATCTAGCAATTTATAGACCATTGATTTCCTAGATATACCCGCTAAAAGAGGCATGTTGAACAATTCAAAATCGTCTAAATGATTTAACAATTCATAGTTATGTTCCAATGTCTTACCAAAGCCAAATCCTGGGTCAATCACAATATCGGTTACCCCTAAATCGTGTAAATGGGCCACTTTACGAGAAAAATACAAAAACAGATTCTTTACAATATTATCATATTGCGGTGCACGTTGCATAGATTGCGGTGTACCCTGCATATGTGTTAACACATAAGGGACCTTCAATTTACCAACCGTTTCAAACATTTGGCTATCCATTTCTCCACCAGAAATATCATTTACTATAGCAACGCCATGTTCCTTTACACAATATTCGGCCACTTTAGAACGAAAAGTATCTACCGAAATAACAGCATTTGGGAATTCTTTATTTAAAATGGTCAACCCTAATTTTAAACGTCTCAGCTCCTCATCTATAGAAATATGTCCCGCTTTTGGACGTGTAGAGTAAGCACCAATATCAATAATATCTGCCCCCTCGTTAACTATTGTATGAATACGATTTCTAATCTCCTCATCCGTTACATTTCTGCTCCCCTCATAGAAAGAATCAGGAGTCACATTTAAAATTCCCATTACCTTAGGAACTATAAACTCCATCAGTTTCCCATGAACATTTATTGTCTTTGCAAATCCCATTATATATTCTTTTGGCACAAAAATAGAGAATTATTTGAAAGAAAGATGTAGAATAACTTTTTTTTTGATTTTGTTTATACTAAGTTCCTCAAAACATTTAAATAAGTTATATCTTTGTTCTAAAATAGAGAAAAACTACAAAAAACGGAAATTATGGAGATTGCTGCACTTTATTCCATCTTCTTACAATGCTCAGGCGTTACTATTGATAGTAGAAACTGTCCACCAAACGCACTCTTTATCGCCATCAAAGGAGATCGGTTTAACGGCAATCAATTTGCCATCCAATCGCTCGAGAAAGGCTGTGCTTATGCCATTGTAGAGGAGCCCATGGATGTGCAATCGTATGGGGAACGCATCTTACAGGTTGACAGTACCCTGCAAACACTCCAAGCACTAGCTCGCTATCATCGTCAACAAATGGGACTTCCCATTATCGGCATCACAGGAACCAATGGCAAAACCACAACCAAAGAGCTGATAGCAGCAGTACTGTCCGAGAAATACCCTATTCTCTATACCCAAGGAAATCTGAACAATGCTATTGGTGTTCCGCTCACGCTGTTACAACTACAACCTAGCCATAAATTGGCCATCATCGAGATGGGTGCTAGTCACCAAGGCGACATCAAAGAACTCGTAGAGATAGCCTGTCCCAACTATGGCATTATCACCAATATTGGGCGTGCACATCTTGAAGGGTTTGGTAGCCTAGAGCATATTATCTCCACTAAAGGAGAGCTCTTTGACTACTTACGAGCAACAGCAAAAGGAGCCACCATCTTTGTAGATCAAGATAACCCCTATCTATCCAAACTGACTCACGACTTAACCCCCATCTATTATGGTACCACCCATAAGAGTGCCATAACGGGGAAAATAGTCAGCTGCTCCCCTTTTTTACAACTCGAATGGTGCGAATCGTTAGTTGCCGCCTCGCATACCATCCAGACCCAACTCATTGGAGCCTATAACCTACAAAATGTATTAGCAGCCATTACTATCGGTCGTTTTTTCCATGTAGAGAGTAAAGCCATTACAAAAGCATTAACCAACTACAAACCCCAAAACAATCGTTCGCAACTAGCCATCACAGCAAACAATCATCTGATTATAGATACCTACAATGCTAATCCAACAAGCATGATGGCCGCCCTAGAAAATTTCCTTTTACTAGAAGCTCCCACAAAGATGCTCCTATTAGGCGATATGAAAGAGTTGGGAACAGAGAGTGCAGTAGAACACCAAAAGATAGTAGATTATCTACGCACCTTTCCGGCAGATAAAATAATATTAATAGGTCGAGAGTTTGCACATACAGAGCATCACTTTCTCTCTTTCCCTACACGAGAAGAGCTAGCCGATTACCTAACCGCCCATCCAGCCGAAGGCTATCATATCCTTCTTAAAGGCTCCAACAGCATGAAATTAGAGCAGCTTATCCCACTCTTGTAACGCACGTTACTGACGTAAAGCGCAACCCAATTTATATTGCTTACAGAAACCAGTTGGCGAGTAAGTCTCCACAAAAACAATATAGAGTCCCATACAGGCTAATTGGTCTGTATGGTCCATACCATTCCACACCAACACCCCACTAGAGCCCAAGCGATAGTTCTCCGCTACA
>Ga0172378_10000834_pt1 | contig 27895 bp, 19 predicted proteins | sample GrowelOW332metaG_FD_119755 | JGI IMG/M metagenome (GOLD analysis project Ga0172378, IMG submission 119755) | Groundwater microbial communities from an aquifer near a municipal landfill in Southern Ontario, Canada - Pumphouse #3_1 metaG | ecosystem: Environmental > Aquatic > Deep subsurface >...
CCCGGTACCGCGTATCGTCTGTAGCCGTTGCGGAATCAGATCGGGATCGACCGAATCCGGCGCCTCGCCTTCAAGCCCCAACAATACGGCCTTATCGGTGCCGTGCCCCTTACCGGTGGCGCCGAGAGAGCCGAATAACTCTACCCGCAGACGGGCAACTCGACCGACGATGCCCTGCTGCTCCAGATTGCCGACAAAGGTCTTCGCCGCCCGCATGGGGCCCACTGTATGCGAACTGGAAGGTCCAATTCCGATTTTAAAAATATCGAAAACGCTGATAGCCATGCTCGCCCCGCAAAAGTGTAAAAACGCTATCAACCCGGCATCTAGGACAAGCCAAGTTAATCACACCAATAATCAAGCAATGATCATACCGCTGCGGTAAATCCCGCGGCTGTTGGGCCAAAGCGGCAGAGATTGGCTTCTTAACTGGATACCCGTTAAATTTGGGTAAGACAGAGGCACATTAGGGTTTTGTTCACAGATCAACCCAATTTTTTAATGCCTACAAACTTGTTTTGCGCGGTCAATTCCATTTCAAAATAGCCCTGAATTCCATCCTTGGTCAAATACCGCCTGACGTTCCCGGCCGGAAATGCGATGCGGCGGCCGTCGTCGGCGATCACCGTCACGGTTTTAGCAACGCCTTGGTAAAAGCTTAGATACTGGTCGGAACTCAGATAGAGTTGGAAGCGGATGAATTGATTGGACATGGAAACAACCGCGCCGGCATGGCCGGCGCAGCTAAACAATGAATTAACGGTTGTTTTGCAAGGCTTCGATACGTTCTTCCAACGGCGGATGACTCATGAACAGGCGTTGCACGCCGCCGCCGTTGATGCCGAAAGCCGCCAGTTCGCCGGGCAATTGCGCCGGTTCGTGCGAACGCTGTAAAGCCCTTAACGCACCTATCATTTTTTGACGACCGGCCAAGCTGGCACCGCCGGCGTCGGCACGGAATTCGCGGTAACGCGAGAACCACATGACCAGCATCGAAGCCAGAATCGACAAGGCGATTTGGGCGACCATCTGGGTGATGTAATAAGCCGGGCCGTAACCGCGCTCGGTTTTAAATACTACTCTGTCCACCACATGGCCGATGATGGTGGCGAAGAAGTACACGAAGGTGTTGACCACACCTTGCATCAAGGCCATCGTGATCATATCGCCGTTAGCGACGTGGCTGATTTCATGGCCGACTACCGCTTCCACTTCGTCGGCGCTCATACTGTGCAGCAGGCCGGTACTGACCGCCACCAGGGCGTTATCGCGGCTGGCTCCGGTGGCAAAGGCGTTGGCTTCGGCGGCGTCGAAAATACCGACTTCCGGCATACCGATGCCGGCTTGTTTCGCTTGTTGGGCGACGATGCCGACCAACCATTGTTCGGTTTGGTTTTGCGGACGGTCGATCACATGCACGCCCATCGCGTTTTTTGCCGACCATTTGGACATGAATAGGGAAATAACCGAACCGGTCATGCCGATCACCGCCGACATGGCCAGCAGGCCTTCCAAATTCAAGTTGACGCCTTGGGCGTCCAACGCCCCTTTCAAGCCTAGTACATTAAATATGATGCTGATCGCAATCATAATGGCCACGTTGGTGGCCAGAAACAGCAATATTCTCATCATGGTGTAACTTTCCTGTGTTGTTATGGTGTGGAAGCAATCTGGGGTGCTGAAAGATTAAATTCAAGGCTATAGAGTGTTAACATCAAGCAAAGTTTACTTGAGGGACATAAAAATGAAAATTATAAAGTCGCTGTTATTGATGCTTGTCGTCGCTCCGTCGTGCCTGGCGGCCAGCCTGGAACAAGAAGCCGTGTTAAAACAGTTAAAGCTGCCTGCTGGTTTTAATATCAGTATTTTCGCCGACAATATTCCCAATGCCCGGCAGATGGCGCTAGGCGATGACGGCGTAGTGTACGTAGGCTCTCGGCAAGGGCATGTCTATGCGGTGCAAGACAAGGACGGCGACGGCATCGCCGAACAACGCTATCTAATCGCCCAACAGCTCAACCTGCCCAACGGCGTGGCCTATAAGGACGGCTCGCTGTACGTCGCCGAAATCCAACGCATCATTCGCTTCGACAACATCGGCACCCGCCTGACCAATCCTCCACAACCGACCACGGTATTCGACCAACTGCCTTCCGACCGCCACCACGGCTGGAAGTATTTACGTTTCGGCCCGGACGGCAAGCTGTATACCGCGGTCGGCGCACCTTGCAATGTCTGCGACCCGGACAAACCGATCTACGGCTCGTTGATTCGCATGAATGCCGACGGCAGCAATATGGAAATACTGGCGCGCGGCATTCGCAACACGGTGGGATTCGACTGGGAAACGCGTAGCGGCCATCTGTTCTTCAACGACAACGGTCGCGACTATCTAGGCGATGACACCCCGCCCGACGAACTGAACGAATGGAACCAAGTCGGCCAACATTTTGGCTTCCCTTACTGCCACGCCGGCAGCATCGCCGACCCCGATCATGCCGGCGACAAAAAATGCTACAAATTCACCGCCCCGATTTGGAAGTACAAAGCGCATATCGCGCCATTGGGCATGCGTTTTTACACCGGCAAACAGTTTCCCGACACTTATTTCCGGCAACTATTCGTCGCCCAACACGGCTCCTGGAACCGCAGCGAACCGCAAGGCTATCAAGTTAACGTGGTCAAAATCCGCGAAGGCCAACCGTATAACGAACAAACTTTCATCAGCGGCTGGTTGACCGCGCAAGGCACGGTATTGGGACGGCCGAACGACATCGTGCAAATGCGCGACGGCAGCTTACTGATCAGCGACGACAGCTTGGGCGTGATCTACCGGGTGAGCTACGGAAAATGATGGACGAGCAATTCGAAATACTGAACAGCCGCACCGTCTACGCGGGTTTTTTCCGGTTGGAGCAATACACGCTAAAACACACTTTATTCAACGGCGGCTGGAGCTCGCCTCTCACCAGGGAATTGTTCCGGCGCGGCAATTGCGTGGCGGTATTGCTGTACGATCCGCATCGCGACGAAGTAGTCATCATCGAACAATTCCGGGTCGGCGCGATCCTGCAACCGCAACGGGCCTGGTTACTGGAAATCGTCGCCGGCGCCATCGAGGAAGGCGAGACCGCCGAGGAAGTCGCTTATCGCGAAGCCCGCGAGGAAGCCGGCTGCGAAATTCTCGATCTTATCGAGATACAAAGCTTCTACACCACTCCCGGCGGTTCTTCTGAGTGGCTCACACTATTCTGCGGCCGGGTCGATAGCAGCAAAGTCGGCGGCATCCACGGCCTGAACGAGGAAGACGAAGACATCCGCGTCAATGCGGTCAAATTCGAGGTGGCATTTCAAATGCTGGAAGACGGCAAATTCGAATCCGGCATCCCCATCATCGCCATCCAATGGCTGTACATTCATCGCGGCAAGCTGCGCGAAAATTGGCTAAACAGGGCTACTACCTAAGCTGTAAGGAACCTGCCCTGTCCAGCCATTTAGTGGCTTTTTCGTTGAGCCAGGCTTGGGCGAATTGGTCTTTTTTGATCAGCATATCCAAAAACGCACTGGAAACACTAGCCACGGCAGCGACCTGCTTGTAACCCAAATTGGGATCGTATCGCTGGGCTTTGTCGAACAAGCCACTGGCTGGTTCGCCAGTATTCAACGCTCGACGACGGGCAGCGCCTGTGCCACCCGATTCAACTCCCCCCATGCTTCGCGCCTGCCGTCTCGAACCGCTCAGCCCAAAGCGTCCGCCCAATTCGTTACCCGCCAACAATCGGTGCCCGGCGCCGCGCAACAACAACAGATATTTACCGCCGGCCGGCGCGTGCTCCCAGACAGCCGTCCGCACCGCCGCCGAACTGATCGCATAAGGATCGTTGTCCTCGCTGCCGGTGATCACTAGCATCGGCAAATTCAATTTCTGATACCGGCTGCCGACATTACCCTCCGCCAGGTCCACCGACGGACTCAGCACTATCGCCGCGATGGGCTTGAGTTCGTCGCCAATCGGCAAACTGGCATCGAAACGCTCACCGGATACCGCCGCTACGGTTTGCGCGCCTAAATCGTAACCGGCCAGAATCACCTTGGACACATCCGCTGCCGCATACGCTGGCTGACGCAAGCCCACCCGAATTTTCAACTGCCGATACGCCCAGAATAAATGTTCCATCCGCTGTTTAAGATTATCCACTGCAAAATACTGATGTCCGACATAGCGTAGCTCGCTTTCGCGAGCCGTCCTCGAAGGCTGACGCGGTTTGTTGCCGAACCAGCCGCCGCTCTCCGGCTTCCGACGCGGCTCCTCCATGTCATCCACCGGTTCCATGCCTTCTTCGTCGAGCATCTCCAGCGGTTCGTCGAATCTGCGCTCCGCTTCCAACGCCTTCAGCGCCTGACTGATCGCCAAGGGCTGCATGCTGAATACCGCGTAACCGGCCTTGGCCCAGGCCTCCCGCCACAAGCGCCCGGCCTTGGCGTCCTCGCCCAAGCTGGGCAAATAAATAATCAAGGGATAGCTGCCCGGCGCGCTCGGCCCGGTCATTTCCACGTCCAACTCGGTGCCGTCGTGCGTCCAGATATCATGACTGCTATCTATCGCAAAACCGCGTGCCGGTTTATAGACACCGCTGTTCATCGCCTCTTCCAGTTTCTCCAATTGGCTTTCCTGACTGGGCAAGGATGACCGCGCGGAACAAGCGCTCAATAACGGCAGACAGCAGACTAACAGCAAGCGGAAGGATAGGCGCGATGTAAAACATTGGGGCATGATTTTGCGACTCCGGCAACAAGATAAACTGGAAGGATAGACGGTTTATAGTATCGCCCAGACACCGGTAAATCGCTGCTGATAAATTGTAAATTTGGGTAAACAAAAATAGAGCGGGGAACAGCATCTAAATAACTGCCGCTGCTCCCGCCAGACTAGGCAGCGCGGACCCTCAAAAAGCGGCTGCCGCGCCGACAAAACCATCGGCGCCTTGCCAAGCTGTTAAACGCCGACGCCCCGCAACACGCCCAGCACCCGGTCGAATTCGCGACCTGAAAAAGCGATTCCCCTTGGTATGAACAAATTCATTGGGGCTCGGCAGGAGGACGGGGAATGCAGGCTAGCGCCCACTCGCCCTGCACCTATGCCAGGTACGCCAGACGTGGGCAATACTGATATTCGTTGATCATCCGCGCCGGTAATAACGGCATATCGCCAGACAGCTCCGAAAACGGTAGCGGTAGTTCTAGCTGAATGGGCGGGCGTTCGTCATTCATTTTGTAATACAATCCGTATTCATCATTGCGTTACTCGGAGCATGCCATGCCAGCCATCAGCCTACGTCTACCCGACGATGTCGAAGCCCATTTGAAAGCCGAAGCCCAATTGGAAGGTAAAAGCCAATCGGAAATCGCCCGGCTGGCGATTACCTAATACCTGGCCCGCCGCGAGCGCGAGCGGTTTATGGCGGAAATGGTGGAAGCGGCACGCGCCTTGGCCAACGATCCGCAAGCCAGGGCGGAAGCGCTACAAATTGCCGAAGATTTCGACGCGGTGGACGATGGTCTCGACCGCTTGATTGCCGAGGAACGCGCCGCCGGCATAAACCCGGATGAAAAGTGGTGGGAATGATGCGACGCGGCGAAGTGTGGGCCGCCAATCTGAACCCCAATAAGGGTGCTGAAACTGGCAAGACCAGACCGGTATTGATTTTGCAGGACGACGCCATGATAGACGGCGGCCTGCCCACCATTTTGGTGGCGCCGTTGACCAGTCAATTTCGGCCAGTCCTGGCACCGCTGCGAGTTCTTGTGAATCCGCGCCCGCGCGGCCAACTGGCTGGTTCGAGCGCCGCGCGATCAGCAATAACCTGTGAATCCGCGCCCGCGCGGCCAACTGAAAAACCTCAGCTACGTGATGATCGAACACGTCCGCACCCTTGACCGCTCCCGCTTCGGCGAAGGCCCACTCGCCACCGTTACCGCCGAGGAAATGGCGGCGGTGGAGAAGAGTTTGCGGGCGGTGATGGGGTTGTGGTGAGGCAACGGTTGAATGCATCCCCAGTTACCCTTTGGCGCTCAATGGTACAAACAAACCCAAACCAAAATGGCAGCCAAAGCAATGCCAGCGGGCCGGTAACCGGTTCGGCGAACGTCAGTTGCCAGAACGAACCGCGAGTATCCGGCTGAACTAGACCTCTTTTGCTTCGAAAGCGGTGAAAGTCAATCGGACGGAGTTCTCGGCCGTGAAGTTTAATGGTCGGTTACAACACACCTGTATTGTTGTGATTTGGCGGTAGACCTTAGTCGGTTACACTGGTCGGCGGTGTAGTCAGTATCGGGAGGCTGTTGTGATTTGGCGGTAGACCTTAGTCGGTTACACTGTTCAAGGCGTCCATATCAATGCCGCTTTGGTTGTGATTTGGCGGTAGACCTTAGTCGGTTACACTTATTTCACCACCCACGGCAACACCCCAACAGTTGTGATTTGGCGGTAGACCTTAGTCGGTTACACTAGCACGGCTATGGATGCCCCTTACCCGGTAGTTGTGATTTGGCGGTAGACCTTAGTCGGTTACACTTATTGGCGGCTTGGGTGCCCATGGCGGTACGTTGTGATTTGGCGGTAGACCTTAGTCGGTTACACTCTCTGGCGGTTGGCGTTGCCAGCAGTTTCGGTTGTGATTTGGCGGTAGACCTTAGTCGGTTACACTGTGTGGGGTTCGATCACGGCGTAGGCGTGGGTTGTGATTTGGCGGTAGACCTTAGTCGGTTACACTGCGTTTTTACTTGAGGAAACGGCACCGCACGTTGTGATTTGGCGGTAGACCTTAGTCGGTTACACTGTTATTCACGGCGGCATCCACCAGCGCCAAGTTGTGATTTGGCGGTAGACCTTAGTCGGTTACACTTCGGCGCTGGTGGAGTCCGATCCGGCCTACGTTGTGATTTGGCGGTAGACCTTAGTCGGTTACACTATCGTCCTGGGTGTTGTCGGGGCTGTAGTCGTTGTGATTTGGCGGTAGACCTTAGTCGGTTACACTAGGCGCGGCTGGATGCGTTGGACGGTCACGGTTGTGATTTGGCGGTAGACCTTAGTCGGTTACACTAGATGCAGTCTTCTGCCCCCACACTGAGGTGTTGTGATTTGGCGGTAGACCTTAGTCGGTTACACTTAAATTCAACAGAGTATCCCGGCACCAGGGTTGTGATTTGGCGGTAGACCTTAGTCGGTTACACTATCCACGGATTTGGAACTCATGCGGGTAGAGTTGTGATTTGGCGGTAGACCTTAGTCGGTTACACTAAGCAAAAACCGGAAGTGATTACGCGTCGGCGTTGTGATTTGGCGGTAGACCTTAGTCGGTTACACTTTTTTACAAATGGAAAGGAACGGACCAGCCGTTGTGATTTGGCGGTAGACCTTAGTCGGTTACACTGCACCGCTTAATGAATATTTAGGCACTTCTGTTGTGATTTGGCGGTAGACCTTAGTCGGTTACACTCAGTTTGTTGTTGGCCCCATGCTGGTGCGGGTTGTGATTTGGCGGTAGACCTTAGTCGGTTACACTGAATTTTGCACTGAGCCACCGTTATGCCAGTTGTGATTTGGCGGTAGACCTTAGTCGGTTACACTATTAAAACAGCGGTACCCACTATGCGAAAAGTTGTGATTTGGCGGTAGACCTTAGTCGGTTACACTACCTGCCAGGTAACCCCTTGAATAGCCTAAACGATTGGCGATTTTTACATTAAAAAAGCGCCAGTTGTTCGGGCGTGTTTTCGATGGGACGTGGTTTGGGTCCATAAAAAACTTCTATTTTGCCGAATTGTTTATCGGTGATTTTCACGATGCGTACCTCGCCGTCCGCCGGCAATTTGGCTTTGACCCGCTTGACGTGGACTTCGGCGTTTTCGTCGCTAGCGCAATGGCGCATGTAGACCGAATACTGCATCATCGTATAGCCGTCGTCCAACAGAAACCCGCGAAAGTCGGTATAGCGCTTGCGGTCTTCGTGTGTTTCGGTTGGCAGGTCGAAAAGTACTATGCCCCACATGCTGTCCAATCCTCCGAAATTCATGGTTCCAGCACCGTCCAGCGCGGGTATTCCAATTTGGCCGATCTATCGGCATAGGCCCGCTTGAAATCGGCCAGCAAATAGTGGCAGGCCACCATCAGCGGCAACGTTTGCTTTCCAAAAATCACCGGCTCGCTCAACAAGTTCAGTAGCGCCACTTTACTGCGCTTGTCGATAGCCAAGTCTGCCGATTCCTCGGCCAATCGATACACTTGGTAATCGATCCAGGGGCGAAACGGTTCCATCAGATCGTCGGCCAGACAAAGGCCGTCGTATTGGTTGCTGTGATTGACGCCCAAGGCCGGATGCAAGCCGCTGGCAACTATGGCACGGGCCACCAGCGCTCGCATGATCGCGTAACCGTAATTGAGCAAACTGTTGATACCGGCGGCTTCGCTATCTCGTCTGAATTGATCGCCGAACAGCAAGCGCCAGTATTTTTGCGCGGCTTGCGCTTCCAGATTGTCACCATCTCCGCTCTTGACTTGCGCGGCCAGTCGCTCCAACGCAACAGTGTTCTTGTTTAAGCGCTTCAAGACGATAGCTTGCGCCGCGATTTTCTGACGAACAATCTGCTGCCATAAGCGTTTGCGAGTGGGCAGATTCACCGCAATCTGCTGGCGAATGATTTTGCTGTGCAGGCTGTTAGCCTCGGTCAGCGGCAGTAACACCGAATAGGGCAAATGCCGCTGGTCGCACAACACTACTGCCTCATTGTTTTGCTGGCAAGCCAGCAGTGCGGCTTGGGTCGCGACAATGGCCGGGTTCTGTAAAATCAGCACGCCCAGGTCTTCGATCGGAATTTGCCCAACCGCTTCGCCTTTTTGCTCGATGATTAATTGTTTATGAGCCAGATGCAGATATGACGGCTCGCTAACGTCAACAATGCGTTTAATCATAAAATCGGTTTTCCGATAGCATTGATCTCGTACTTTGTTAAACCAACATTAAACAATGCATCGATGGAAGATAGACGATCTGGAAGAGTTTCTGTGTCATCAATCAAAGTAGCGGCAGTGTGTATCCGAAGTTTTAAGCGTTTGTTTGCCGCATCAAGTTTTTGAATTCGATAAAAACGTGTTAATCCATTTTCCTGAATGCTGACGATATCATTAATGTGTAACGCCATAACAAATTCGTTCCCTTCGCCATGATCAATTTTGATAATCGGTTGACGCTCCATGCCTATGCCTTTGACGCGCCGACTGGCTTCCATCATGGTCACGAATTCGCCGAAGTACTTGCCGCGGACCTTGTCCTTTAAGATTTCGACATGGTGAAGGTTGCCATAAGCCAGCCACTTGAAAACGTCGCCTTGGCGATTGCGAACACCGAATTTGCTTTTTTGCAGTTTCTCCAGCGTAGTTTTGGATTGCAAAATTCTGACCCGCTTGATCGGCGTTTTGCCGTCCTTATGCAACACCGTATTGCCCGGTGCGAACGCTTCCTTGGGTTTTCCGCCGAATCGTGCTAAATGTCGTTCCACCAAGGCCTTGACGGTCGGATCGAGTATTTTGTCGGTTTGGGTAAAGCCACCATCCAGTGTTTTACGATGCACATTGCCAATACCCTCGATAAACCCGGCACCGGTGACTTCGTGCAATTCGCCGTTTAGTTTGCGTTGCGGCGCGTGGCTGACGATCATGTTAGCCAATGCGTGGTCTAAATCGTCCCGCAACGTCGACCAGCAGGGATCGACGTGAATATCACGCGGGTCCAATTGAGATTTTCGGCGTTCCAAGTCCTTGGCGTTATCCACCAGCGCTTTGTAAAACCGCCTGTCCACGCAAGCGACTACTGTGGCGTCGATAGCATGGTGGCGATGGTCGGTGCGGTCCTTTTCGGCGCTATCGCCCAGCAAGTTATTGAGTCCCCATTGGTGGCGCACCCAGGCGGTCGTGATGCCTTTGCTGACCGATACGTCCGCCCCCAGTTGTTTTAAATAATCCAGCGCGACCCGGCTAATGTAGCGGGTATCGTTCAGTTGGCTATTGATGAAGTCCCGCTGTTGAACCTCGGCGGCCGTCATGAAAAAGCGGTTACGCTTGGCGATCATGCGTTTGTCCCAGCGGCTGATGGCCTGGGCGATTTGATTCCAGCGTTCTGAATCGCCGCCGAAGGCGTCAATCGGCGTGCGTTGTCCCTTGGCTCGGTTTTCGGCGGTGAAGCACACCACCTTGTTCATGTACGAATCGTCCAGCGATTCGCTGTAAGGCAAAATGTGGTCGATTTCGACTTCTGGCCCGAACAATGTCGCCAGGCTGATACTCCTTCCGGAATAGGCGCAGCTATGGTTTTGATCTTTCCATAGTCGGTATTTGATCTTGTCGTTGCGGCTGGCTTTATGGCTGAGGGCCAAATGCGGGTTTTGCCCGCGTATTTCGGCGAATTTGGTTTCGGCTTCTTCGTTGGCCTTGGTATTGGCTTTTTGTTGTTTCTCGTGTTCGGCGTAGCGTTTGGTATTCATCTCCAAATCGCGGGCCATTTCCACGCGGATTGCGTCGGGTTTGCCGTATTCGGCGATGACGGCATTCACCACTCGACGTAATTCATGTAGCGCTTTTTGGACGATCGGATTGGTGACTTCCGGCGGTTGCGACAGTTTTTCAAAGGGCTTCGGTACGTCGATTTCGTAGCCGTAGCCGGCGCTGACGCGTGCCTCGGAAAATAGCTGGCCTTGTTCGAGAAACGGCAGTAATTTGCGGATCGCTTTACTGGACAGGTTGCTATGTCCTGGCTCGAATTCCAGCAAACACAGTTTTACCGCAATCCCGGCGTCGAATCCCCAATGCTGCATCAGGCGTTTTTTCAAGATCGATTTTTTCTGAATAGTCAATAAATCCTCGACCAGGGCTTGTCGCTGCTCCGACGCAAAACCATCCCACGCTGACGACAACACCGTACGAATTTTGCACGCCGTGGTATTGCCTTTGAGTTTTTTATTGCCTCTTTCCAGATTGAATTCGGTACGTTTGTCTAAACCAAGGGTTTTGCGGATTTTGGCGAAGCTAGGCGCGGCTTCATGCTCAAACAGCGCGACCAGCTTCTGGCGATCCGCTTCGCTTAAGGGTAACCATTGCTCGGAATGCCGTTCGAAATAGCGCAGATTGTTGATGTCTTGCAGATAGCGGAAACGTTGGCATTCCAGCCGGGCGATGTTGGCCCGGTTGTTTTTTGGTTCCAACGAACATTTACCGATGCGGTCCGCCCGCAGTTTTAAAGGCCGCTGGTAAAAAATGATGTGTTCGATTTGTTCTTTGACGCTGTCGGTTAATACAAGATGATGCCTTTGCTGGCCTTGCCAGATTAATTCCAGTTCTTCGCGATACATAGCGCGATCAGTGCGTAAATGGCCGCCGTCATGGCTACGGTTGCGTTGGCATTGATGGCGGTCGAAGCCTGCAAGATATTCGCCTAAGGTCCGGCAGCCCGCATTCACAATCGCGGCACGGAGTTCGGCAATGTCGTGTTTGAAGGCCGACTCTTCCTTGGCGCGTTCGTCGTCGGCATCGTCAGTGTTTTCCAGGGCATCCAGTTCCGCCAATACATCCGGATCGTCCAGCATGTCGCCGAGCAGAGTCTTTCGACTACTCAAAAAACCGCGCCGTTGCACCAAATGCAATAACGCCCGGCCTAGTTCATGGGCAGTCAGCGCGTGATCCAAGCCTTTGGCGCGCAACGGATACGGGTCGCCAAGTGAATTCAGAACGAGTTCGGGATGAGGATGATTTTGCAGTTCGGCAGGCAGTAAGTCTAATTTGATTAGATAATTTTGCAGCCGTTGTTTGCGCCTTGTGCGCCGCTGTAATATCCGCCTGGCGAGACGCGCGCGACGACGTTTCGCGTTTTTGGGCGTGGGCGTTTTTTCTTCCACCGCCTTGATAAAAATCCGACAACCCAAATCGATGATCCTGCTCGGCTTGCCATCGTTTTCCTCCAATAACGCCCAACCGATGGAATTGCTGCCCAAATCCAGGCCCAAAACTTTCTTGTTCTGCATTGTTGCTCCATAGTGTAGAATCCAGTCTACAGTGTAACCGACTAAGGTCTACCGATTAACCTTTTCATACCAATGGAATGTTTTTCCGTAGGCAACGCTTTCAGGCGACCGGAGCCCTCGCAAGGTAAAACCTAAGGGGGCTTTTTTATGCCCATCGTTTTTACATCAATTTCGAGCCGCACTCACTCATTTGCGTTCCGGAAATCGGCGTGCGCCGGTGTTTCAGCAAGTTGTGAAGTTTGACGATTTTGTCGATGTGCTGCATGGCTGAAATCTCTGTCCCTGATGATTTGTCGCTAACAGCGTATACCAGCATCCCTAACATGAGAAGCTGGCCGAAAATAAAAAACATCCGCTTCGATACGCCATAACTACCCGTTGAAGAATGAGTTGTATAGTCATCGCACTTCAAATTTCGGTTTTTTGAATCTCCTCACCCTACCCCTCTCCAGCAGGAGAGGGGATTGCGGCGCCGAAATTTGATGCGCGAAAGGTATAAAAACATCGTTTCCGCCGGCATCGACCGCAGGCCGGAACAAGACTTTTGTGAAAATAACCCGTTGGAGCGGCATGCATATTATGTCAACCTTTCCACCGCTTATTCGAGATTGAAAACGACGCCAGGAAGTGCGTATTCCGTCCGCCAACCCCTATTTTTGGAAAAACCCTTAACCCCATGAGTTCTTCGCCTCTTGTTCTTGAAGCCCGCCAATTAGTCGTCAACTACAAACAGCACCGCGCCATCGACGCCTTGAATCTCAGCGTACCCAGGGGCTGCGTCTACGCCTTGCTGGGCGGCAACGGTGCCGGCAAGTCCAGCACCATCAGCACCTTTTTAACCTTTAACCGCCCGACTAGCGGCCAAGTGTTGATCGAAGGCGAGTCGCCACACGACCACCCCCACCTGGTGCGGGCGAAAATCGCCTATCTGCCCGAGAACGTCGCGCTGTACGAGTTGATGAGCGGCCTGGAGAACCTGAACTTTTTTTGCACGCTGGCCGGCATTCATATCGGCCGCGAGCAAGCCGGACAATTGTTGAGCGATAGCGGTCTGCAAGCCGACGCCCACGCCAAACGCGTCGCCACCTATTCCAAGGGCAACTGTTCAACCCTTTGATACATGAATTGGGCATGCTGGATACTGTTAGTGGGTTTGCGCCGCCGCTTCGGCAAAATATAAGGTAGCGAGGACTATCGCGTGATGCCCCCCGGCGTCAGAATCGTTGTCGATCAACCCAAGACAATACTTCACCCGTCAGTTGAACGCAGCCCACGCTTGTCGCCGATGACTCAGGATAACGGAACGGACCGATTTGATCCAAACCGCCGGTTTAGCTAAAGCCACTTGCTAATCGGGCGCCTTTTGGAATTGCCAGCCACAATCCCAGCCAAATGTTTTATCATTGGGCGGAGATATGCCCAGCAACGACAAGAATAACAATGAATAGCACTCCGCAGCCCGCCAGCAACCCCCTGATTTCCCCGGTTATTTTATTCGCCGCCACCCTGTTCATCAGCGCGACGCTGATGTTCGTACTGCAGCCGATGTTCGGCAAGATTCTGCTGCCGCTGCTGGGCGGCACGCCGGCAGTATGGAATACCTGCATGGTGTTTTACCAAACCTTGTTGTTTCTGGGTTATCTCTACGCGCACTGGCTGAGTTCGCGGCTGGGCAGCCAGCGGCAGATTCAAATTCATACCGCGTTGCTGATTTTCAGTGCGATTGCTTTGCCGGTGGCGCTGCCACCGGATTCGGCGCCGCCCACTGACGGCGATCCGACCTTGTGGCTGGTGTGGACTTTGTTTCTGGCCATCGGTCTGCCCTTCTTCGTGGTATCCACTACCGCGCCGCTGCTGCAAAAATGGTTTTCGCATAGCGGTCATCATAGTAGCGACGATCCTTACTATTTATATGCCGCCAGCAACGCCGGCAGCCTGTTGGCTTTATTGAGCTACCCATTTCTAATCGAGCCGAATCTGGGTTTGGTCAACCAAAGATTGATCTGGAGCGGCGGCTATATCGGTTTGTGTGCGTTGATTCTAGTTTGCGCAGTCAGCTTCTGGCGCAGTCAAGCCGATAAAGAAGACGACGATGTGTTGATGGATGCCGGCGTTGAACCGCCTTCAACGCTGCTGCAATTGCGCTGGCTGGCGCTGGCTTTCGTACCGTCTAGCCTGCTGCTGGGTTTGACGCAATTCATCAGCACCGACATCGCCGCCGTGCCCTTGCTGTGGATTGTGCCGCTGACCTTGTATTTGCTGACTTTTATTTTGGTGTTCAGCAATTGGGCAGACCGCATCCGGCCGTGGATGTTGGCCGCACAGCCAGCGGTATTGACGGTATTCATCGCTTATTCCTTCATCAATCCCGCCACTCTGCCCTACTGGCTGGATTTGATTCTGCATTTAATGGCCTTCTTCCTGGCGGTGATGGTCTGTCACGGCGAACTCGCCAAAAGTCGGCCGCATCCGCAATATCTGACTCGTTTTTATCTGGTGATGTCGTTTGCCGGCATGCTGGGCGGCTTGTTCAATACCTTCGTCGCGCCGTTTATTTTTAACGCGGTATACGAATATCCGATCATGATCGTCGCCGCTTTGCTGCTGCGTCCGGGCTTTTTCAACGGCAAATGGTTTTTGCAGCCGATTTTTCCCGTATTAGTGCTGATCGCCGGCCTGACGATTTATTTCAGCACCGAGCAGCTATTCGATTATCTGGACTTGATCGGCGGTGCGCTGATTCTACTGGCAGGCTTGAGTTATTCCTTGCGGCATAGCCCCATCGGCCTGGGTGTGCTGACCGGTGTGATTTTATTATTCACGCTGGGCTTGCATAGCATGGCCTCCAATACCTTGTATCAAGAACGCACTTTCTTCGGCGTCATGTCGGTGCGCGATACCGTGATCCCTGACGAAAACCAGCGGCCGGAGAAAGTTCACGAGTTATACCATGGCACCACCAAACATGGCGCTCAGCGCTTAACGCCGGCCAACCTCACCACGCCTTTAACCTATTACAGCCGCCCTGGCCCCATCGGCCAGCTGTTTGCGGAGTTCGACAACGAAAATCGGCACTGGCATATCGGTGCGGTAGGCTTGGGCGCCGGCGCCTTGGCTTGCTACAACCAGGAAGGACAGCATTGGAAGTTCTACGAAATCGACCCGTTAGTCGTAGAAGTGGCGCAGAATCCGGCTTGGTTTAGCTATCTGAGCCGCTGCAACAAACAAGCGGAAATGATCGTCGGCGACGCGCGTTTGTCGCTGCTCAAGGAAGCCGACGCCAGCTTCGATTTGTTGATCATGGACGCCTTCAGCTCGGATGCGGTGCCCACGCATTTGCTGACGCGCGAGGCATTGCAGCTATACTTCAGCAAGCTGAAAGACAACGGTTTGCTGGCCTTCCACATCACCAACCGCCACCTGGCCCTGAAAAAAGTGCTGGCCGACCATGTCAATCAACTGCATTTGGCGGCCTTGTTGCAGGAATTTAAACCGGAAACCGATGTCCCTCTGGTGGTCGCCACCGACTGGGTGGTCATCGCTAAGCAGCCCGAGCGCTTACAACGGCTACAACAAAGCCGGCTCGGGCATTGGCAGAAACTGCCGCTGACGTTTGGTCTGCAACCCTGGACCGACGACTTCACTCATATTATTGGCATTTGGAAATAGGAAAGCACATGCTCATTACGGAACTTGCCCAGCGTTGCGACGCCACCACCCAAGGCGGCGACGCGAACCTGTTTATTAATTCCGCGGCCGACATCATGTCCGCCCACTCACACCAAGTTACCGTGCTCAGCGACGGTAAATACAAAAAATATTTAAAAGACTCGAAAGCCTCGGCTTGTTTCGTTGCCGAGCAACTGGTGGACGGCGACATTCCGGACAGCCTGACCTTGCTGATCTGCAAGGACCCGGAAATCAGCTTCCTGAACGCGGTTAAATTGTTGCATCCGGAACCGGTATTTAAACGCCAGGTTTCCGAACATGCGGCGTTAGCCGATACCTCGACACTGGGCTACGACGTACATGTCGGGCCGTTCGCCAGTGTCGGCCAGCACAGCAGTATCGGCGATAGCAGCACGATAGAGGCCGGCGTCCGCATCGGCAACCACGTCTCGATCGGCAAACACTGCCATATCCATCCCAACGCGGTGATCTACGACCACAGCATCATCGGCAACAATGTGATCATTCATGCCGGCGCGGTGATCGGCGCCGACGGCTTTGGTTATAAATTTAGAGACAACCAGCACGTCAAGGTGCCGCATGTCGGCCATGTCGAAATAGACGATAATGTCGAGATCGGCGCCAACACCTGCATCGACCGTGGCGCACTGGGCGCCACGCGCATCGGCGTCGGCAGCAAGATCGACAATCTGGTGCAACTCGGCCATAACAATATCGTCGGCCGCAATGTGATTATCTGCGGCCAATCCGGCATTTCCGGTTCCTGTACCATTGGGGACGGCGCGATCCTGGCCGGCAGCACCGGAGTGGCCGATCACGTCAAGATCGGCGCGCGGGCAGTGATAATGGCGCGTAGCGGCATTTCCGGCGACGTCGATCCCGGCGCGCAAGTATTCGGCAGCCCGGCCAAGGATAGAAAAGTCGCCTGGCGCGAATTAGCGGCACTGGCCAAGTTGCCGGAGTTGCTACAGAAGTTCAAGGCGCTGGAAGCCAAAATCAACAAGCTGGAAGAGTAAACAGGCTTGTAGGGGCGAATGAATTCGCCCCTACAGCGCGGCAGATTTCTATACAACTTTGCAGGATAGCATCATGAACGACAAACAACGCGTTGCCCAGCATGCCGTCCAACAAGTACAAAACGGCATGATCGTCGGCTTGGGAACCGGCTCCACCGCCAATTTTTTCATCGAGGAACTGGCCCGCCGCCATCAGCAGGAAGGCCTGAAATTCAAAACCGTAGCCAGTTCGGTGGTCAGTACCATCAAGGCCCAACAACTGGGGCTGCCTATGATCGCCATCGAGCACATCGACGGCCTGGATCTTTACGTGGACGGCGCCGACGAAGTCGCGCCGGACCTGACCTTGCTAAAAGGGCGCGGCTACGATCTGGTTCGCGAGAAACTGTTAGCCAAGGCCGCCGACTCGTTTTTGGTGCTGATCGACAACAGCAAACGCGTGAAACGCATCGGCGAGAATTTTCCGATCCCGATAGAAGTGACGCCGTTTGCCTGGAAGCTGGTGCAACGCAGCGTCGCAGCCATCGGCGGTCACGGCACCCTGCGGCAAACGCCCAATCAAGACGGCCTATCGGTGACTTCTCACGGTAGCCTGGTGCTGGATGTCGTGTTCGAAGCCAATATCGACGGCAAGACCTTGAACGAACGCCTGAACGCGATACCGGGCATCGTCGAACACGGTATTTTTTGTGGCCTGACCCGCGCGGTATTTTGTGGACACGACGGCCAAGTCGAAGAACAATGGGCATAGTCCTCATCCGGCTTCGGAGAGTCTGCGCCCGCTCCAGATATTCGGGAAATTCGCGCCATTTCTGGCACGGTCTATCGAGACCAAGCCCCCCTTCCGTCTCGTCCGGAACAGGCTTGCGTCTCTACCCTGCTGATCGAATTACCTAGCCTTTGTCTCACCACTTTTGTGGTAGAAGCCGGCGAAAGAGTTAGTTCATAATCAACCCAGTCGGCTTTTACTCGGAAAAGCCTTTCAGTTTCAACGACTCATCGTCGTGAAAACACGGTGCCGCCGCCAGACGCCGCCGACCTACCCGAGCGCCGGAGCTTTTCCGGCCGAAATCAAGAGGAGAATCGCATGTCACCATTATTAGAAAAAAACCAGGAAGCGCCCTTTTTCAGATCCGCCAATCAAGACAACAAATTGATTTATTTGTCCGATTACAAGGGCGAAAAAAATGTAGTGTTGTACTTCTACCCCAAAGACGACACCCCCGGCTGCACGATAGAAGCCAACGACTTCACCGCGCTGGCTGGCGAATTCGACGCCCAGGACACCGTGATCATCGGCGTCAGCAAGGACGATTGCCAAAGTCATAGAGACTTCATCGGCAAATACGGCCTGAACGTGCAGCTGCTGGCCGACACCTCCGGCGACCTTTGCGATGCTTACGGCGTCTGGCAGGAAGTGGAAAAAGACGGCGTAAAAAAATGGAAAATCGTCCGCTCGACCTTCATTATCGATAAAGACGGCAAACTGGTTGAAGCACTGTACGGCGTCAACCATGAGGGCCATGCGCTGGCGGTGTTAGAGATTATCAAAGGCTTAACAGCGCCGGTAGAAGCGTAAATCGGATCGGCAATCGATCGGGTAATGGCCAAAGCCTAACCCGATCTTTGCCGAATGTTAGCGTTCGAAAAAGCCTTAGCCAAATTGCATTACTTTCGGCGGTCATCGGCCAAGGTCTGTCGTTCCAATGCAGACAAAATCCCAACTTTCGATGACTGGTCTAGGCCAATAAGCGGTCCTTTTCTGTCCACGGTTTTGCTTGCATCCGCGTACCCTCTAAGAAAACCTATACTACTCAGCAGCTTATTCTGATAGAAAATTCGGATTTTTACGATATATGCGCATATGCCTTACCGGCAATAGTACCGATGAATTACTTGTTTCATCCTCACAAATCATCCGGAGCTGACTGGTGGGGATGTACATGTCCGCTGAGCCTCGCTCCCGACCCTCTAGGAAGCCATCTATGGCGAATAGAGAAAACTTTGATTATGCTGCCATACAGAAAGCATTGGCGACCAACATGCCGGCAAATAAGGCATGACAAATGCGAGCAAAAAGCTAGTGGCAGATACCAAACAATTCGTTGACGATCCTGCGGTTTAGAATGGTTTTGCAATATGGTATAGGGTAGGGATTTTCACCCATCGCTGATTCATGGCTGTGCTGGGTGGATTTGTGTTGGTGCCGTTATTGGCTAGTTGCCCAGACAAGGCTTAGTCATCACGATCGGCCTGTATGTTTTTTGGTCGAGTGAACGCACTGCATTGGCTTGTGCCATAGTTTGGCTGGATTATGCGGTTGTAAGGTGAGCCGCACCTGACTTACCGAGCGCGATGTCGACGCAACTTTATCTGGGGTGGGTGTTGGCCGGACTTCGTTCAAAATAGGGCATACCATATGCAGGCGCTTCCAAAACTACAGTCTTACACACTGACTGCGAAAATCGGCGAGAGCCTGCAATCTTTGGTGTATATGGGCTACCACAAGAGCCAGCCGGAACAGCCTCTGGTACTCAAGCGGCTCAAACTGCTTTCTAGCTGGGATGAGCAGTCGCGCCATCTGCGGCAGAAAATAGAAAGGCTCAAAGTACTGCACGACCCGCGTGTTTGCACGCCGTTGGCGCTGGAGTCGGATGGCGATGAGCAGTTCATCGTGCAGCCATGGTTTACTGGTCAGCCGCTGAATGTCTGGGTGGCACAGCAGCCGAATCTCCGGCTGGAGGATTTCTTTAGTATCGCTTGCACGCTGACCGACATTTTGCAGGCCGTTCATGATGCCGGCATCACCCACGGTGGTGTCAAACCGCATAACATCCTGGTGCAGCAAGGCACGCTGACGCTGCACCTCACCGATTTCATCACGCCGCTGGACATCCGCGACGTCAGCCATTTCATCTACGACCCGGAATTCGTGCGCGGTACGCTGGCCTATACCTCGCCAGAGCAGACCGGTCGCATCAATTATCGCGTGGATTTTTCAACCGATCTCTATTCGCTCGGTATCGTGTTCTACGAACTGCTGACCGGGGCCCTGCCGTTTTTTGCCGACGATCCACTGGAGCTGATTCATGCACACCTCGCCGAAGAAGCTCCCAGGGTGCATGAGACCAACCCGGCTATTCCGCGCCAATTGGGCGAAATCGTCGCCAAGCTCTTGCTCAAGCAGCCGGAAAAGCGTTATCAGAGCGCCGCGGGGCTGCTGGCCGATCTGATGCGCTGCCGTGACGAGTTCGCCGCCAGCGGTATCGTCTCCAACTTTCCTGTTGGCTCGAAAGACCGGACCCGGCGCGTCATTTTTATCTCCAAAATGGTCGGTCGCCAGGCAGAAAGCGTTCTGATCCGGCGCGAATACGATGCCGTCAGTCATGGTGCCTTTCGCTCCGTATTTATTTCGGGCCTTTCCGGCATCGGCAAGACGCGCCTGATTCAGGAACTGCAAAAACCCCTGGTACAAAATCGCGGCTATTTCACCTCCGGCAAGTTCGACCAGTATCAGAAAAACATCCCCTACAGCTCGTTGATTCAGGCCCTGCGTAACCTGATGCGTATTTTTCTCACCGAGAGCGATGCCCAAGTGGCGCAGTGGCAAGAAAAAATCCTCGGGGCCGTGGAAAATAACGGCGGCGTGATTACCGATGTTGTTCCGGAACTGAAATTTATTATCGGCGCGCAGCCGGAAGTGCCGCCGTTGCCGCCAGTGGAGGCGCGCAACCGCTTCAATAATCTGTTCGGCCGCTTTTTATCCTGCCTAGCCGGCACCGACAATCCGCTGGTGCTGTTCATCGACGACCTGCAATGGTGCGACAGCGCCACGTTTGATTTTCTGACCAGTGTCTTTGCCAACCATGACGAACACCCCTACCTGTTCTTCATCGGCGCATACCGCCATAACGAGGTCGATCCCAGTCACCCGCTCACCAAACTGATCCGCAACATAATCGAGAATGAAGGCCCCTTGCAGGAAATCCGCTTGGACGCGCTCAGCGACGACGATACGCACGAAATGGTGTCCTACATCTTGGATGCATCGCCCGACGAAACCGCGAGCCTGTCTGCGTTTATCGCCCGATTGACCGAGGGCAACCCGCTGTTCGTCAGTGAGAGCCTGACCTGGCTCTACAACGAAAATCTGTTGCACACAGACGAACAGCACCACTGGCGCTGGGATATTGCCAGTATCCGCGAAACCCAGATGCCGACCACGGTGGTCGAACTGTTCAGCACCAAGGTACGCAGGCTGCCGCCGGACACGCTGCACATCCTCAAGCACTGCGCCTGCATGGGCAATCGTTTCACTTCCGAAGAATTGGTGTTGGTGCTCGACATCGGCCTCGAGCAACTGTTTGAAGCGCTGAAACCTGTGTTGAGCCTGGGGCTTTTGCTGGAGAACAAAACCGATCTACAGTTCGTGCATGACCGTGTACAAGAAGCCGTATTACGTCAGATCGACATGCAAACTCGCCCTGAAATTCATTGGCGTATCGGCAAACGCTTGCTTGACGCAAAGACGGATAAGGACAGTCAGGAAAACAGTAATATCCTGACCGTGGGTATGACTGACTATCAATGTGCTATCAAGCATAACGTCAATCCTGAAAACCTGGACAATCTGTTCCCCATCGCCGCCCACCTCAATCAAGGTTGCCCCGATAATCTGGATAACGATACGGCTTACTGGCTGGCGGATATCAACTTTCACGCCGGCAACAAGGCGCTGGATGCGCTGGCCAGCGAGGCTGCCAACGATTTTTTCCTGAAAGCCCATGATTATCTGCAGGAAGATTGTTGGGAGATCGTCTATCCACTGACCTACAGAATTTATCAACGGCTGGCCAAAACCGATTTGATGTGCGGCCGCTACGATGAATCGGAAACGCTACTCAACAAACTGATCGAACATGCCGATAGCGACCTGGACAAGGCCGAGGCACTGGCGGAGCAGACCACTTCGCTGTCTTCCTTCGGCAACTTCATCAAGGCCATAGCAACTGCCAACCGTGGCCTCGCCTATTTCGACAAGTCCATTCCCGAGGATGCTGGTGAGGCCACGCAACGTATGCAGGCGCTGATGGCTCAAGTCGGAGAACACGGCGACGTTTGGGAAAAAATCTTGCATATGCCTTTCACCAAAGAGCGCAAGAACAAAATCGAACTTGCCTTCTATAGCGAACTGATTCCTGACCTCTACATGTCGGGGCTGGTGCCTCAGCTCTACCTTTCGGCCGCGCAGTCCACCTTACATTGCCTACAGGGCGGCATGGACGAATCGGTGATTTATTCGTTTTCCATCATGGGCCTCAACCTGGGCGAACAGGGCGACTTCGAGTTAGCCTACCAGTACGAAGATCTGGCTCACGACCTGTGTGCAAAATATCCCAATACCTTCGGTGCCACGAGAGGGATGAACGGCATCGTCTGGTGCAATATGCATTCGCGCAGCCACCCGGCAGACATTGTCGATTATGCCCTGAAGGGTATCCAATGCGGCAAGAACTGTGGCGATCTCTACAACGCCGGCTTATCCTACGGCCCGCTGATGTGGAATCTGGCAGTGCAAGGCAAAAGCATGCGCCAGATCGAAGAAACCGCCGAAGAATGTCTGAGCTTCTCGAAAAAAAACCAGCTTTCGTTCTCGGTCGGCCTGGCGGAGGCGGTGCTGGCAGGCTGGGTGGCGCCGATGAGGCCGGATTACGAGCCTGTTGCCATAGCAGAAACTCTGGCGCACTGGGAGGCTGAAAATTACGTGTCCGCATCCGGCAGTTATTTTGCACTGCTTGGTTTTGCCCAATATTTCATGGGCGATTATGCGGCTGCGGCAGCTTCCCTACAGACTGTCGACCGTTACCTGCACGGACTTACCGATAACGTTCTGAAGCGTCTATGGTATGTGTTCCGCATCCTCAACCGGCTGCGCTCGCCGGAAAATACCTCTTGGCCGGAAATCGAGGCGGAAATCGCCCCCTTGCTGCAAAAACTAGAAACATGGGCTGCCCTCGGCCCGCTGTTGCAGCCCTATCTCGCCTTTATTCATGCCGAGATAGCCCTTATGCGGGGAGATATGCGCGAAACGCGAAACCTTTATCTCGATGCCATCGCCGAGGCGGCCATGCATGACTACGGCCTACTCGCCGGACATCTGCACGAATGTCTGGCCGACCTGTTGAGCGATACGGGGCATGCCGATGCTGAAATTTTTTATGCCGAGGCAAGACGGTTTTATCGGATCTGCCGTGCGGAGGGCAAGAACGCTCGATTACAGAAGAGACATCCTTATGTACCGTTAAACAAGGCGCTGCGTAGTGGCCGAACCGCCGTCGAGAAAGCCCATGAAAACATCGACTCGTACACACTGCCCAACCTGGACATCAATTACCTGATGAAATCGGCACTCGTGCTTTCTGCCGAAATCGACCTTGCGCAATTGCTGAAGAAGATTATGAACGTGGTGCTGGAAAGTTCCGGTGCCCAGCACGGCTATCTGCTGATCCGGGAGCAGGAGGAACTGGTTGTGGCGGCTGAAAACCATGTGGGAAAAAGTCAAAAGCCACTGGAGCGACACTACAACTTCACCGATGCTCCCGGCATCTGCCAGGCTATCGTCAACTATGTTTTCCGTACGCGTGAAAAAGTCGTGTTGCGCGATGCGGCACACGAAGGTGATTTTCGCGATACGCCCGAAGTGACTATGTACGGCCTGCGATCGGTGCTGTGTCTACCGCTGGTCAAACAGGCGGAACTGATCGGCGTGCTTTATCTGGAGAACCGGCTTTCAGAAGGTATTTTCACCCAGGAGAAAATCGGCATGACGGAGTTACTGACTTCACATGCTGCTATCTCACTGGAAAATGCCCGCCTACTGGAAAAAATGCGACGCTACCAAGATCACCTCGAAGAAGAAGTGCAGTATCGCACCACCGATCTCGTAATGGCCCGCGATGCCGCCGAAGCCGCCAATCGCGCCAAAAGCGTATTCCTGAACAACATGGGCCACGAGCTGCGCACACCGCTTAACGCGATTCTCGGCTTTTCCAGCATGATGCGAAATAATGCGCGGCTGGAACAGTCGGCGCGTGACAACCTCGACATCATCAACCGTAGCGGTGTACGTCTATTAAGAATAGTCAACGATGTACTGGAAATGGCCAAGATCGAAACAGGGCACCTACAACTAGCAGAAAGTCAATTCGATTTTGGTGGCATGGTGAGCGAGGCTATGCACATATTCACGATACACGCCGAGGAAAAAGAGTTGCAGTTACTGCTCGACCCCGCTTCGCAATTTCCACGCTTCATCATGGGCGACGAAGCCCGTTTGCGCCAGATACTGATCAACCTGCTCGACAATGCCATCAAATTCACTGCAAGAGGCTGCGTCACCTTGCGTCTTGGGATCAGACAAAACGCCACCCAACATTTGCTGATCGAAGTCGAAGATACTGGTCCCGGAATTTCATTAGAAGACCAGCAGCGTATCTTCCAGCCGTTTGTGCAGTTGAGCGAGGACTCCCTCAACCTGGGCACCGGCCTCGGTTTGACCGTTACCCGCCAATTCGTCCAAATGATGGGAGGCAGCCTCATGCTGGAAAGCACGCCGGCCAAGGGCTCTTTATTCCGGGTTGAACTGCCTTTGAAAGAGGCGCTGGAGCGCAGAGATAACATCCTAACGGCAGAACATATCAAAGATGAGGTGATCCGTTTGCAAACAGCCACAGCCGCAACCGCAACGCCACTGACGGCCGAAATGCTATCCGTGGTGCCACCTGAACTGCGCAACAAGCTACGCGAAGCATTAGAAATTTTGGAGACTGAACGCATTCATGATGTCATTCAACAAGTGGCAAACTATGATGTGAGCTTGCAGCAGAGGCTTTCACAACTAACGGATAACTTTGATTATCCTGCTATCCTGAAGGCGCTGGGGACGGACTCATCGGACTATGACAGATGACTCATAAAGACAGCATCACGGTAGTTACCTCACACACCAGCCACCTTGAAGCTATTGGCGGATAATTACCGTGTCGATTGGATGTCAGCTCAGGTTTCAGAATCGGACGCACGGTCAATTTAATGCCGAACGTCGGGTGTTGAGTGTTGGGTCGGTTTTGCTGATTCGATTTCGACAGGACACTACCGGCTAATTTTTGACGCTTATTTCCATGAATTGAAGCCAAGTCAAACGGCAAAAGCCGTCATTTGCAACACTGGAGGTTACCAATCCAATACACCATTTCTTATACCCGTACCATCATAGAGTAACAGACAAATATAGCGCTTGATTATAAATCGTCACTGAATATTCATCTATGTGAATTATTTTCAGTTGCATTATAGACCGGCGGGCAATATTTCGAAAAGGCATCTTAAGATCGTGCAACCTCAATACTGTGCCTTCCCTGCAATACTATTCATAAAATATATGCATACTCTATTTACTTCTCATCATTTTCAGATTATTACGTAAACAAAAAACCACATTTAGTCTTTTTTGCGGATACTATGCTAAAGGTGGCATGATAACTGGATTGCACTTTTGAATTGAATCCGCAGCCTGGCTAATATCCACTGAAACTGGACAATTATATTTTTATCGTCGCAGCGATTAAATATATCCAAGCCATCGACTTTTCTCTGCACATTAAATGGGCCGCGAAATATGAGTAAAGATTTAGCCAATGTATGCAAGTATTTAACGCATGGGGTGTACGTCATTGCAGTTAAAAACAAGGAGCGCGAGCATGCATTTACAGCCGCGTGGGTAATGCAGGTTTCGTTTGATCCGCCATTACTCGCCTTCAGCATTAATCCACAGCACTATTCCTATCAGATTTTAAAAGATGGCGGGCAATGCAGCATCAATGTATTGGCCAAAGCGCAATTACCGATTGCCGCTCATTTTGGCGATTCTAATATTCGAAATAAAATGACGGGCTATAGCTGGCAAGCTACACCCAGTGGTGTGCCGGTGTTGACCGAAGCGTTAGCCTATTTTGATTGTGTTGTCAGCCATAGCACGCCTGCAGGAGATCATGAAATTGTGATTTGTCGGGTGTTGGACGCGGGTATTTTGAATGCCGGCGTACCGATGCATTATAGCGATACCGATAATATGGATGGCTCAGATGAATTGTATGCTTAAGTTATTAGAATGGATGTTATTGATCCAAACCAAAGTTGGTGCTAGTTTAGAAATAAGCGCGCGAGGATTTTGCGGCAGCATTGTGATGGTTATCGGCAATTATTTAATTAAAAAACATCACGAACTCATCCCGCATTATGTTATTAATAATTAGATAGGCTAATCAAATGAATCATGAATACTTTATGCGCAGAGCCATAGAACTGGCTTTAGAAGTACCTCCGTTTCCATTTGGCGCAATCCTCGTAAAACGAGAAACCGGTGAGATTGTTGCTGAAGGTTTTAATCAGTCCGCACTTAACCCAACTTTTCATGGCGAAATGGTGGCAATTAACCGTTGCGCCGAATTACTGCAACCCACAGATTGGAGCGGATTTGATTTATATACAACAGCAGAGCCGTGCCCCATGTGTCAAAGTGCCATTCAATGGGCTGGCATTGCCTGCGTTTATTATGGAACGTCCATTCCTTATTTAACAGAACATAATTGGCAGCAAATTAATATTCGCGCATCTGAAGTGATCGCTCAAACCACTTTTCGTAAGACCACTATCGTTGGCGGTATTTTGGAGGCCGAATGCAATGCGCTGTTCGACAATGCACCTAAAGGCATATTTCATCAACACATTTAACTAGCAACATTCGGCATTAATGCCCTAGCAGCCGCTTGAATAATATTCAGGTCAGGCCGTTTTGGCTCGCTATCCTCGACCCTTAGAAATATATCTTGCTAACAATCGGCGAACGGTCGCATTTGCCAACATCTATTGCTATCTCAGCAAACCACCTCTTCGGGCAAAAAACCACCGGCTTGCATGGTCCACAACCGGTAATAAAAACCCTGTTTGTCCAATAGGTCCTGATGGCTGCCGTCCTCGACAATATGCCCCTGATCGAATACCAAAATCCGGTCCAGATGGGCAATCGTCGATAGACGGTGGGCGATGGCGATGACGGTCTTGCGGCCCATCACTCGATCCAGGTTTTCCTGGATGGTTTTTTCGGTAACCGAATCCAGGCTGGAGGTGGCTTCGTCCAGGATCAGGATCGGGGCGTCTTTTAACATCACCCTGGCGATGGCGATGCGTTGGCGCTGGCCGCCGGACAGCTTGACGCCGCGCTCGCCGACCAGCGACTCGTAGCCCTCCGGCATCGCCGCGATAAACTCTTCGGCGTGGGCCAGCTTGGCGGCGAAGCTGATTTGCGCGTCGTCGGCATCCAGTTTGCCGTAGCCGATGTTTTCCTTCAGGCTACGGTGAAACAGGCTGGGGTCTTGCGGTATCAAGCTGATTTGCGCATGCAAGGAATCCTGGGTAGCCGCCGTAATATCTTGACCGTCGACCAGAATCTGCCCGGCTTGCGGTTCGAAATTACGCAGGATCAAGTTCACAAAGGTCGATTTGCCGGAACCGGAGAAACCGACCAAGCCGACCCGCTGCCCCGGCTCTATCGCGACATTCAAATAATCGAACACTCGCCGACCCGGTTCGTAGCTAAAGCACACGTCTTTAAATTCGATGCGGCCTTGGCTGATTTGCAAGGGTTTGGCGTCCGGCAGGTCGATGATTTCGTGGCTTTGTATGATGGTATCCACGCCATTGGCGACGTTGCCGACGTACTCGAAAAACTCCAGAAAACGCCGGCTCAAGTTGCGGGCATCGCCGATCACCAGGATTGCCAGTCCGGTACTCATCGCAAACGCGCCGACGCTGATTTCGCCGGCTTGCCAGAGCTGCAAGGCATAGCCGATGGTGCCGATTTTCAAAACAGCGGCGGCGGTGAATTGAAACCAGCGCACCCGCTCCATATACCAAAAGGTGCGGCGGGCGCTTTTTAATTCGGTCGCCAGAAAACCGTCCAGATATTCGCGTTCGTGCCGCAAACGGGCGAACAACTTGGCGTTGAGAATATTGGTCACCGCATCGACGATCTTGCCATTGACCATGCTGCGGGTGGC
>Ga0172378_10000836_pt1 | contig 27879 bp, 26 predicted proteins | sample GrowelOW332metaG_FD_119755 | JGI IMG/M metagenome (GOLD analysis project Ga0172378, IMG submission 119755) | Groundwater microbial communities from an aquifer near a municipal landfill in Southern Ontario, Canada - Pumphouse #3_1 metaG | ecosystem: Environmental > Aquatic > Deep subsurface >...
ACAGGGATCATTCTCACTAAGGAGCAAGCTCCTAAGTGTTCATGTTTCCTACTCCTTTCGCACACGCATCTATGAAGGATCAGAGTCACTAAGCGCTAAAGCGCCAAGTGACTCTGTTTCTTGTTCGGTTCTTGACAATTTCACTTCACCAAAGCAATTTTTAGAGATACCCTTACTTGTGTTTCGGTGGCTTTTGGTGCTTCGAAACGAGATTATCGAAATCTTTGCATGTCATTGCTTCAAGGCGATTACCAATTGCGATGCTTCTTGTGCGGGAGTTTCCTTTCCTTTCCGGAATGCGGAAGCAATAAGAATAGATATTGCCGACATCTGTGGGGATGGATAGCTTGAAGATGCGTATGCGGTCTGAATCTTTAGGATAGACTTCAAAATAATCGTACTTATTGGGAATTTTATTTAATCTGGCACTTTGGTCAAAATTGATTTCATTAACAATTGGACCAGAAATATCAACCGGAAGCGTATTTGGAAAGCGGAGCTCCAATAGATCTCCCGTGTGTACGATGGACGCATCTTTGGGATTGATGAGGTAGCGCTGTTGCGGAATGTTTTTATATGATTGGAAGTGAACGACGCGTACTCCGCAGAGTTCTCTCATATCAGGTTGCTCTACAAAATTGATTTCCCTGCATGCTGGTGGCATATTTGTAGGGATTTCCAAATTTTCGCCTTTCACAGTAGTCCCTCCGCATCCGGCGAACAGGAATAGAGAAAGACACCCTATAAACAGCATAATTTTAGGTTTCATGGCATTAAATATACTCTCAAGCTTTGCGAGTCGGTCTAGTTTTAGTTATTTTTGGAGCGCTTTTAGGAGAAAAAATATCCAATGGATATATATAGTTGGAATGTGAACGGAATCCGTTCGGCGGCGAAAAAAGGTTTTGGTGATTGGTTCTTCAAGACCAAGCCAGACTTGCTGTGCATTCAAGAAACTAGAGCTGAAGTTAACCAAGTGCCGGAGGAACTTCAGGCGCCCGAGGGTTATTTTTCCTATTGGAATGCTTGTAAGAAGAAAAAGGGTTATAGCGGAGTTGCTGTTTTCAGCCAGATAGAACCTGATGCTGTAGAATATGGCTTTGGTGTCGATGAATTTGACGAAGAGGGACGGGTTATCCAACTCGTTTTCCCAGACTGGGTTCTCAATTCCATTTATTTCCCAAATGGTGGCCAGGGGGAAGACCGGATTGATTACAAGCTTCGCTTCTATGATGCTTTTTTGGATAATTCTTTGGGCTGGCTCAAGCGTGGCAAGCACGTGATTACCGTGGGAGATTACAATACTTGCCATACGGAAATGGATATTGCGCGTCCAAAGGAAAATGAAAATATTAGCGGTTTTTTGCCTGTAGAACGCGCTTGGATAGATAAGTACATTGCGGCAGGCTTTGTGGATTCATTCCGCCATTTGCACCCGAATTTGACGAACGCCTATTCTTGGTGGTCTAATCGGATGATGGCCCGTGCCCGCAACGTAGGGTGGCGCATCGATTATGCTTTTGTGGATGCGGGAATTATTGGCAACGTCATTGATTCCCGGATTCATCCGGATGTGCAGGGTTCCGATCATTGCCCGATCAGTTTGGAAGTAGAACTTCCGTTCCCGCCGGTTGCTTTGAAAAAGGAATAGAGCTTTTGTTAGATAAATTAAAAGGACCTCGTAAAGAGGTCCTTTTAAATAATGAAGGCTTTTGAGCAGTTTTTTTATGCGCCGAGGATGCGTGAAATATTGTCGCTGATGAGCGGAATAATACCCGAGAAGATGACTCCTAGAGAAAGAAGCAGTACGCAAATTTTCTGGCGTACATTAAGGCATATCGGAGCAAGTTCCGGATTTGCTGGATCCACCCAGGCGCTCTTGATGAGTTGGATGTAGTAGTAGAGGGCGATTACGTTATTGATGGCAGCAAATGTGATAAGGGCGTAGGCTTTGGAATTCGCCGCGCTTTCGAAGAGGAAAAATTTACCGATGAAACCTGCGAGAGGAGGGATGCCTGCAAGGCTGAATGCGGCGATGGCAATTGCTACGGCAAGGCTAGGATTTTCCTTAGAGAGGCCGGCGAGCGATGAAAATTTTTCCGGGCGCTTGTGGCCGATGATTCCGAAGACGAAGAAAGCGAGGTAATTGGCAAATGTGTACGCGATGAGATAGAAGATGACTGCCGTTTTGGCGATGGCTTCGGGTCCGATGAGGGCGACCAATATGTAACCCGCCTGTGAAATAGAACTGTACGCCATGAAGCGGCGCAGCCTGCTTTGCTTGAGGGCTCCCAAGTTTCCCGCGAGAATGGTGACTGCGGCCAATATGGAAATGAGAGGGATTAATTTGTTGTGAATATTTGCGAAAGGGCCGTAGACAAGCACTAGGAGGAATGCAATGGCGATAGTTTTGCTTGTTACGGCGAGCACTGCCGTAACAGGGGTTGGGGCGCCTTCGTAAACATCGGGTGCCCAAGTATGGAAGGGAAATAGCGTGAGCTTGAATCCGATTCCACAGAAGAGGAAGAGCACCGAAATCCAGAGGAGAGGAGAAAGCGGGGCGATTTCGACGGCTTTGGCGATAATGCTAAATTGCAGAGAGCCTGCAAATCCATAGAGATAGCTTAGTCCAAAAAGTTCAAATGCCGTGGCAACGCTTCCCATAAGGATGTACTTGGTTCCCGCTTCGGTGCCTTGCGGGTCGGCTTTGTTCCAAGCGGTGAGCGCATACATTGGGAGCGTGGCGAGTTCGAGCCCTAAGAACAAAGTAAGTAAGTCGGTCGCGGAAACTACGGTAACTCCGCCGAAAGTCGCTGCGGCGATGGAAACAGAAAATTCTGGAAACTGGTGGAGTGGTGGTTTTCCGTCGGCGGAATGGTCGAAGTAATCTTTCGCAAAGAGAAGTCCTAAAAATGCGCCTAGCACGAGCACTTCTCTTAAGAGGACGCCAAAGCTATCAATTTTCCAAGTGGAGAGATATGTTTGTTCTGCACCCAATAGAAGCATGTTCAGAAGGACGAAGAGGGCGCCGAAGAATATTGTCGAAAAGAAGAAGGGAATGCGCCGCTTGGTGGGAAAGCAGAGGTGAAGCGTTATCGCAACAAAGGGAAACGCCAAAAGCAGAATATCGGGAATAAGGAAGTTCGTCAAAGTCTTACCTCATAAAATTGGCGTAAATGGGGGCAATTGCCGTATCAAGAAAGTTTGAAATCCAGCTTGGAAAAAGTCCGATTCCGAAAAGGCAAACCGTGATTACGACAAGGGCTGTCTTCTCGATGAAATCGGCATCCGACAGCTCTTTGAAATGAGCGTTGGTCAGAGGGCCATGTAGCATCCGGTTAGCCGTTTGCAGGATATAGACTGCGGTTACGGTAATTGAGAGAATGCCGATGATAGTCACAACGCGCAAATGTGGAATTGGGGATTGGAAGCTTCCGATGAAAATTGTCGATTCAGCGATGAACCCAGAGAGGCCTGGGAGGCCTAAACCGGCAAAGCCCGCGATGACGAAACTTACGCCGAGGAACGGCATAATTCTCATCAAGCCGCCCATCTCGTAGATGTTACGCGTGTGGGTGCGACTATAGATCATGCCTATGGATGCGAAGAATAGCCCGGTGAGGAAACCGTGCGAAAGCATCTGGAGTGCCGCACCTCGGAAGGCGAGTGGTGTTGCTGCGGCAAGTCCTAAAAAGATGAGACCCAAGTGTGAAATGGAGCTGTATGCGGTGATGTACTTGAGGTCTTTGTGGCGGATGGCGATGAAGCATGCTATGGCGACATTGAAGATGACCAAGTAGGCTATGTAGGGAAGGTATATTTTTGCAGCTTCAGGCATTAAATAAATGGCCACGCGGAGACACGCGAACGGACCCATTTTCATCATCACGCCCGCGGCGAGCATTGAAACTGCCGTTGGCGCAGAGGAGTGGCCATCCGGAGACCAGAAATGGAATGGGAATAGCGAACCCGAAACGGCGAAGCCCATAAAAAGGAGCGGAAATGCCCACATCTGGAAGTGCATCGGAAGTTTGACATCGGCAAGGGAAAGGATGTTCCAAGTGATGGATCCGCTTTCAATGTAGATGCCGAAGAGCGAAGCTAAAACCATCGCAGAGCCGAGTGCAAGGGTGAGCGTCAGCTTTTTGCCTCCATAATCTTTGTTGCCCGTGCCCCAGCCGGCTATCATCAAGTACATACAAAGCGCTTCCATTTCATAGAACACAAAGAACAGGACAAGGTCAAAACTCATGAATACGCCGTAGACGCCGGAGCCGAGAATCTGCATCAGCGCAAAGAAATCCTTTTCCTTGGTGTCTATTTTCCAACTCGCGAGCATTCCGGTAAAAACGATGACAGAGGTAAGAAATACGAGAAGAATGCCGAGAGCGTCGGCGCCGACAATGTAATGGGCGTTGATGAATGAGAGCCAGTTGATGTCTGTGAGGTATTGGACGAAAGGCTTGTTGCCCGTGGGAAGCCCGAGAGGCATTGTAAGTTGAAACGTGCGGAATACGAGCCCTGCGGAGATCAGTAGCTCAAGTCCTGCAGACGCTAAGTGAATCCGCTTGATCGCGACTGTATGTGTACGAGGAATAGGTACAGTGATGAGAACCGTGAGAAGCGGGATGAGCCAGATTAGATTAAAAAGGAAAGTGCATAACATATTGCAAAACCTTTATACTGGGAGAGCGCCCAAATAACGCCAGAGGATAACGCCGACGATGAGCGTTCCAATGTAAATGGAAAGATAACCCGACTGAAGTTCGCGGACAAGTACGCCCGCCATTTGGAGAATTCCGGTGACGGCTTTTATAAGCCCGCCGATAATATAATCGTCAAAGGCCTTGGCGAACCCGGCGACGCCTCTAAAGATGAATTGCCGCACGAATGCATAATAGCCTTCATCAAAGTAGAACTTGTGGTAGACTATCTTATAGATTTTGCTGCGGTTGGTTTCGTCAAGGGCCCGTGCGATATTTGCCTTGGGGCTTGCATAAAGTAACCAGGCGAGGAAAATGCCGACAATGCCGACGGCACTTGCAAGGTAGGGGATGTATTCTGCGTAGCCTGCGAATTCAGTGGAAAGCTCGGTTACAGCGGCACCGGATTCAAAGTTGCGGGCAAAGAGGTCCTTACAGAGAAATCCGCTTGCGAGCGAAGGAACGGCGAGAATTACAATTGGAAGGGTCATTGCCAAATCTTCATGCGCGTGCGCAACGCCTTCGCTCCGGGCCTTGCCGTGGAAAGCGAGGAAGAACAGACGGAACATGTAAAATGCGGTAATTGCGCTGGTAAAAAAGCCGACTGCAAAAATGTAGGGGTGACCGTGGAGGAGTGCTGTAGATAGTATTTCGTCCTTGGAGAAAAATCCGGAGAATGGGGGAATACCCGAAATGGATAGGCAAGCGATGAGGGCTGCGGCATAAGTCCAGGGCATTTTCTTGCCGAGCCCGCCCATTTTGTCGAGATCATTTGTTTCTACTTGATGAATCAATGAGCCGGCAACGAGGAATAGCATGCATTTGAAGAATGCATGGTTGAAAACGTGGAAAGATGCTGCTGCCGTTGCAGAAACACCAAGTGCGAACATCATATAGCCGAGCTGGCTCAGAGTGGAGTAAGCGAGAATGCGTTTGATGTCTTTTTGAGTGCAGGCGATGATTGCCGCAAAAATTGCAGTGAATGCCCCGACGGTTCCGATGATTTCAAGTGTACCTTCGCAGGCCGCAAAGAAAGGGAAAAGCCTTGCGACGAGATAAACTCCGGCAACGACCATCGTTGCGCTATGGATGATGGAAGAAACCGGAGTTGGGCCTTCCATTGCATTCGGAAGCCAAATATGCATTGGGAACATAGCACTTTTACCCCAACCGCCCATAAAGATGAGCACAGAGCCGAAAATGATGGCTTCTTTTAGAGATACTGTCCACGCACCGAGCGAGATTGTACCTGTGATGTGATCCGGGTTGAGTGCGTTCAAAGAGGCAAAATCAAAGGAGCCTGAGATGAAGCTAACGAGAACGATACCGAGGAGGAAGAAGCTGTCGGCAAAACGGGTGAGGATGAACGCTTGTTTGGAGGCCGAAACAGCTTTGGGGCGTTCATACCAGAATCCGATGAGAAGGTAACTCGCGACTCCCACCAATTCCCAGAAGAAATACATTTGGAAAATTCCGGTGGCGATGACGAGCCCGAGCATAGAAAAACTGAAGAACGAAAGCAGGGAGAAAAACCTCCCTTCGGCACGGTCTTCCCGCATATAACCCAAGCTGTAGATGTTTACGCAGAAGGAGATGACTGTGACCACGAAGAGCATCATCGCCGATAGAGGATCCAAAAGCATTGCTGCTTCTACGTGGAGCGTTTTTGAAAATTCAAGGAACGGGAAACTCCAAGCAGTGAGGGGTCCTGGTGCGGTTGTGCTAAAGTAAATGGCGACGACTGCAACTGCATAGAGCATCGAGAGTCCAGAAAGCGTTACAGAAAGCGTTCCGGCGGCTTTGCGGTGGTTTTTGCAGAGAACAAGCCCGTTGATGATGAAGCTTAGAAAAGGAAGAAGCAGAATCCAGTAGCTATGGGAAATTAGAATGTTATTCATGGAGATCCCTCAACTGGTTGACGTCAAGGCTGTGATGGCGGCGGTACATACTCACGACGATCGCGAGTGCAATGGCTATTTCACAAGCGGTGACTGCGATAACGAAAATACTGAATACGGCTCCTGCTGTGGCGTCCAAAGCTTTGAAGTAGGCAAAGGATATAAAATTGATGTTCGCAGCATTGAGCATAATTTCAATTGAAATTAGCATGCCCACCATGTGACGCTGGCGGAGTACGCCACAAGTACCGATTGCAAATAAAATAAAGGAAAGGATCAAGCAATGTTCGAGAGTCATTCTTCCCCCTTGAATTTTCGGGCAATGGTGATTGCGCAAATGAGAGCAACAAGCAAGATGAAACTGATGAGTTCAAAAGGAATGATGAATCCGGAGGGATCCGCGGAGAGAAGCCGGAGGGCAAGCGATGGTAGCGATGCGTAATCGGGGCTTGCCGTAGGCGTTGCTACTTGGATGTCCTTTGCCTTTAAGAGGAAGCGGACTAGTGTAAAGAGAAGCCCAGCGGAGAGTGCAATTGCAATGAAGTTCCGCGGCACTTTTATGTTGAGGGAGGATTCACCTAGATGGCTCGTGAGAAGGATGGTGAATATGACGAAGATGACTACACCTCCCGCATATACCATAATTTGCGCCATCGCTATGAATTCCGCATGGAGCATCAGATAGAGAATTGCCGTTCCTACGAATGAAACAATTAAGAATACAGCACTTTGTAAAAGGTTCTTTGCTGTAATCGTAATGAGGGCTGCTATAATCATCGCAGCGGCTACCGCATAGAACATAATGTCGCTAAAAAGCGCATCGGAGATGAGAGACATCATCCGCGTCCCTCCTTTCTGTTGAGAATCATTTCAAAACCTTCGCGCGAAGTGCGCGCCAGTTCAAAGTCTTGGTTCATGCGGATAGCGCCGAACGGGCAGGCTTCAACGCAGAGTCCGCACTGAGTGCAGGTATCGAGTCTATAGAGGTAACGCCCGAGAACTTTTTTACCGGCGATGTCTTTGGTAGCGAGGACGTTAATTGTTCCATTCGGGCAGGCGCGTTCGCATATCGCACAGGCCGTACATTTGTTTTCTCCGTGTTCGTCTTCGATCATTTCGAGGCGTCCGCGGAAGCGCGGATACATCTTGAGGGTCTTCTTGTTCTCCGGGTATTGTTCCGTCACAATCCGACTGGGTTCAAAGAAGTATCTAACGGTAACTGAAAGTCCTTTAATGAAACTCACGGACTGGAGAATGCGTTTAAAATAACGGCGGATATATTCTCTGTGAGAAATCTTTTCTTCAATTTTCATTTGATTATCCATCCGAAAGAAATGAAGAGTGCGCCGAGTACGAGAAGGAGCAAGTTGACGGGCAACAGAAATTTCCATTCAAGGCTCATTAGTTGGTCAACGCGCGGGCGGACATAAGTCCAGCGGAGCATCATATAGATCCAAATCATCACAAGGACTTTACCGAAAAACCAGATGACCCCAGGGACTAGATTTAAAATACTGTCAACGGAAGCGATGCCGATACAGGGGGGGAGAAATCCGCCGAGGAAGCATACCGTAGCGAGGGAAGATGTGGTGACCAAGTTAATGTATTCAGCGAGGTAGAACATAGCGAATGCAGTCCCGTTGTATTCTGTGTGGTAGCCGCCGGTGAGTTCCTGCTCGGCTTCTGCGATGTCAAAAGGGGCGCGGTTAAGTTCTGCCGTAGAAGAAATGAGAAACATAATGAATGCGATGAATCCAATGACAGGGGCTTTGATAATCCACCAATCGGCAATTGTGCCTGTTTGGCTGAGCGTAATTCCGCGTAGGCTCGCTGAGCCCGAGAGCATCACGATGAAGAGGAGGATGAGCGCAAACGAAATTTCGTAGCTGATCATCTGGGCGCCGCTTCGAAGCGAACCCAGCAAGGAATATTTGTTGTTAGAAGCCCAGCCGCCGAGAAGGATTCCGAGTATGCCAAATCCATTGACGGCGATAATCAGGGGAACAGCGACGGAAATGTCTGCGACTTGGAGCGTCGGGCCGAAAGGAATCATCGCAAGGCACATGAAGGGGGCTGTGAGGAGAACCATCGGAGCCATATAGAAGAGGATTTTGTCCGCTCCATCCGGGGCGTAGACTTCCTTGAATAGAAGTTTCAAAGTGTCGGCGACCGTCTGAATGCAGCCATGGAAACCTAGTCGCATTGGGCCTAGGCGGCATTGTACGTGTGCGCATACTTTTCGTTCCATATAGACCAGAATGATTGCCGAACCGAATGCGACTGCGCAAATTCCGCAAATGCAGAGAATTGCGTTGATCAAATAGGAAACTTCTGGAATGGGAATCAGATTCCGGATAAAGTCGCCAATGGGATTTGTAATGGACGGTGTCATCTCTTACCTATCAATCTCTGGGATTACGGGGTCGAGTGTCGCCATGACGGAAACAATGTCGGAGACTTTATGGCCTTTGACCATTGTATTCAAAGCGGCTAAGTTTGCAAAACTTGGACCACGTGTGTGGATGCGGTAGGGCTTGTCGCCCGAAACGGCGACGATGTAAGTTGCATAGAGCCCTTTTGCCGTTTCTGTTGCTGCATAGTAGCTACCCGGAGCGAGCCTTACCGGCTTTTCCTTGGAACGCCACGGGCCGCTAGCGGGGAAGCGGGCGATGCATTGCTCGAGAATTTTCATCGACTGGTGAATTTCCTCGATGCGCACAAGATAGCGGTCGTAGTTATCGCCCGTATAGCGCACGGGGACATTAAAGTCGAATGTATCGTAAATACCGTAGGGATCGTTTTTGCGCACATCGTAATTGACGCCCGAAGCTCTTGCCACAGGGCCGGAACATCCAAATGAAAGAGCCTCTTCTTTTGTGAGGACTCCGACTCCTTTTGTGCGTTCCAAAACGATCAAGTTCTTGGAAAGGAGCGTTTCGTAATCTTCCATCGTAGGCTTTAAATGTTCCAAAAAAGCTTTGACGCGTGGAATGAATGTATCTGTTACATCGTTGCGCGATCCACCCGGGCGGAAAAAGTTCGTTGTGAGACGCGAACCCGTCTGTTCGTCAAAAATATCATGGATCATCTCCCGTTCCTTGAATCCATAAATAAGCGGAGTCTGGCCGCCGAGATCGCCACCGAAGCATCCGTAGAAAACGAGGTGCGATGCAATGCGCCCGAGCTCCGCCATCATCACGCGGATATATTCGCCGCGCTCCGGAATGCCGACGTTCATTCCCTTTTCAAGTGCAAGGCAGACGCCCAAGTTGTTCTGGATTGCGTTCAAGTAATCTTGACGGTCCGAAAGGTGAATGTACTGCAGATAGGTTCCGCTCTCGGCCTGTTTTTCTAGGCCGCGGTGGATGTAACCAAAGTGGGGGACGACTTCAATGATCGTTTCGCCGTCGAGCCGAAGCTCCAAGCGGAGCGCGCCGTGCGTACTCGGGTGTTGCGGGCCCATATTGACAAAGAATTCTTCGCTGTTTGTGTCGCGGAAGGGTTCTTTGAATCCGGGAGGTGCAAAAAATTCGTTCATACTTCCCTCCGGATAATGTGCGGGTGAGTAAAATCCTTTCGAAGCGGAAATCCGGGAAAATCTTTGTCAAGGAAGATGCGGCGCAAATCGGGATGTCCTTCAAAGCCGATACCGAACATATCGTAAACTTCGCGTTCTTTCCATTCGGCACCCGGGTATAGCTTGGAAATAGACGGCGCTGTTGCGAGAAGGCTTGTCGCGCGTTTTTCTTCGGGTACGCTCTGGTCTTTGGGGAGTGAAAGTCTTAAAAAAACCTTGTGGCCTTTTTCTGTGCTCATCAACTGGGTGATCAAATCAAAATGATCCTTCCAGTCTACAGCGGTTACGTCGATCAAAAAGTCGAATTGCGTGCGGGGATCTTCTTTGAGAAACTTTGCGAGAGAAAGATAGGCTTCCGGGTTCACTAAGATATCAAGAGGCTCATCTGCCGGATATGTATCGAGAACTTCGTCCGTCGATTCTTCTTTACCGTATAAAGTAATAGCTGGAGCGTTGTCCGTTGCGATGTGGAAAAGCTCCTTCTGTGAAAGTCCCTGAATGGCTTTCGGCGTGTGGGAAATTTCGGGGAAGACATCCTTTTGGATGCGGGCCGGTTTGTAACTGGATTTGTAATCCGGGTGCTCCGTTTTGAAGTTCTCACGGGCTTCAGCCATTTCGGTGTCCTTGATTTTTTCAAGGGCTTCCCAGGCTTTGCGGGCTTCCTCAAAACGGTTGCCGAGTTCCTTGGTATCCAGCGGGCCTTCATGCCAGGGGTTGCGACAGGATTCTTTCAAAATTTTATCGCGAAGGGTAAGGAGACCGTTGAATAGTGCTTCTGGACGGGGTGGGCAACCGGGCACAAAAACATCGACCGGGATGATATTTGCAGCGCCTCGGACGACGGAATAATTGTTGTAATAGAAGGGGCCGCCAGAAATGGTACAGGCTCCCATTCCTATCGCATATTTCGGGCCGGGAATCTGTTCCCAGAGCATCTGTATCGCCGGCGCCATGCGTTCCGTAATCGTACCTGCGATGATGAAAAGGTCTGCTTGGCGGGGAGAGGCGCGGAATACTTCGGAACCGAAGCGGGCTATGTCATAGCGGGCCATGGAGCTTGCCATCATTTCAATTGCGCAGCAGCTCGTTCCGTAGGTAAGCGGCCAGAGCGAATTCGCACGGGCCCAGTTTACCACATAATCGACCATATTCACCAAGTGTTTTCCACCCGGGACAGGATCGAGAAATTTCGGAAAATAGTTGATTACTCCCATTTGAGAATTCCTTTGTTCCAGGCGTAAGCAAGGCCAGATACGAGAATTACGAGAAATAGCCCGAGATCGATGCCGACGATGACGGGAGAGAGAACGGTTTCTCCGGCGACAATTGCCTTAAAGGAAACGAGTACGGGGAAAAGGAAAAGAGCCTCGATGTCAAAAATGAGAAAGAGAAGTGCAAAGAGGTAATAGCCCACCTTGAATTGGATTCTGGCGTTGCCGAAAGTTTCCATACCACATTCATAGGGAGCGTACTTGTTCTTGGTATCCTTGCTCTTATAACCGAGAAGCTTGCCTACGATAATTGCGCCTCCCGCGACTACCGTGCCGAGGAACAGGAAAAAAATTAAGATAAAGTATTCAGAAAGTTCCATAATTGCCTGTGTGTTGAAATCTTAGTAAGGGGTATCCTTTTTTTGTAATTGTCAATAGAAGTGCTGTAGTTCTTGCAGAGTTCCAAAAAGGGCGTTCCCAATGGTAAAGCGGTCTTCAATGTGGGTGTGCAAATCGCGGAATTCTTGTTCTGTGGCGAGATTGAGTGCTGCCAAATTTTTCTGTAAATTGGAAATGAAGCCGGAAACGTGTGCTTCGTTCGCCTTGGATTGAATATTTTTGTCGATGTTTTGCAGCATCTTGTCTGTTTCAAGGCGCGAAAGAATATAGCGCATCGTGGATTGCAGTTCGATCAAGAAATAGACGAGCAAAAGTTCTTCTTGTAGAATGCCCCAGCGCTTATCGCTAGAGAAGAGTGCCACTTTTTCGCTCTTGCCAAAAAAAACCGCTGCTTGGGCATATTCGAGACACGTTGCGAGGGAGCTTTCGCACTGGTTAATTTTTTCGCCGATAGTAGAAAACCATTCCCGGCGATCTTTTATATCTGTCTGCATCATCAGTGGTTTCAAGGCGCGGAATGCGTAATATACTTCTTCGTAGTGCCGGTTCCGCATGCGGCAATTAAACGCCCGGTTTCGGAGAGCTTGGTCTTCTGCAGGATGGACTAGCATTGTCATATTCTCTTCACCTCCCGGATACCTTGTATGTGCTCTATGCGTGAAATGAGATGCTCGAGTTGCTCGCGGCGGAATATCCGGAATTCCATGCGGATTCTTCCGGCATCCCTTGCCGATACGACGCTCATTCTTTCGAGGAATGCGTTCGCTTTAGAAATTTCGGTGAGAATATCTGCCGTAATTCCCTTGCGGTTGTCTGTCTCGATGCGCAAATGGCAGCGGAATTCCTGTTTGGAATCTACGTTCCATTCCATAGCGATCAAACGGGATGTTGGAACCTTTTTGAGTTCGGGACAATTCTTCTTGTGGACTTCGATTCCTCGCTTTGGAATAAGCGCCCCCACGATGTCTTCGCCGGGTATTGGCGTGCAGCAGGAGGCAAAATGAATGAGCAGGCTTGCTTCATTTCCGACTTCTACGGGGAGCTGATTTGTTTCGTCTGCTTGATCCTTTAGGAACAGTTTTACTGGAGATGAAACTGTCGAATTTTCTTTGTATTCTTGTGGCGCTATCTGCGCAATGAATTTTTGCAAATCAGAAAGAGGCATTTCACCTTGGCCGAGCCTTTCGTAGAAAGCATCAAGGGTTGGCGTGCCGAAGTTCTTGCAGATGGATTCCGGGCTGGGTTGTTGAGCCTGTTGAATCTTGAATACGCGGAGCTCGCGTTCCCAGAGTTCTTTTCCGAGTATGCGGGATTCCTGCGAAATACTTGTGCGCATCCAGCGGCGGAGTTCCTGCTTTGCTTTGACTGTGCGGACGATTTCCAGCCATTCTGGTTTGGGTTCCTGGTTGTGACTTTTCAGAACTTGTATCGTCGCTCCATTGGGAACTACTTTGGTAGCGCTTATAACGTTGTTGTTGATGCGGGCACCCACGCAATGAAGTCCGAGGTCCGTGTGTACGGCGAACGCGAAGTCAAGGACCGTGCTCCCGTCGGGGAGTTCGATGGAATCTCCTTTGGGGGTGAATACGGTAATGCCCTCTGGTTTCAAGTCTACGCGGAGGAAGTCGAGGAATTCTACGGAATCCGGAATTTCGGATTGGAGCTTGGCGAGTCGTTCCAGCCAGCTGAGTTCTTCGCCACTTCTTTGCGTCTCGAGCTTGTATGCCCAATGTGCTGCGAATCCCTTTTCGGCAGTGAGGTCCATATCTTTTGTGCGAATCTGGACTTCGACCATCTTGTTTTCCGGTCCGATGACTGTCGTATGGATGCTCTGATAGAGGTTCGGCTTCGGGGTGGCGATGTAGTCTTTGAAAAGCCCCTGGAGCGGAGTCCAAAGATTGTGGACATAACCCAGGGCTAAATAACATTCCGGAATTGTTTCGACAATAATGCGGATTGCAAAAATGTCAAAAATGTCGTCGAGCCCGCAACCGCGGCTTTGCATTTTCCCATAGATGCTGTAAATGTTTTTGGTGCGGCCTTGGATTGTGCAATCGAAGTCTTCAAGCGCCATTTTGATTTGGAGAGGGCCAATGACCGATTTGATGTAACGTTCGCGTTCTTCCTTGCTGTTCAACAGGTGGTCGATGATCCGTTTGTATTCCACCGGGTTGATGTATTTGAACGCCAAGTCTTCGAGTTCGGATTTGAATTGGTAGAGGCCGAATCGATGGGTAAGCGGAGTGTAGATGTCAAGTGTTTCTTGGGCGATGATCCGGCGCTTTTCGGGCTTCATATATTGAAGCGTGCGCATATTGTGGAGGCGGTCCGCAATTTTGATCATGATCACGCGGGGGTCTTTCGCCATCGCGGTAATGAACTTGCGGTAAGTCTCCGCCTTTTGTTCGACTTTGTTGTCCTGCTTTTGGGCCGCAGAAATTTTCGTCACCGCGTCCACCATAAAAGCCGTATCTTCACCAAAGCGGGTCTTGATTTCGGAAAGTGTGTGAGGGGTGTCTTCTACCACATCGTGCAAGAGGCCTGCAAGTACGGATGACGTATCCAATTTAAGGTCGGCGAGGATCTTTGCCACTTCATACGGGTGTTCCGTATAGGGCATTCCACTTTTGCGGAATTGACCTTTGTGAGCCTCGGCAATGAATGCGACCGCACTCCGGAGCATTTCCTCATTGAGTGAGGGATTTTTTTTCATCAGCACACTGATAATGTGTTCTTGTGTAGGCTGTAAAAACTCCGTCTGCATGGCTTAAATTTATCAAAAAAAGAAAGATTCGGATTAGAAAAACGCTTTTTGCAAGATAAAAGGGAACTGATTTAAAAGGCAACGGCAAAGATAATAAAAATCAGAAAATTTTACGGATAAAAAAGGGGCTCTTTCGCCAATTTTTGCAGCTTTCTAAAACTATAGAACGCTTTTTCAATAAAAAAGCCTCCGGAAGCCGGAAGCTTAATTTATTTGTAGTAAGAACTTAGAAATCGAGGAGCTCTGCAATTTGGACTGCATTGAGGGCCGCGCCCTTGCGGATTTGGTCTCCGGTCAGCCACAAGGTCATGCTGTTGTCGTCTGCCAAGTCTTTGCGGACGCGGCCAACGTATACGTCATCGTGGCCTGCACTTTCAAGAGGCATCGGGTATACATAGTTTTGCGGGTCGTCCTTGAGGAATACGCCAGGAGCTTTGGAAAGCGCTTCGCGGACTTCTGCTACGGAAAGCGGGCGTTCGGTTTCAAACCACACTGATTCGGAATGGGAGCGGAGCGAGCTCACGCGTACACAGGTCGCGCTGGTACGCACGTCAGAGTGCATGATCTTGCGCGTTTCGTTGTACATTTTCATTTCTTCTTTCGTGTAATCGTTTTCCGTCATCTTGTCAATTTGCGGAATTACGTTATATGCAAGCTGATGCGGAAATTTGCTGATGTGGTCGGTTTTGCCTGTTTCCACGAGGTCCTTGTACTGCTGCTTCAGTTCTTCCATCGCAACAGCTCCAGCGCCGCTTGCGCTCTGATAAGAAGAAATGTGAATTTTCTTGATATGCGAAAGCTTTTCGATTGGGTTCAGCACGACGACCATCATGATGGTCGTGCAATTCGGGTTTGCAATAATCCCGTGATGCTTTTTGATGTCTTCTGGATTGACTTCCGGCACGACGAGGGGTACCGTCGGATCCATGCGGAAATAACTGGTGTTGTCAATGCAGATAGCGCCGGCCTTGACTGCGGAAGGCAAAAATTCTTGGGAAATCGCCGCTCCTGCTGAAGAAAGGACGAGGTCGATTCCTCTGAAAGAATCGTGCGTGAGTTCTTCAATGGTGAGTTCCTCGCCCTTGAACTTAAGCTTTTTCCCGGAGCTCCGTTTGGAAGCGAGGAGCTTGAGGGAATCCATCTTGAAGTTGCGCTCTTCGAGGATCGAGAGGAGTTCTTGCCCGACCGCTCCAGTAGCGCCCATAATTGCTACGTTACGACTCATATTTGACCTTTTAGGTTGTGGTTAATTAATTTTTTTCTGCGAGCTTCGCGATTTTTTCTTTATAGGAGATGAACGCCTTATTGGCTATTTCCGCTTGCTTTTTGTACTGTTCGGCTTGAGCGGCTTTTTCGTCTTCATTATCCAAAGTAGTATAGGAATGGAGCGAATATCCGGCGAGCCGCAGATTTTCTGTGGCGCGGATGAGCTCGGAATGGATTTCGCTTACGCTTCTCGGGTGGAAGAGCTCTGTCGCCTGGCGGTTTTCTTTCGCTGTTGCATTCCGGAGACTGAGCGCCTTGCTTTCGAGTGTTTCCCTTGTCGATTCGGAGGCATCGCTTTGAATTTCGCTGAAATTTAAAATGTCATTCGCAAGTGCAATGGATTCATCCGCAATCTTCTCTGCAGAAGTCGTATAGGCTTCTATTGAATTGATTGCTTTGGAGTTTCCATCATTTTCTGTTTCTGTTCTCTTGGATTCGGAACTTGCATCTTGCGTTATTGCGGAAAGTGACATTCTTGGAGCAAGATCCGGGGATATATAAGAACTGTAGCCGGAAATTTTCATATAGCTGAAAAATCCAGCAATGACGAAAATGACGATGGTGGCAATTGCCGAGAGGGAAAGGCGGATGGCTCCGCGGGCGTTTATCGTCTGAATCAGGGCGAGAAGGCCTATTCCCCAAAGAATCGCTATGCTGATCAAATCAGATTGTTGCATTTCTGAAGCCTTCGAAGAGGTCCGCCTTTAAAAAGGTAGGTCGTCTTCCGATTCTTGCGGCGGCATTGGGGCCGGAGCTTGCGGCATGGAGGGCATTGCCGGAGCTTGAGCGTGCCCGTAAGCCTGAGGAGCCGCTGCGGTTTGGGGGCGGTTGTAGTTCGGGGTATAACTCCCGGCGTTCTGGCTTCTTGGGGTGAGGAGCTGGAATGTATCCATATTGATGTCCGTCGCATAGCGCTTCTGACCATTTTGGTCGTCCCAACTGCGGTACGTAAGAGTGCCTTCTACATATAGAGTCATTCCCTTGTGTACGCCAAGCTGTTCAATAATGTCTGCAATCTTGCCCCAGCCGACGATGTTGTGCCAATCTGTCTGTTCTTTTGTTTCGCCGCTGGCATCGCGGTAACGGCGGGACGTCGCGAGAGAGAAGGATACGCGCTTCTTTCCGCTTGGGGTAACTTTAGTTTCGGGGTCTTTACCGATATTTCCGATGAGCATCACTTTGTTGAGATAGGGCATAAATAATTCCTAGAATTTGTTTCCTTAGAGAACCTATATTTTATCCGGGTTCAAAAGATATAAAAAAAATGACAGTCAAACTAGCTTTATCCCGTTTTGAAGATAACTATCCCCGGGAACTCCTCGGAGTTCGCCTAGGGGCCCTTTTACACCCCGCTTCCGTTGATTCTGCCTTGCATCATACCTTAGAAACGCTTCTGCGCTATAATGGAAAACTTTTTAAGCTTGCGGCTTTATTCGGGCCGCAGCATGGAATCAAGGGACATACTCAAGATAATATGATTGAGTGGGAAGGCGGACTCGACCCCGAACTCGGCATTCCGGTTTATAGCCTTTACGGGAAGAACCGCGAACCATCGTCCGAAATGCTTTCTCATATTGACGCCCTTTTCGTGGATATGCAGGATGTGGGTGCGAGGTATTACACGTTTATCTGGACTTTGTTCCTTTGTATGAAGGCTTGCGAAAAGCGGAATATTCCCGTGATAGTCCTAGACCGTCCGAATCCTCTGGGTAATGCGGTTGAAGGCCCGGCGCTCGACGTAGAATATTCGAGCTTTGTGGGCTTGTGGAAACTTCCGGTCCGCCACGGGAAGACGATCGGCGGACTTGCCCGGCAGTTCAAGGCGGAGTGTTTCCCAGAATGTAGTTTATATGTAATGGAAATGGACGGATATGATCCTAAGATGTGGTTCGATGAAACGGGCCTTCCCTGGGTAATGCCTTCCCCGAATATGCCCACTTTGGATACGGCTATCGTCTATCCGGGAATGTGCCTTTTGGAAGCGACAAATGTGAGCGAGGGCCGCGGAACTACGAGGCCTTTCGAAATTTTTGGAGCTCCGTTTATCAACGCGCAGGAACTCTGCAAATATATGAACGGGCTGAATCTCCCGGGCGTCTATTTCCGCGAAAATTACTTTCAGCCCACGTTCCACAAGGGCGCGGGGCATGTTTGCTGCGGAGCCCAAATTCACGTGATGGACAGGAATTCCTTCCGCTCATTCGAGATGGCGGTACAGCTTTTGCGGTATCTCTTTCACCGCTATCCCGAGGATTTCATGTGGAAGTCGCCTCCTTATGAATATGAGTATGAAAAGCTCCCGATCGACATTCTTTTAGGATCGGGTTCTTACCGCAAAGAATTTATTGAAAACGGAGCCCTTTAGTGCGCATATTGATTCTTGCGGCAGGTCTTGGCACTCGTCTCCATCCGCTCACTCTTCAAATGCCGAAACCTCTTGTGCCTGTAGTGGACAAAACGATCTTGGAGCACCAGGCAAATCTCGCCCGAAAAGTGCCTTTTGCAGAACTTCATATCAATGCGCACTACCTTGCAGATAAGTTAACGATTGCCGCCAAGGAGCTCGGCTTTGAAAAGGTGTGGGAGGAAAGTCCGGAAATTTTAGGCACGGGCGGTCCTCTGTTTAGGATGAACGCCGAAGATCCCGTGGATGAACTTCTTGTGATGAATTCCGACTGCTTTTGCCATTTTGACTTGAACGCTTTTTTAGCAAATGCGCGGGCGTCAAAAGCCTCTTTTGCGCTTTTAGGTGTCGATTTTCCGAAAGTCAATTCTTTGTATGTGGAAAATGAAAAGCTTGTCGGCGTAGCCAATCGCTTTGGAAGTTCTTGTGCTCTACCTCTTACTTTTTCTGGCGTTTCTTGGTATTCGACGGCAGCGCTTTCATCGATAAGAGCTGATGAACGTGATGTAGTCCGCTTTTGGGAACGCTCCGTGCTGCAAGGGGAGGCTCCTTTTGTGGATGCGTCACAAAAAAAGGCTCTCTGGATAGATATGGGCTCACCGGAAGGTTTGATGAAGGCCTGCGATGCCCGTCGTGCGGAACTCAAAATTGACAATTTTGGAATTTTTAAAAGAGCCGAAGCTTCTGTCGTTGAACCGGGTTCTGAAATACCGGAATCTGCGACACTCGAACATTCCGTTGTCTTTGCCGGTGCGCAAATTGGAGAGGGCGAACATCTTATAAATGAAATCCGCGGTAAGGATTTCAATTGGAAGCTACCATGCTGAATTTTAGAATTGTTTTGGTCGAACCCGAACACCCGCACAACGTGGGCTTTGTGGCGCGCGCAATGCACTGCAATGCGCTCAATGAACTCTACATCGTTTATCCCAAGCGGGACTCTCTTTATGAAGAGTCCTACAGGACTGCCCACAATTCAAATGATGTCCTCGATTCCGCCAAGGTCGTCCATACTCTGGATGAGGCTTTGGCCTCTGCGCAATATGCCATTGCGTTCAGCCGCCGTCGCTTTGATACTGTTATCCCGCATACGGCGCTTCCGACGCTCGTTCCTCGCCTTCCTCAAGAAGGAACCGTCGCTCTCGTATTCGGCAGGGAATCGAGCGGACTTGAACTCCCCGAAATAGATCGCTGTGCGCTTATCTGCGAGATTCCTGTGCCTGGGCTGATGAGTCTGAATTTGGCTCAAGCAGTGACCGTCGCCTGTTATGAACTCTGCCGCAACGGGCTGTTGTTCGGACAGGGGCTCCGCACGGATCGCGTGCCGTTGAAGCGCGGACGCCTTGAAAAGGCAAATATCGGGCAAATTGAAAATTTCCTCGGTTTTTTACGCGAAAACTTGACGGATCGTTACAAGCAGAACACGTGGACGGAGTCCGCCGTGCGGGAATTTCTTCAGCGGCTTTCTCCTACCCGTTTTGAAATGAGCGCTCTTCTTGGCTTGGTAAAAAGCCTTGCGATGAAGAGCAAAGATCAAAATTCTTCAAAAAGCTAACTTTAATATCGTATGATAACACAAAATATTCCGCATCCCAGTCCTAAAATTCTCGAAGTTCTTCACAACAATGGATATACCGACAATGCCCAATGGGAGTCTGCCGGTTCCGCCGGTTCAGGCCGCAGCTATTTCCGCGTGCACGAAGGAGACCATTATGCAATTCTCCAGGTCTGTGCCTCCACCGACGAAGACTTTAAGCGTTTTGCTTCTTATGGTAAATCATTTCACGCCTTCGGGCTTCCGACGCCGGCTATCTGGGCTGTAGATGAATCAGCCTCTCAAATTTTAATGAAGGACCTGGGCCCGCATACGCTCCTTTCCGAGGTGCTTCCGCTTGACCCTATTTCGGGGAATGTCCGTATACTTTATACGGAGACGATCAATTCTCTGATTCGTTGGCAAGAAGCGAGCAACAGGGTATTCCTCTCTCGTCCTGACATTGCTGCTAGGCGCTTTGACTATTCAGCCATCAAGTGGGAATCGGACTATTTCCGAACAAATTATTTAGAAAATTATCGCAAAATCAAGGCGATTCCTCAGGCTGTAGAAAACTTTTTCTCAACTCTCGCCTGTATGGTGGATACGCATCCGAAAGTTCTGATGCACCGTGATTTCCAGTCACAGAACATTATGGTCCGCCCTAATACGGAAATTGGATTTGTGGATTTTCAAGGCGCTCGCCGCGGAACGATGTTCTATGATATCGCGTCGCTTCTCTGGGATCCCTATGTGAACCTTCCAGAAAATCTCATCATGGATTTTTTCGAGTATTGGCGCACGGGGCTAAAAACTTGCGTAGAATGCTTTGAAAAGGAAGACGCCTGGTGTCTCTTCTTGCAAGCGAGCTTGCAGCGTATGATGCAGGCCTTAGGCGCATTCTGCTTCCTCTCCAAGGAGAAGAAGATCGCGAGTTTTGAAAAATTCATTGAACCCGGAAGAGCGCGGCTCCTTCGCATACTTGAACTTTACGAGCCCATCTCTCCTTCACGGCATATTGCGATATCGTTTCTCAAAGATGCTTTAACAAAGGTGCTTTAAAGTAGTAGTAAGTTGCCATCTGAGGTGGTCTTCTATGGATTGTCTTCCATCGAAGGAAAGTCCGAAGGTGGCGGCGATTTTTTCTACGGAGAACATCATGGGTTCGTCTGACCAGCCCAAGTCCTTTTCGAGTATTTGGGTTTTGCTCCTTTTGCCGGTTATTTGCGTATAAATTTCCATCATCTTATGAGCAATTTCCTTCCAAGAGATCCACGTATTGCCAAGGCCGAGGAATATTTGCTCATTGAAGTTGCTGTCGAGGACTTTCTCAAACAGCAGAGCTTGATCTGCTGCATGGATGAATTGCGTGCCGTCATTTTTGATGAGATAGATATCTTTATCGGTGGCGATAGTTTCTGCCATGTTTGCAAAGCGCTTGTCCGGCTGGCTTATTCCATCAGCGCAGGCAGGATTGCCAAATGTATAACCGGGACGTATGATGTTACGCGCCATTTTGGACGCGGTATAACCTAGCACGTATGCTTCGCCAGCGGCTTTTGTCGCTCCATACAAATCAATGGGGAGGCTTGCCGTATTTTCGTTCATCGTGGGGCGAAATTTTCCCATAGCGGCCGTGCTGGATGTATAGATGAATTTTTTGCAGCCCGCATTGGCTGCCGCTTGTAAAATGAGGATTGTCGCGCGCGTATCGTTTTCGAGCATGGAGAGCGGGGTTTCTCCCCAGCCTAGAGCGATATGAATGCAGGCATCGCAGCCTTCAAGTCCCTTGGTGATGGCGCCTGCATCATAAATGGATCCGGGAATGATCATAATATCCGGGTTTTTGCTAAATGACGGAATCTTCTGTGGGTGTCGCGTGAGAATGGAAAGTTTATGGCCGCTTTCCAGCAAGCGGCGAGAAACGTAATGCCCAATAAATCCTGTTCCACCCGTAATGAACACGCGCATAGAAGTTCCTTTGCTGAAGTTCTAACCAAGTTATATTCTTTTTTAAAAACAGATTAAATAAAAAATGTAAAAGTTCTTTAGAGATTAAACAGAGCGAAAAAGGATTGTGCAAGATTTCATTATACAATCTTTTTTTGAAGAGCAAAGGCAATTCCGCCTTGGAGTGCTTGGAATAGTATTAGAATATAACCGAGAAGGTTGCCTGCGAGTACTTTGTCGGCAGGAAGCCCTAGTATTCCCGTATAGAGGCTGAGAGTTACCCATTCGCGTACCCCGATTCCGTTAAATGATATCGGCAGCATTGTAATAATGATGATGATTCCTGAAAATACAATGACGATGCGCAAATCGAGTTCAATTCCCACTGAGCGGAAATAGGCGTAGGATGTGAGGAACACGATGAGCTGGAGCCAGAAAGAATCGATAAAGGAAAGGAAAAATTGTTTCTTGTTTCCGCGGTAGAGGGCAAGTGCTGCTTGGAGTTTGGGAATGAATTTGATCTTTTTCGTAACTTTTTCCGGAATCATTAGTTTGTCCGAAAATAAACAGAATAGAATGGCGAGGAGAGAAATGACAAGAGCTGCAAGCATCCCGAACGTGTAGGGGAGTGGTACTGAGTAGTGAATGAGTACCCATGGAAGGGAAACAAAAAATAGCGCAAAGAGGACGAGCAGACCTTGAACCCTGGAAATGAGAATTGCTGCCACGGATTGCGATGTTTGGTTAAAGCGCTTTCCAAAAGCAAGCGTTTTTACGATATCGCCGCCAAAGCCCCCGGGGAGAAATGCGGTAAAGAAGTAACCGATGGCGATGTAGGCGTAATAGATGCGGAAGGGAATTTTTTTGCCCGCTTCAAGCGAAAGCCCTTTCCAGCGGTTTGCTTGTATGACCATTCCGAGAAATGTAATGACGAGCATGAAGATAAGCCATGGAAGCGTGGATTCCGTCCAGTTGGAGGCAATCTTATCTAGGGGAATTTTGTAAAAGATGAACGAGATGCCGCATATACTCACGATGATTTTTAAGAATGTTTTGATGAGTTTGTTCTTGCGGCTAGATTCCATGCGTGAAAAGTAGTAAAAGATATTCTGCATGAGTTGCGTGAGCGGGCGTCGCCCGGATGGGTCGAGACGTTTTCACGGCTCGATGAGCAGCACGAGCAGCACGCGACTCAGGCCGTAGGCCTGAGGCACGCCCAAAAGAAAAGCCGCCTTGCGGATTGCAGGACGGCTTCAATTTTCAAAAGTAAAATTTATTCGAGTTCCGCGAGCGCCTTCTCATCCTTTGCGACGATGTCCTTCTGTGTTGCGAGTTTCTGACGCTCACCTTCGAGCACCTGGGCCGGAGCCTTGGATGCGAAATTCGCGTTTGCGAGCTTTTTCTCGATCGCGGCGGCGAATTCCTTCGCCTTTTCGATCTCCTTTTCGAGGCGCGCCTTTTCGGCTGCCGGGTCGAGGATGCCCTTAAGCGGAATGAAAAGCTCGCCGCCCGGGACGACCGCGTTCGCGCTGAACTTGGGCTTCGCCGCCTTCACTTGTACGCTAAGGCTTTCGAGCCCGCCGAGTTCCGTGATGATCGCTTTGCAATCGTTCACGGCCTTTTCGGTAGCGGCGCTGTCCACGGAGAGGACTCCAGAAAGCTTTTGCGCAGGAGAAACTCCATAGCGTCCCCGTACGCCGCGCACGCTTTCGACGACGGCGAATGCGCGGTCGAACGATTTCTCAATGTCGGCGTTGATGAGAGACTTGTCGGCGATGGGCCATGCGCTCTTGATGACGCGCTCGCTTCCCGGGAAGAGCGTCGCGTTCAGCTCTTCGGTAATGAACGGCATCACGGGATGGAGCAGGTCGATCACGCCGCGGAGCACGTGGGAAAGGATCGCCATCGCGTTCTTCTTTTCTGCATCGAGAGTCTCGCGGTTGATGACCGATTTCTTGATTTCGAGATAGGAACTGCACACGTCGTCCCACACGAAGCGATACAGGAATTGCGAAAGTTCCGCGAAACGGAATTCTTCGATCATCCGCGTCGCGTCTTCGATTGTGGAATTCAAACGGCTGAGAATCCAGCGGTCTTCAAGAGTGAAGAGCCCCGAATCCATCGGCAGAAGTTTGTTCGAAAGCGCCCCGGCCTGTTCCAGATGCGGGAAGAGAAAACGGCTCGCGTTCCACAGCTTGTTGCTGAAGTTGCGCCCGATTTCGAATTTTTCGGAAGTGTTGATTTCGCGACCGTCGGGCTGCTTTTCCTTCTTCACCGGGAGCCGTACGTCTTGATTGTCCGTGCAGAGCGAGGCCATCACGAAGCGGAGCGCATCCGTGCCGTATTTCTCCTCGATGTCCATGGGATCCACGCCGTTTCCGAGCGATTTGCTCATCGTGCGGCCCTGACCGTCCATGATCTTCGGGTGGATGTACACCTTGCTGAACGGAACCGTGCCCATGTTCTCCTGGCTGAAGATCACCATGCGGGCCACCCAGAGCGTGATGATGTCGCGGCTCGTGACGAGCACGGACGTGGGGTAGAACGTCTTCAGCGTATCCGTTGCATCGGGCCAGCCCATCGTGCTGTGCGGCCAGAGAGCGCTCGAGAACCATGTGTCGAGCACATCTTCTTCGCGGACGATACTGTGACCCGGAACGGCATCTTCCTTCAAATTCTCTTCCTGCGAGCAGATCAACCAGCCGCCGTTCTGCGCCGGATAGTAATAAACGTCCTCGCGCGTTCCGAACGCCTTCTTGAGATCGTCCTCGGTCGCGTCGTCCGAGTGCCAGATGGGGATCTGATGACCCCACCAGAGCTGCCTGCTGATGCACCAGTCGCGCTTTTCGCCGAGCCAGTCGAGATAGCTCTTCGCATAGCGTTCCGGTGTGATTTTCACTTCGCCGTTCCGGACCGCGTCCATTGCGTGCTCTGCGAGGACATCCATCTTCACGAACCACTGGTCGGAAAGATACGGCTCGATCGTCGTCTTGGAGCGGTCGCTGTGGCCCACCTGCATCTCGTGGTCTTCCACCTTGATGAGGAGCCCGAGATCTTCGAGTCCTTTCACGACTGCTTCGCGGGCTTTTTCGCCCTTGAGACCCTTGAACTCGCCGGCGTTCTCGTTCAAAGAGCCGTCCGGGTTCAGAATGTTAATCATCGGGAGCTTGTGGCGGAGTCCCGTCGCGTAGTCGTTCGGATCGTGCGCGGGCGTCACCTTCACGGAGCCGGTGCCGAATTCCTTGTCCACCAGAATCGCGTCGGCGATAACCGGAATATCCCTGTTCACAAAAGGAACGCGGACCGTTTTCCCTATGAACTTCTTGTAGCGTTCATCTTCCGGGTGCACGGCGAGCGCCGTATCGCCCATGATCGTCTCCGGGCGGGTCGTCGCCACGGGAATAAATCCCGAGCCATCGGAAAGCGGGTATTTGAAAGTCCAGAAATGTCCCTTCACGTTCTCGTAATAGATCTCGTCGTCCGCGACGGCCGTCTGCAAAAGGGTATCCCAGTTCACCAGGCGCTTCCCGCGGTAGATGAGCCCCTTCTTGAACAAATTAAAAAAGGCGTGGCGCACGGCCTTCGCGCACACCGGATCGAGCGTGAAGCGCTGACGGCTCCAGTCGCAGCTGATGCCCAAGCTCTTAAGCTGGCGGGTAATGCGCGCCTCGTATTCGTCCTTCCACTTCCAGATGCGTTCCACAAGGGCTTCGCGGCCGATGTCGTGGCGGGTCTTGTGCTCGTCTTTGAAAAGTCGTTTTTCGACCACGGCCTGCGTCGCGATTCCCGCGTGATCCGTGCCCGGAATCCAGAGCGTATTGTTGCCGAGTTTTCTGTGGTAGCGTACGAGAATATCTTGAATGGTATCGTTCAGTGCGTGGCCGAGGTGCAGTGCGCCCGTGACGTTCGGGGGAGGGATGACCATCGAAAAGGGCTTGCCCTTGCCGCTCGGTGCAAAATCATTGTTCTTGTTCCATTGGTCGTGCCAACGGGCTTCAACTTCTTTCGGATTATAACGTGTTTCCATTTCCATAATGCGCCAAAATTAGAAAAAAACGATGTAGCCATAGAATCGTTTCTATTAATGCAGCAGCATCTCAAGCCCCATGATTCCTGCTAGGCCGACGATCTTTTTCCGGCGGCAGAAAATTCGTGCCTTTGATTTTTTTTGCCGGGCTTGTTTCTATATTTTTTTTAACAAGAACTATTCAGGAGAAGTAAATGTTTTCCAAGTCTGCCTTAATCGTATTGTTATCATTGACGTTCTGCTTCGTCGGTTGTGCGACAAAGCCGGATGTCAGAATTGATCCGTCTTGGATGGACGCGCCTCAGTCCGTGTCCGTTGAAATTTCGGAGCCTCTTGTTGAAATATTGGATGATGTCAAAGACGATCTTCCGGATGCCGCAGGGCATTTCGGTGAGTGGCTTTCTGTAGAACTGCAAAAGGAAATGGCGGCACGGACGAAGGCCGATGTCCAGGTTTCCCTTAAAGAGGATTCTTATTTCAAGACGAGCCGCGACACTTTGAACAACAAGACTATCTCTTATCCCTCGGCGAATTTTTCAAATACACGGGATGTCACTTTGTTGATTAACCCGATCAAGGTCCATCGTTATGAGGAATCGATGAAGATGTACAACGGCATGGGCGTGAATAGTGCTACGGGAGGCACCTATACATCTACACAGTTTTATTTGGCCTTTGACTTGGTTTATGCTTATTACGATACGAAGACAAAGAAATTGCTTGGCTTTGGATCCGTAATGGCCAAAGATGACTTTATGGTTGCAATGACCAAGAGCAATTGGATCGCCACCGTTAAGGATGCCGTTAATCTGTTATTGAAGGGTACTCCGCTTCTCAAGAAATGATTTTACAGATTCATTTTGCACTTTTATAATTCCGGAGGCTTCTATGTCTTTTATGGATCTGGTCAAAACCCGCTACAGTTGCCGCAAGTTTTCCGCTAAGGCGGTCGAAGAGGAAAAATTATCCCTTGTCCTCGAAGCGGGGCGCCTTGCTCCGACGGCGACGAACGCGCAACCGGTGCATGTTTTCGCGCTCAAGTCGGAGGATTCCATCGCGAAGGTCCGGTCGCTGACTCGCATGGCTTACGACGCTCCCATCGTGCTGATGGTCTGCTACGACAAGTCCGAAAGCTACAAGGCCGTGAAGCATGACGGCTATGAATGCGGCGATATGGACGCGAGCATCGTGACGACGACGATGATGATGGAGGCGACGGAGCTCGGTCTTGCGACCCTTTGGGCGCGGGGTTTCCTTGCGTCCGAAATCGAAAAGGCCTTCGGACTTCCGGAGAACATGAAACTCGTGTGCCTTCTGGACGTGGGCTATGCGGACGAAAAGCTCGGCGGTCCTTCGCCGCGGCACTTTGTGCGGAAGCCGATGAATGAATTCGTTAAGGAAGCGTGAACGCCCGCCGCGCGGCTTTCGTGGAAACTCGCGGAAGTAAAAGGGAAAACTCGTTTCTACAAATAGATGAGACAAGGCGTTCCCTCAATCGAAAGCGAAGGGATCGTCGATCTTTACACAATCACGAAAAGATTCCGTTCCCGAAACTCGAAGTCCCGGCATGAGTCCGGGGCTTTCCACAGGGTTCCTTTCTAAAAAGGGCATATAATAAAACGTTCAAAAAACAAGTCATAATTCGCTGAAAGCTTTGATCTCTGGGGTTGAATTCCCCATAGAATGCTACGGCTTTGATTTTTATCATATATAGAGGAGTGAATATGTGCATAATGGCCCCAAAGTCTCTGATGCGATGTGGCTCCAAGCCGTTTCTTTCCTTGGTTTTGATACTCCGCAGTTTGCTTCGGGGTAGTTTATTTTCTCATTTTCGGAAGCGTTGCAAGAAAATTGTCCTTTTGAAATCAGCGGGAATGAGATTATTTTAAGGCGCAAGGAGTGTTTATGAAATATCATCTTTTACAACAGGCGCTTGTCGCCGGGCTGTTCCTTTCAGCAGCGGCCCTTGCGGATGTGACTACTTACGAAGCGGAAAATCAGGAACTGAGTTCCGGTGCCGCCATCCATGACAGCACAGGAGTTTCGGGCGACAAGTATGTCAGCTCCAACGGAATGACATTCAAGGTCACGGCCGATAGCGCGGGAATGTACGATCTCGCCGTCCGGATGTGGGTAAAACAATACG
>Ga0172378_10000837_pt1 | contig 27873 bp, 25 predicted proteins | sample GrowelOW332metaG_FD_119755 | JGI IMG/M metagenome (GOLD analysis project Ga0172378, IMG submission 119755) | Groundwater microbial communities from an aquifer near a municipal landfill in Southern Ontario, Canada - Pumphouse #3_1 metaG | ecosystem: Environmental > Aquatic > Deep subsurface >...
GCAAGGATTGAAAACCGAAAACACCGCAGCAAGACTCCGGTGTTTTTTTTATTTTGCATTGAGCGCAGTTTATCTCAATAGAACAGAAGTCCGGGAGGAAAAATGCCATCAAAATTATCCGTATTCACATCTGCACTTTCCATGATGCTTCTGGGGGCTTTTCCCGCAAGCATCCAGGCCGCAAACATCACCTTCCATGACACAGTATTCAAACATTACATCGTCACCTATTATGATGGCAAGGATGGCTCTTCGCGCGATGGCGAAATTTCTGAAACGGAAGCGGCCAAAGTGGATTCCATCAAAATATCCAGTGGTTATATGGATCAGAAAATCAAGGATCTGGAGGATCTCTCCCAGTTTCCGAATCTCGTCTATGTCGATTGTGAAAGCAACGGGATCACGAAAATTGATGTGTCCAAAAACACGAAACTTCTATTCCTTGATTTCTATAACAATGACGTTACGGAACTGGATGTTTCCGCCAGCACGGCGTTGACCAAACTCATCTGTGCCTACAACCAGCTCACGGCCCTGGACGTATCGAAAAACACGGCGCTCACATACCTTGACTGCAACAAGAACCAGATCGCCGCCCTGGACGTATCAAAAAACACGGTGCTCACATACCTTGACTGCAGCAAAAACCAGCTCACGGCCCTGGACGTATCGAAAAACACGGCGCTCACAAAACTTTACTGTGGCGGAAACCAGCTCACAGTGCTGGATGTTTCAAAGAATACTCTGCTTACAGACTTGGACTGCAGCTACAATCAGCTCAAAACCTTGGATGTTTCAAAAAACACACAGCTCAAGAGTTTTGGATGCGCCTACAACCAGCTCACAGCCCTGGATGTATCGTCAAATATGAACCTCCAGTACCTGAGCTGTGACAGCAACAGGATCGCCACCTTGGACGTATCGAACCACACGGCACTGACCGTCCTTGAGTGCAGCAGCAACCAGATCGCCGCCCTGGACGTATCAAAAAGCCTGGAGCTTACACACCTTGACTGCAGTAACAATCAGCTCACCGTCCTGGATGTATCGAAAAACAGATATCTTGAGTCCATTGAGTGTAGTGGCAACCGGCTGACAACACTGGATCTCACAAACCAAATAAACCTCTTCTGGGTTTACTGCAGAGGCAACGGGCTCAGCCAGCTGGATTTACCGGAAGAAATCCATCTTACCGAACTGGACTGTGGAAACAACCAGCTTCAGAATCTTGACGTTTCCGGATTCCCAGTGCTCACCTTTCTTGCCTGTGACAGCAATCAGCTCACGGAGCTCAACATATCACAAAATACGGAACTTGAAAAGATTCACTGCCAGGCCAACCACCTTACGACTCTGGACGCTTCGGCAATAGAAGACGCGTGGTACTGGCTTCTGTGCGGCATCCAGACGACAGCGGACGACTCGGTACAGATCCTCCATCTGGTTCTTGAGACACAGCAGGGAGAACGCTGGCAGCTGCTGACCTCCCTGTATCCTGACGAAGACGCTTATGTGGAGTATAATGGAAAAATCAGCGCTCTTCCCGTCCCGGCATCCGCCTCAGCCTCCTTCCGGGTTACCCTTTCCGGCCGTCACGTCATGGTTCTCGGACTTTCCGAAGGCCCCGTGCGTATTTACGATCTTTCCGGCAGAGTCGTCGCTTCGTCAAGACTCCGGAATGGTTCCGCAACCTTTGCGCTGCCCCATGCCGGAACTTACGTGGTGAAATCCGGGAGCAGTACCCGCCGCATTGCGGCACAATAGACAGCCGTGAAAGACACAGCCACAGCCGCGAAAACAGCGCCAGTCCGCAGTTAGATGAAAAGTCTTTCTTTAATGGAATGAATCCGAGTTTAAATCTCTAGGGTTCAATTCCGTGAGGCTTGCAGTGAGGATTGTTTTTGCAGCTCTGCTGGCCAATCTTTACTTTTTGAACCTATCTGTAAAAATTTTGAATCCTGTCAGTCACGGAATTCGCTAAAACTCTATTTACAAGCCGACATTCGGCGGTACTTTGATGCGCCCCCTCTAAGATTCTTGCCCAATGAGCTATAGCATTCCGCAGGGAGTTTATAACGCTTCGAAATGAATTCGCAGCGAACGCACAATGCATTGGGAAAAATCAAGCATAACTTATCCGTAAATAGCAATTCGCCCTGCGACCTGCTGCAAAATAGCTGTACGGCTGCTTCAGGTTTACTTGTCCTACTCACTATGCCTCGTTTGCCTTTAGGGTGCAGCCGCTTCTCGATAGGCCCCGGATGCAGAGCCTGTTTATGGATAATCTCTTAATTTATACTGCACAAACGAACATTATTAAACATGAGCAAACTTAGTTTCTTACAAGGAACGGACCTTTTTATAAGCCTTTATATTGTGAAGTGTGGGAAAAAGTGGTATATTTTGTAATGTTGTGGATTAAAATGGGTAATTAGTAAATGGAATTAAACTCATTCATAGGCCAGGCTCAAACAGCCATCGACGAAAAGGGCAGGTCCGCCTTCCCTAGGGAATTTCGTCGTCTGCTCTCCGAAGAGGAAGGCAGGTCGCTGGTTGTGACCTTCGGGACGCAGCGTTCGCTGATCCTGTTCACGCTTGTGGAGTATGAGAAGTTCGTCGCGAAGATTGAATCGCGTCCATTTACCCCGAAGAATGATCGTTTCCGTAGAACTTTCAAGGCTAGCGCTCATTATGTGGCGCTTGACGGCCAGAATCGCATTATGCTTTCCAAGAATGATTTGGCTTTTGCAAATCTGGAAGGCGAAGTGCTTTACGTGGCCCGCACTGGAAAATCTTTGGAATTGTGGAATCCTTCTGTCTACAACTCGAAGTATGGCTTCAATAAGGATGAAGACTATCAGGAGTTTGATGCTGGATTCTATGACGATTTGACTTCGGGGGATTCGAGTGAAAAACAGTAGCTACCATTCTCCAGTCTTGTTTGCCGAGTGCATGGATTACCTTGTTTGGAATCCCAAGGGCGAGTATGCCGATTGCACTTTAGGCGGTGGCGGTCATTCCGAAGGAATTCTCGAACACCTCGCCCCCGAGGGACATCTTCACAGTTTTGACCGCGATCTAGAGGCTATTGCCTTTGCTTCCGCACGCCTTGAACGTTTTGGTTCGCAGGTGACTTTTCATCCGGTCGCTTTTGGAAGACTGGGTGCCGAGGTCCGGCCTAATTCTCTTTCCGGAGTGCTTTATGATCTGGGCATTAGCAGCCATCAGGTGGATGACGATGCCCGCGGTTTTACTTTCCAAGGTTCGCACCCGATTGATCTCCGGATGGATTCTCGCGAGGGCGTGAGCGCCCAGGAATGGCTCAGGAACACCTCCGTTGAAGATATGACTTGCGCGTTCAAGGAAAATTCCGATTTGGATCGTGCATATAAATTAAGCATAAAAATTAAGGACGCTATCCGGAATTTGAATTCACCGGTGCTTCCATCTCATATCCGCACGTGTGTGGAACGCACGTTTCCGGATAAGATGCGCGATGCGAACGGAATTCTCGCCCGCGTGTTCCAGGCGATCCGTATGGAAGTGAATGGCGAACTGAATGAAATCCGCGAGAGTATGCGCTCTGCAGTGGACTCCCTTGTAAAGGGCGGTCGCTTGGTGGTGATTTCTTATCACTCCGTGGAAGACCGCTGCGTAAAGACGACTGCCGCTGAATTTGAGATGGCGTGCCTTTGTCCTCCAAAGTCTCCTGTGTGCGTTTGCGGAGGCAATCATCAAAAATTGAAGAAGGTGAACCGCAAGCCGATTCTCCCTTCCGAAGAGGAAATTGCAAAGAATCCGCGGGCCCGTTCCGCGAAACTCCGGGTGTATGAACGCGTATGAAGTCGATTTTTGCAACACATAAACTTCTTTCCGGGATCGCCCTCGTCCTCTTTTTCGGGGCGGATCTTTCCGGTATGATTTGGTTGCAGAGCCGTTATTTTGAACTCGCTGCCGAAAAGGCGCGCCTTGCCCGTGAGGTGTCCGCGCTTCGCGGGGAAGTGATTTCCAAGGAACTGGAGAACAGCGAGCTCGCTTCGCTTCCCCGTATTGCTGACGTGGTGCAAAAGATGGGACTTTCCTATGGTGAAGTTCCTTTGAAAGTGCTTCCATTAGAGGAGGCTCGCTGATGCGTCTTGAACGGATGTCTTGGCTTTTTGTGATTTTTGCGGCCTTCTGGGTCGTGCTGATTTTCCGCACGTTCCAAATTCAGGTGCTCGAAGAAGAAAAGTACAGCGAAATGGCGAATAGCAAGGCCCGTGACCGGATTATCAAAGAAGCGGAGCGCGGCAAAATTTTTGACCGCAATGGCCGCGTTTTTGCCGAGAGTATCCAAGAGAAGAACAAGGACGGTTATTTGGAGACGAAGCGCTTGTTCCCGCAGGGTTTCCTCGCTTCGCAAGTGATAGGCCAGATTGGCCGCGATAGGCAAGGCCTTTCCGGAGCAGAGCTCTTTTTTGACAAGGACCTCCGCGGAATCGACGGCTGGGAAACGCGTGTACTCAATAGCGTCCGCCAGATTCAGGCGGGGCGGAGCGCCGGTGGCAAGAGCCCCATTCCAGGAAATAATCTGGTGTTGACGATTGACCGCGATATGCAGGAAGTTGTCGAAAACGCTTTGAAGGATGGCGTAGAAGAATACGAAGCCGAAAGCGGAAGTGCTGTGGTTGTGGATCCGCATACGGGTGAAATTCTTGCGATGGCTAGCTATCCGACCTATGATCCGAATGCACCGTCCGCTACGGCGACCCGTGCGAATCGCAACGATATAATTTCGCTTTCTTTCGAACCGGGCTCTATTTTCAAACTGGTAACGGCTTCGTCGGCAATAGAAACTCACAGTGTGGACCCGAAGACCGTGTTCAGCGGCGAAGGCGGTCGCTGGATGCTTGGAAAAGATGATACGATCCGCGATACACACGATCATGGCGATATGGATATGACCCAGGCTATGGCGATGTCGTCGAATATTGTGTTTGCAAAAATTGCGGATTTGATCGGCAAGGAAACGTTTTACCGTTACGTGCGTTCATTTGGCTTCGGTTCCAAGACGTTTATCGAGCTCCCCGGTGAAGAAAGCGGACGCTTGAAACCTACTTATGATTGGAGCGGTCGCACTCTCAAGACGATGGGGTTTGGGCACGAAGTAATGGTGACGCCCCTTCAGATGGTGATGGCCTTTTCTGCGATCGCCAATGGCGGAAAGTTGATGCAGCCGACAATCGTGCGCGAATTGCGCTCCCCGGACAATGAAGTGATTTATAAGAATAAACCGGTGGAAGTGCGCCGGGTCGTTTCGGAGAAGACTGCTTCTACAGTGCGGTCAATGCTCCGCGAAGTGGTGGAACAGGGAACGGCGAAGAGTGTGAATTCGAGCAAACTTCCGGGAATTGTTTTTGGCGGCAAAACAGGTACGGCTGAAAAATACAACCAGGAGCTTCATCGCTACGATCACACAAAGCAAGTCGCCTCTTTTATTGGACTTGCTCCGGCGGAAAATCCGCGCTATGTATGCATGGTGCTGCTGGATGACCCAAAGACCCGCACTGTAGGCGGACTTACTGCGGGCCCAGTGTTCCGCAAGATTATGGAAGGCATCTATTACCATCCAGCAGTTTCTCCTCTGCCGTATAACCTTGCCCGCGTTTCCGAGTCCAAAAATTGCGAAACGGATTTTGTGGGTTTATCCAAATCGAATGCCCTTTCTTTGTCTAGATCGAAGGGTTGCCCTGTTTCGTTTGAAGCGGATGGTTCTGTTGTCGTTGCTTCCAAATATGATTTTTCAAATCGCGGGCTCGTTCTCCGCTTGGCGACGCCTTTCAATTCAAAAATGCCGGATTTGCAGGGCCTTTCTTTGAAGGATGCGCTGGATGCGATAGGTGAACTCCAGGCTTCTGTGGAATACGAAGGCAAGGGACGCGTTTCGTCTCAGACTCCGCTTCCGGATGCTCCGGTGTCCCGCGGTGCAAAATGCAAATTGATTTTAACCGAGCGAGGCTAGGAAAACATTATGTTGTCTGAAGCATTGTTTAAGAATTTGGGCGTAAAGGGCCTTTGCGATGATTCGAGAAAGGCTACTGCCGGTGATTTATTCTTTGCTCTCCCGGGAGAAGGCTCTTTTGATTTTGCGCGTTCGGCCCTTTCCAAGGGTGCGATTGCCATAGTCGGGGAGTGCGAAGCTCCTCTGGATCTCGCTTCTAAATGGATCCAGGTGAAGAATGTAAAAGATGCCCGATTGGAAGCGGCCAAGATTTTTTTCAAGGATCCATTTTCAAAACTTATTGTCCATGCTGTAACGGGAACGAATGGAAAGACGACCAGTGCGTTTTTGATGGAATCCGTTCTTCGGGGAGAAGGCCGCAAGGCGGCCCTCGTGGGTACGATTTGCAAAAAAATCGGTGACAAAGTAATTTCTTCCAATTTGACGACTCCGGGACTTTTGGAACTCCATGCATTTGCTGCTGAAGCGGCTCTCGCAGGTTGCACGGATTTTGTGATGGAAGCTTCTTCTCATTCGCTTGATCAAGGCCGCGTAGCGGGCATTGCCTATAAGAGCGCCTTGTTTTCCAACCTCACGGAAGATCATCTGGATTACCACAAGACGATGGAAGCCTATTTTGAGGCTAAGAAGCTTTTGTTTACAAAGTATCTAGCTCAAGACGGAGTGGCAGTTATCAATATTGATGATGCTTATGGCAAGCGCCTTTTTAACGAGATCTCCGTTGCTGATAAAGTTTCTGTTTCCCGCTTGGGTGCTGATTTTGCAGATGTGAAACCCGCTTCTGTGAAGAGCTCGGAAGATGGATTGGTTTTGGATGTGCCGTCGATTTCTTCCCGACCGATTGAAACTCCGCTTGTGGGCGATTTTAATGCGGACAATGTGCTTCTTGTTGCCGCTTGGGCACATGCGATGCACTTTTCTGAAGAGGCCCTCCGCACGGCCCTTTCTACGATCATGGTCCCGGGCCGCTTTGAAATGGTGTTTAACGATGGCAACCGCCGCGTGATCGTCGATTATGCGCATACGCCCGATGCTTTGGAACGCGTGCTCCGCACGGCCCGTTCTCTTTGCAAAGGGAAGCTCTCCGTGGTGTTCGGCTGCGGTGGAGATAGAGACCGCAACAAGCGTCATATCATGGGTGCGATTGCGGAACGCGAAGCGGATTTTGCTTGGGTGACGTCGGATAATCCGCGTACGGAAAAACCGGAGGACATCATTGCTGAAATTGTATCCGGGATGACTTCCAAGAATTTTGAAGTAATCGTTTCGAGGGAAGAAGCGATTGCGAAGGCTTGTCACGCGATGCAGCGGGGGGATTTCCTTGTCGTTGCGGGTAAGGGCCATGAAAATTATCAAATCGTCGGGAAGGTAAAGCACCATTTTGACGATCATGAGATAGTCCTTCGGGAGATGAAATAATGCTGAACTTGGATTTGACCATTGAAGAAATGTGCCGGATACTTGAGAGTACCCCGGTCGGCGTTTCTTCTAGGCTTGCAAAGCGCAAGGTAAAGCTTTGCTTGGATAGCCGCGAAGCGGTTCCGGGTGTCGTTTTTTGGCCGCTCAAGGGAGCGCGCTTCGATGCACATGATTTTATTCCCCAGATGATGGAGAAAGGAGCTCTGATGAGCGTAATGGATGAAAACCGCGCAGGTAAAATTCCCGCGGAAGTTTATGTCCCAGTGAGTGATACAAATGAAGCCCTTTTGAAGCTTGCCAAGGGATATCAGCGCTTGTTCAAGTTGAAGAAGATTGCCATCACGGGTAGCAATGGGAAGACGACGACCAAGGAAATGCTCAAGGCTGTCATTTCGGAAAAGTTCAGGACTATTGCTACCGAAGGCAATTTGAATAATCAGATTGGCGTTCCCAAGACAGTGTTCCGATTTAAGCATACGGATGAGGTGGCCGTTGTGGAAATGGGAACGAGTGCTCCGGGGGAAATTCATCCGCTTTCGATGACAGTAGAGCCGGACATTGCCGTAATTACGAACGTAGGTGCAAGCCATTTAGAACATTTGGGAACGTTGGACAATGTGTTCAAGGAAAAACTCTCTATTGTAGATGGACTCCGCAAGGGTGGCATTTTGGTCGTGAATGCGGATGATGCCCGCCTCTCTAAGGTGAAGACTTGCAAGAGCTATCACGTAGTGACTTTCGGAATTCGGCGCGGCATCATTAAACCGGAAGATCTAAAGTGGGATTCGAATGCTTGTGCGACTTTCAAGATTGGCCGCACGGAATTTCATTTGAATGTCCCGGGTATTCACAATGTGTATAACGCTCTTGCGACTATTGCCGTCGCGACTTCGCTCCGCATACCCAAATCGGCGATCTCTGCTGCGCTTGAAAAATTCCACGCGGCAAATATGCGTATGGAAATTCGCAGCGCAGCCGGCTTCAAGGTTGTTTCTGATTGCTATAACGCAAATCCGTCTTCTACTAAGATGGCTCTCCAGACAATCGGTTCTGTTTCCGGTTGTGGTCGCCGCATTGCTGTTTTAGGCGATATGCTCGAACTCGGTGATAAGAGTGCTGATCTCCACCGCGAAATGGGCGAACTTGTTCCCCAGATGGATTTTGATTTGCTTCTCACTGTGGGTGAGATGTCCGTCAATACTCAAAAGGGTGCCATTGCCAAGGGAATGAACTCCAATTCCGCGCTCCATTTTGATACGGTGAAAGATGTTATTGATTTCCTTTCTGAAAACGTCCATATCGGCGACATCCTTTTAGTCAAGGGGTCCCGCGGTATGAAGATGGAACAGATTGTGGAATCGCTTCTCCGCCTTGAACCAGTTGCGGTAAATAAGTAGGTTGCCAATGAAGTTGCGTCTAGACTTGAAGTTTGATAAAGGCCTCCTTTTGGCGGTCCTCGTGCTTTTGGCGCTAGGCGTTTTTGTGATTTATAGTGGAAGCGCATTCCAAGCGGAAAAGTTGGGACGCCCTTCCTATTTCTATGCTCTTTCGCATTTGGAGCGAGTTTTGTTCGCGTTCGGGTTTTTGTTAATAGGGCTCTTCATCGATCACAAAGCTTGGCTCCGGCTATCCCATGGATTATTCTTGCTCGGACTTTTTTCACTTGTCGTCGTCGTTATTATTGGCGTTGCCGCAAAGGGGGCTTCGCGTTGGCTTCTTGTCGGCGGCATCTCGATGCAACCCTCTGAATTTGTGAAGATCGCTTTATTTTCTTTGCTTTCCGCTAGGCTAGCAGCCCTTGGGGATGGAGTCAAGGACTTTAAGAAGGGCTTTGTAAATCCGATGGTTACGATGGGTATTGTCACGATTCTCCTTCTATTGCAACCAAATTTTTCAATGGCGATGATGGTTGTGGGAACGACTTATATTCTCCTTTTTACGGCGGGCACGCGTTTAAAGTATCTGTTCCTGTCTGCTATTCCTTTTGTTGTCGGTGCTGCTGTTGTAGCTATTGCAGCTCCTTATCGCTTAGTCCGTATCCAAGCTTGGCTCCATCCTGAAGAATATCTTGAAAAGGGCGGCTATCAATTGTATAATGCGCTGATAAGCCTTGGACACGGCGGCCTTTTTGGAACGGGTATCGGGCAGGGTACCCAGAAACTCGGATTTCTGCCGGAATCCTATAAGGACGTTGCATTTAGTTTGTTAGGAGAAGAACTCGGCTTTGTGGGCTCTCTCGTCGTGCTTCTTCTTTTCGGCTTCATCATTTACAGGGGTTTTTCGATTGCGCGTAATGCCAAGACGCGTTATGCGAAACTTTTTGCTGTATCGCTTACGGCGTCTTTGGCTTTCAACGTTATTTTCCATGTGTTTGTATGCACGGGACTTATGCCCACAACGGGTCAACCGCTGCCTTTTATCAGTTATGGAGGAACAAATCTTTTAGCATCGCTCCTATCCATTGGAATCCTTTTGAATATATCGCGGCCCGGAACGGGTTCGCGCATTGTTGAAGAACCTTTGAAATCGACAGAATATTTTGCGAGGTATATATGACAAATAAAAAGTTTTTGTTTGCATGTGGTGGTACCGGTGGACATGTGTTCCCGGCGATCGCTATTGCGGAAAGCCTCAAAAAGCTGGGAGTTTCCGAGATCTCTTTTGCTGGCCGTAAAGATTCAATGGAATCTCGGTTAGTCTCCCCTTATTTTGAATTTAATGAAATTTCGGCAGTGCCGCTCCATCGCGGTGCGTTTATGAGCAATCTCTCGCTTCCTTTCAATTTGGCAAAAGCCGTTGTGAGCGCAAAGCGCGTTCTCAAAAAGCATAAGCCAGATGTCGTTGTGGCTACGGGTGGTTATGTTTCACTCCCGATTGTCGTTGCAGCGGGTTTAAAGAAGATTCCCGTATATATTCAGGAACAAAATGCCGTTGCAGGTATTGCTAACAAGATTGGCGCTCATTCGGCCAAGATGATCTTTGTGACATCCAAGGATGCGGTAAAGTTCTTTCCGAATTCCAAAACTCTCGTATTCGGCAATCCTGTCCGTGAATTGCCTAAGATGTCTTCTCTAAAACGCCCCTTTGAGTTTGTTCCGGGCACAAAGTCCATACTTGTCGTGGGCGGCTCTCAGGGTGCCCGCGGAATCAATGCTAAAATGGAAGCATCCCTTTCGGCTATTGCAGGCAGAAGCGATATTTCTGTCGTGTGGCAGGCGGGAGCGAAAAATGTGGAAGAAATTCAAAAGCGCGTGAGCACTCCTTCAAATGTTGCTCTCCGCGCATTCTTGAACGACATCTATTCTTACATCGCCTATGCGGATATTATCATAAGCCGTGCAGGAGCTTCTACGCTTGCGGAAATCCTCGCATTCGGCAAGCCTTCCATTCTTTTACCGTATCCCTTTGCGACAGCGAATCACCAAGAGTTCAATGCCCGCGTTGTAGAAAAGGCGGGAGCCGCTTTGGTGGAACTCGATGATGAACCAAACAATCTTTGGAATAAAGCCCAGGACTTGCTTTCGGATGAAAATAAATTAAACAAGATGGCCGATGCGGCAAAGTCGCTTGGAATGCCTGATGCCGCAGACCAGATTGCGAAAGTCATTTTTAATGCGGAGTGCGCAAAATGAGTTTGATTCCTAGTAATCGCGTAAAAAAGCTTCATTTTGTGGGTATTGGCGGCGCTGGGATGTCCGGCATCGCTGAAGTGCTTCACGAAAATGGGTTTATCGTGAGCGGAAGCGATATGGGTGAAGGCCCGGTAATTGACTATTTAAAAGATCTCGGGCTTAATATCTATTCCAAACACGAAGCGAAGAATGTCGAAGGTGCAGATCTTCTCGTGTATTCTTCCGCAGTTAAAATGGATAATCCCGAAATTGTGGAGGCGAAAGCCCGCCGTATTCCGGTAATCCGCCGCGCAGAAATGCTCGGGGAACTGATGCGCCTCAAGTATACGCTTGCTGTGTGCGGTACACATGGAAAGACTACTACTACGTCGATGCTCGGTGCCATTTGGGAAGCTGCGGGAGAAGATCCCACGGTTATTGTCGGCGGAGTGGTAAAGGGAAAGGGCAGTGGCGCCAAGGTGGGGCGCGGCCGTTACCTCATAGCCGAAAGCGATGAATTCGATAGAAGTTTTCTCTCGATGATGCCTTCTTCTGCGATCATCACGAATATCGACCGGGAACATCTTGATACTTATGGGACTCTCGATGCCATTAAGGATGCTTTTGTCGCTTTTGCGAATAAGGTTCCGTTCTATGGACAAGTTGTCGTTTGCTTGGACGACCCGAACATTCAATCGGTTCTCACGCGTTTTACAAAACCGGTTGTAACTTATGGCTTTAGCCGCCAAGCCATGTATCGTGCAGAAAATGTGCAGCATGAAGGGGGAACTTCCCATTTTGAAGTTTTTAAGAACAAGGAATCCCTTGGCGAGTTCACGCTCCGCATTCCGGGCAAGCACAACGTGTTGAATGCCACAGCGGCGATAGCTCTTTCCAACGAAGAAAGTATCTCTCTCGATGTCGTGCGCAAGGCTCTTGCTGAATTCACGGGTGTCAAGCGCCGTTTTGAACTGATCGGCACGCAAAAGGACATTTTGGTCTATGATGACTATGCCCATCATCCCACGGAAGTCGCCGCCACTCTTCAGGGAGCCCGCGACACTTTCCCCGACCGCCGCGTTGTGGTCGTTTTCCAGCCGCATCTCTATACGCGCACCCGCGATCAGTATGAAGCATTCGCTTCGGTCTTTGCAAATTGTGACGAACTTCTCGTCTGTGAAATTTACAAGTCCCGCGAACAGCCGATTCCCGGAATTTCCGGCAAGCTCATTTCGGATACGGCAATTGCCCGTGGCCATTTGAATGCACAGTTTGTAGGGACCAAGGAAAATGCACTCGAAGTTTTGAAGAAAGAAGCCCGCCCTGGCGATCTCGTACTGTTTATGGGTGCGGGCGATATTTGGAAAATGGAACGTCCTTTTTTGGAGGCTTTGAAATAAATTGCGCCGCTTAGGTTATAACGAGAGTAAACAGCGAAAACTGAAGCGCGAGAACCGCAGGAAGGTCCTTTGCGGTTTTGGCCATTGGCTAGGCCATACGGGTTGGAAGCTATTTCTCGTTTTAATTGCGGTAGGTGTCGCTGTCTGGCAGGGTTGGTTTTTTATTCGCAAATTCAATCCTCTCGAACTTCGCACTTTAAAGACTATTGACATTTCAGGAAACCGGATGCTTACTTGGGAAGAAATTATACAGACTTCACGCCTCGAAACAGGAATGCCGATGTCTGAGATCTGTGCGGATTCTGTGCGCGCACGTCTGCTAGTTCTTCCTCTTTTACGCGATGCAAAAGTAAATGTCGGCTTTTTCGGAAAGGTGAAAATTGAAATTGAAGAGACATCTCCGCTAATGGTGACTCTTGAAAATTCAAAATGGATCATCTATTCGGAGCGCGGAATGACTCTCCCGGTTGCGGCATCGGTGGCGTATGAACTTCCGATTGCTTCCGTGACAAAAAAATATCAAATCAAACAAATCGCAGAATTTCTTGCATCTATGCGCGATGCGGACGAGTCTCTTTACAAGAGCGTTTCACAGGTCGTGATGAATGAAGAAAATCATGCAATGGAAGTGTTTTTCCGCAATACGGATTTCAAAGTGCTTTTTCCGATAGGGAAATCCTCTGGAAAAGTATTTGCAGACTATCGACTGCTTTTGGAAGGACTTCCACAAGAAATGGACAATCTGAAATCTTTGGATATGCGGTTTCAGGGTTTCGCGTATGCAAATCCGCTCGTGCAAGAGGGAAAATAATGGATAAAGAAGAGCAAACGATAACAGGAATAGATGTAAACCGCGTGGTTGTCGGTTTGGATATCGGCAGTTCAAAGATCGGAGTTTTTATCGGCGAAATTCAAGATGATGCCCGGATAAAAATTGTTGGATTTGGCTCCACGGAGCTTAAAAAAGGTGCAATAAATGAACTTGAGTCTACTGTTCAAGCTCTTAAGAATGCTGTGCAGCAGGCTGAAACCACGAGTGGCGTAGATGTAAAGCACGTCTATGTAGGCGTTGCGGGAAGCAACATCCGTTCTATTGCAAGCCAAGGTGTTGTTCCGCTGAAGGATTTTGCAGGCTCTGTAACGGAAGTTGCTATGCGCCGTGCAGTAGAGCAGGCGAGTGCCGTTGTTCCGCACCCGATGGATACGGAGATCATACATGTGCTTCCCGGCGATTTTTCTGTCGATGAACAGAAAGAGCTCAAGAACCCGCTTGGAATGGAAGGCGTACGTTTAAGCGTAGATGTACAATTAGTGATGGCGCAACAGGGAATTATCCAGAACATCCGCAAAGCCGTAGAACGGGCCGATTTGGTGATAGATGCTCTTGTCTTGGAACCTCTTGCTGCAGCGTGTTCCGTGCTTTATGAAGATGAAAAGGAACTTGGCGTTGCACTGATAGATATCGGTGCAGGTTCTACTGATGTCGCTGTTTTTAAGGGAGACAAAGTTGTCTATACAGTTTCGTTCGATATTGCAGGCAATGCTATTACGAGTGATATTGCATATGGCCTCAAGACTCCGATGAATCGCGCAGAAGAAATCAAGAAAAAGTACGGGACTTGCAGCCGCATCAATTTACTTGAAGGACAAAAAATTCCGGTTCCGGGAATTGGCGGTCGCGAGGAACAAGAGTATTCCCGCAAGCATTTGGCCTATATCATCTATTGCCGTATGGAAGAAATTTTCAAAAAGGTGAATGATGACTTGCATAACAAAGGTTTTGACAAGCAGCTTGGTGCAGGAATTGTAATTACCGGAGGCACGTCGTCTATGGATGGTTCCATTGAACTTGCTGAGGAAGTTTTCCGCCCGATGCCGGTGCGGAGAGGCGTACCGCAGAAGTCCCAAGGTTTGGGCGAAATCGTCACGTATCCGGTATACTCGACAGGAGTCGGGCTTTTGTACTACGCCGCAAAGAACCGGAAGAAAAAAGTCGAACCCCATGAAACGAAAGCGACAAAAATCGTCGCAACAGTCGAAGGGTTCTGGACTAGAATCTGGAAAAATTTGAAGAATTACATCTAAAAGATTTACAAACAATAACAGGGAGATCAAAATGAACCAAGAAACCAATATACTCGCAGCGGGTGAAGAACCCGAAGCAAGACATATTATCGCGAGTGACTCTGAGAGTCATAAGGCGAAAATCAAGATCGTCGGTGTCGGCGGCGCTGGTGGAAACGCGGTCAACCGTATGGTCAAGATGAATATCAAGGACGTGGAATTTATTTCCATCAATACGGATGCCTTGGCTTTGGAACGGAGTCTTGCCGATGATAAAATTGCCATCGGTTTGAAGACGACGAAGACGCTCGGGGCCGGTGCGAAACCGGAAATTGGCCGCAAGGCGATTTTAGAAGACAAGGATTCAGTGTTGAAAAAGCTGGAAGGTGCTGATATGGTATTCATCGCTGCCGGTATGGGCGGTGGTACGGGTACCGGTGCCGCGCCCGTTGTGGCTGAAATTGCCCGCAAGCTTGGAATCCTAACTGTTGCTGTTGTGACGATGCCTTTCAAATGGGAAGGCCCGGTGCGCCGCAGAAATGCAGAAAGCGGCCTTGCTACGCTTCGTTCGACTGTCGATTCCATCATCGTCATTAACAATCAGCGCCTTTTGGACATCATTGAAAAGGCGACTTCTATGGATCAAGCGTTCCTCAAAGTGGATGAAGTGCTCGGCAATGCTGTAAGAAGCATTTGCGATATCATGTTCATTCACGGCACGATCAATGTGGACTTCAACGATGCCCGCACGGTCATGGCGGACGGTGGTGCCGCTTTGATGGGTACGGGTATTGCCGCTGGTGAAGACCGCGCTCTTCATGCTGCAGAACTGGCTATTACCTGCCCGCTTTTGGATGATATAAAGGTGAGCGGCGCTTCGGGTGTGCTCATTAATGTCGCACATGGCGAAAATTTCGGTATGATGGAATACAGCGCTGCGATGGATTACCTCTATCAGGAAATTGGTACGAGCAATAATCCGAATATTGTCGCGGGCGATGTCACCATTCCGGAACTCGGTGACCAAGTGAGCGTTACTGTCATTGCTACTGGTTTTGACAAGCGTCCGGAAGAAAACCTTGAAAAATTGGTGTCTCCTGCTATGGGACAGGCTCCGGCAGCGCCGACTGAAACGGCTTCTGAGGCTCCTAAACAGGAAACTCGCAGAACTCGCATCGTAGAGCAGGCTACGCCGCGTCCCACGGCTAATTTCAAGGCTTGGTCCGAAGCGCCGGATTATGCGACGATAAAAATGGAAACGCCGTATTCGAATAATTCTATCCAAATTAAAACACCGCCAGCGTCGCAGCCTTCTGCCACGCCGAATTATGCCCAGCCGATGTCTCAGGCATATGCACAGTCACAGGCTCCTATGACGCAGCCTTCTGCCATGCCGAATTATGCCCAGCCGATGTCTCAGGCATATGCACAGTCACAGGCTCCTATGACGCGGCCTTCTGCCATGCCGAATTATGCCCAGCCGATGTCTCAGGCATATGCACAACCGCCAGCGCAGACGATGCAGACTCCGACGATGGGATTTAAAGCAAAAGAAGATGCCCCTGTGTTCAAATCTTTCCAGGATTCTACGTTGAATGTGCGTTCTATGCCGCGCGAAGAAGAGGAAGTTGTTCCCCCGGGAATGACTATCCGCATGTCAAAGCCTGCAACGCCGACTATTTCTACTCCGGCTGCGGCTCAAATTTCTCAGAATGTACAGACTCCAGCGGAAGAACTCTCCTTGGATCCAAAAAATGATTATGGGACTCCATCCTTCCTTCGGAACAATAAGCTTTCTGAGGAGGACTTCTAGCGGTAAATAAGTTTCCACAACAACAAGAGCTGGCGCGGTATCCCTGCCGCGCCAGCTTTTTCTTTTTTAAACTGGAAATACAAAACGCTTTTCGTATAAAGTTGTTAAAGACTACCATTAAAATTCATTTTCTATTCACTAAAACCGGTTTTTCCCGGGGGCATCAAATCTCTTGAGCCGTCCTCCGGACTGCTTTGCATGGGAGAGGAAAAGCAACGCAATATTTGTCACACAAAGTAACGAGAAAAAATCAAGGCGAATATTGCTCCGCGATCGCTGACTTTGCGGGGATAAATTGGCGGATGCCAAAAGGTATTCCTATCGCGAGTATGACGATAGTGTCATCTGCTCTCGCTCGGTAATGTTCTAAAAGCACGGAAGTCGCAGACGATTCCTTCGTCCGCAGAGGACGCTCGGCAATAAAGATGAACGAGCTTCTCTCTGGGGCACTCGATTCGTATGCTGTTCACTTCACCAAAGCAATTCTGAGTGAAGTCCCGAAGCGATTTATTCGATGTTCATTGTCTGTTCGCGGATGGTTTCTACCGAATCCTTGAGGCGTATGGCGAGGGCTGCAATTTCTGCGCTTTGGCATTTTGTGGCAAGCGTATTGGCTTCTCGCCCCATTTCCTGCAAAATGAATGTGAGCTTTTTGCCCTGGTTTGTACCTTGTGCAAGTGTTGCAAGGAAGAGCTTGTTGTGACTTTTGAATCTTGTAATTTCTTCGTTGATGTCGAGCCTGTCGGCGACGATGCTAGCTTCTTGGGCGACTCGTACCGGATCGAGCCCGGCTTCGCCCACTAAGTTCTTGAGGCGTTCTTCAAATTTTTCTTTCCAATAGATAATGCGCTTCGGATCAAGTATCTTGATTTCGTCGAGAACTTTATCCATCTCGTTGACGCGAGTTTCCAGATCCTTGGCGAGGTTTGCGCCTTCCTTTTCTCGCATACGGACTAAGGATTCAAGTGCGCGGGAAAGGCTTTCTGTGAGCTCCGTTTCCACTTCCTTGGAATTTTCTTCGTTTTCGTACAAAAGAACGTTCGGAAGAGCTAGCACTTGTTCTAGCGTCGGATTCCCTTCGAGGACGTATTTTTCCTTGATTTCTTTTGCAATTTTGAGGTATGCTTCTACGGCATCCGCAGAGTATCCGCTTGGAATCGCGGATTCTTCGCCATCGCCGATTGTTACGGTGAGGTTCACGGAACCTCTTGCGAGGTGTTTTTTTATCTCTTCTTTAAGTGCGAATTCCAGATAAGAGATGTTTTTGGGGAGGTGCGATGAAATTTCCAAGAAACGGTTGTTCACCGAGCGCACTTCCACTGTGCACAGTGTTCCCTGTAACTTAAATTCATCTTTGCCATAGCCGGTCATTGAAATGATTGACATAATATGGCAAATATATATAATAACTGGAGGTTACCTAGCCTTTTCTCACCATGGCAATCACGCGTTCGGCTCCCAAGTTCACTCGGCCGACTTTGGTAAGAAATCTGCTCAGCGCTTTTTCGTTCACTGTTATGATTTTTTCAATCATAAGATTCTCTTCTTCGGCGAGTTTTACGAAATCGCGGTAGGTAAAGCAGTGAATGTTCGGCGTTTCATACCATTCGTAGGGGAATTCGTCCGATTTGGGCATACGTCCGTGATAGCAAAGCGCAAAGCGCATCGCCCAAGAACCGAAATTCGGGAAGGTGATGATCGCGTGTTTAGCTATCCGCATAATTTCGCGGAGCATCAGCTGCTGGTTCCTCACTTCAGGGAGCGTACGGTTGAATACGGCATAGTCAAAGCTTTGGTCTCTAAAGGAGGAAAGAGCTTCCAAATCGAGTTTTTTTTCAATCACGGGCACGTCGCGTTCGATGGAACCCAGAATGTTGTCGAAGTTCCGTTCGAGCCCGACTCCGGTGACCCCTTTCTTTTTCCATAAGGAATCAATTAAAAGACCGTCACCCGAGCCAAGGTCGAGTATCCGTGCTTTGGCGGGAATAAGCGAGTCGATAATCGCGATATCCTTTTCGCTGTGGAACGCAGGAGTACCTGTGGAGGGAGCATCTCCGACTTTTCCGCCGAGAAATCGCGAAACAGCCTTGCCCAAGTTGCCGACTTCTACTAGGAATCCATCGTGCCCGAAGTTTGTATCGAGTTCGAGACTCGTTACCACTTTACCTGTATTCAAAAGGGCTTCTGTAATTTTGCGGGATTCGTTGGGCGGGAACAGCCAATCGGAGCTCAAGTTCACGTTCAAAAATTGGGCGTTTACTCCGGAAAACGCCTTTTCGAGAGAACCGTATTCTGTAGCGAGATCAAAGTTGTCCGTAGCGCGGGCGATGTGCAAGTAACTATTTGCATCAAAGCGTTCCACGAATTTCTCGCCTTGGTGCCGGAGATACGTTTCGAGCGAAGATCCCGTATCAAATTTACTTGGATTTTCTACGCGGATGTCCGATCTCGGAAAGCGCTTTTCCATACCTTTCGCAGAAAGGTATGTGATGTGGGCGAGTTTGCGGGCATTGCCGAGCCCGATGGCCGGAATCTGCTTGTCGTAATAATCACCGTTGTTGTAGTTCGGGTCTTGCATAATAATATCGCGCCCGACTATTTCAAAACCGAGAGCTTGGCTAGCAAATCCGGGAGATGTTGCGATGAGAATGACGCGCTCGATATCGTCCGGGTAATAAATGGCCCACTTCATTGCTTGGAATCCGCCCATGGATCCGCCGATTATGCATTCGTAATGCTTGATCCCAAGGGAATCTGCCAATGCTTTCTGTACGCGGACCATATCGCCAATTGTGATGACGGGGAAGGTAGAACCGTAAGGCCTATCGGTTTGCGGATTGATGTCTGCAGGTCCTGTTGTACCCTTGCACCCCCCTAAAATGTTGCTGCATACGACGAAAAATTTATCTGTATCGATAGCCTTTCCCTTGCCGATAAGAGCGTCCCACCAGCCTACGTGCTTGTCTTCGGGGGTGTAAAAACCCGCAACGTGCGCATCTGCGGTTAGTGGGCTACAAATCCACACAACATTCGTGCCGGAGGCGTTGAGCGAACCGTATGTCTCGTAACGTACGGAAACCTCGGGAAGCATTCCGCCGTTCTCGAGTTTGAATCCGCCGTTTCCGAGGTCGAGCTTTTTGTTTCTTGCGACCACGGGACCAATACTATCTTTATGCAAATATTCGCTCATACGCATAAATATAGGAAAATTATTGCAGCGGGAAGGGGTTTGTCACCGTGTTATCCTTGTTTGCGGCATATTTTTATATTTTACGCTTATGGATTTTTCAAAACCCTGCATGATTAATATTCCCATCGTCCATGATCAGCGCGGAAACTTGAGTGTTGTTGAAGGTGGCGAACAGATTCCGTTTGATATCAAGCGCTTGTATTATCTCTATGACGTTCCGGGTGGAGCCTCTCGTGGGGGGCATGCGCATCGGAAATTGGAGCAATTGGTCATAGCCGCTAGTGGGAGTTTTGATGTCATTTTGGATGATGGAAAAACGCGTACAAAATATACGCTCAACCGTTCCTATCATGGTCTTTTCATTCCGACGATGACTTGGCGCACAATAGAAAATTTTTCTTCGGGTGCCGTGTGCATGGTTCTTGCGTCCGAACATTACGACGCCTCTGATTATATCTATGAATATGATGACTTTTTGAAAGAGGCTGGTTCCTAATGCCTGCGGCGGCTGGAAAAATTTCTTATTTCCCTCTGAATAAGATCAATGAATCTTTTGAACCTTTTTTGTCGCAGGCTATTTCGCGGGTTGTCCAAAGTGGTTGGTATATCCGCGGGGCGGAATGTGAAAAGTTCGAGAAAAGTTTTGCTGCTTTTTGCGGTGCTAAATATTGTGTAGGCGTTGGAAATGGGCTGGATGCGTTAACCCTTATTTTTAAGGCCTATATCGAACTTGGGCGTTTGCATGAGGGTGATGAAGTTTTGGTGCCTGCAGACACTTATATAGCTTCGGTTCTTTCTATTTCTGCGGCGGGCCTTGTTCCTGTGCTTGTCGATCCAGATGAAGAGACCTTCAATCTTTCTCTATCTGGCGTTAAAAAGGCTTTGACGGTTAAAACGAAATCGGTTCTTGCTGTGCACCTCTACGGACGGACTTCGCCTATGGAGGCTCTTTCGCTTTTTGCAAAAGAGAATTCGCTTATTCTTGTAGAAGATGCCGCTCAGGCTCATGGTGCTCTATGTGGCGGAAGCTTTGCGGGAAACTTGGGCGATGCTGCCGGATTTAGTTTTTATCCCGGCAAGAATTTCGGCGCTTTAGGTGATGCCGGCGCGGTTACTACATCGGATGAAAGTCTCGCTTTAATGGTAAAAACGCTCGCCAATTACGGAAGTTCCAAGAAGTATGTCAATTTGTGCAAGGGTATGAATTCACGCTTGGATGAAATTCAGGCTGCGGCCCTTTCTGTGAAGCTTCCGGCACTTCTTTTCGATAATGCAAAGCGGGAGCGTATCGCTGCCCATTATTTAAAAGAAATACGCAATCCTCTTGTAAAATTGCCAGATCCTGGAAATCCTCGCGAACATGTATGGCATATTTTTGCAATGCGTTCGGAGTGTCGCGATGCGTTGCAAGCTCATTTGACGGAAGCCGGCGTGGAAACGCTTATTCATTACCCTATTCCGCCGCATTTGCAGAAGGCGTATCGGTGTGAATTTGCTTCTGCAACATATCCCGTTGCTGAAAAAATTGCTGCGACTGAACTTAGCCTGCCTTTGCACCCGCTTTTAACGGAATTGGAAATTTCTCGAATTATTGAGGCTGTCAATGACTTCCGAAGCTGAAGTGGGAAAAAAATGGGAAATATCCCGCTATTCGATAGACGACAAAGATGAGTGGGATTCTTGCGTGATGAATTCGACGAAAAAGCATTTCATGTTTTTTCGGAATTATATGGATTATCATTCTGATAGGTTTCGCGATGCCTCGTTTATTTGCAGGAGAAAGGGAAAGGCCGTTGCTGCAATTCCTGGGACTATCTTAAAAGATGGCGTATGGGCGAGTCATGCTGGGCTTACTTTCGGAGGAATTCTCTCTGATGGATCTTTTGGAATTTCTGAAACGCTTGCTTTATTTAATCTCTTAAACGAAGAACTCAAGAAATTAGGTGCTTGCAGAGTGCGCTATAAACCTGTGCCTTGGATTTATTCTTTAAAGCCCTCAGAAGAAGATTTGTATGTACTTTTTCGTTTGAATGCAAAATTAGTGGCGCGACAGATATCGTCCGCATTTGTTCCCGGTATGCAAAAAATGGAGGAGCGGAGGATCCGCTGTGCAAAAAAAGCTGCAAATCAAGGCGTTCAAATTGTAGAATCAAAAGATTTTAATGCGTTTTGGGTGATGCTTGCTGAATGCTTGGCTTCTCGCCATTTAGTTACCCCAGTTCATTCTGCGGCCGAATTAAAGCTCTTAGCGGACCGTTTTCCACAAAATATCAGGTTGTTCGTCTCAATGATGATGGGCAAAATGGTTGCGGGAACGCTCCTTTTTATTACGGATAAAGTTGTACATACCCAATATCTTGCAACCTCTTTAGATGGTAGAGATTGCGGGGCTTTGGATCTTCTAATTTCAAAACTTCTTAGAGAACCTTGGATGGCAAATAAATTTGTTGATTTTGGCGTTTCTTGCGAACAAGGCGGACTAATCTTGAATGAAGGCCTTGTGGCACAAAAAGAAGGTTTTGGCGGACGTGGAGTTGCCTATGATGTTTATGAGTATGATCTATGACCGCGCCAAATGAAAATTTGCGCTTTTGGCCTCGCTTGGGCGGCTCTTTTGGCGTAACCCTTCTTCGCACATTCTGCGCGCTTATCTCCAATAAGTTATTTGCCGTTTTCTTGGGCCCATCTCTTTTTGCTTGTACAGGACAGCTTCAGAATATCCTCTCGATCGGGCAGGCAACATCGACTCTTGCGCTCCAGAATGGATGGGTGAGTTTAACTTCCCGCTACAAGGAAAATCGCGAAACGCTTTTAGGTGTGTGGCGCACTGGCTATCGCTTGACTGTTTTTGGAATGTTAGCAACGATAGTCCTTGGCATCATTTTTTGCTTTGCATTTCCGCTAAACGTCCTTTTCCCGGGCGTGCCTTTGCGTTATGCTCAAGCCGCGATTCTTTTTGCTTTATTCGGAGTCGCTGCATCAGATGTCGTACTCATTACTTCATCTGTAATGAATGGACTAGGAAACTTTAAAAGATGGGGCGCAATAACGGCCCTTACCGCAGTTCTCCAGTGTTTATGGGTTGCATTCTTTTTGTATACAGGAATGCTTTCCGCGCTTTCTGCAATTGCTTCTCAGTCCATTCTTTCTGCTTTTGCAGCCGTGGCTGTCGCGAAGAAGGGCGGGTTCTCTTTTGCAATGCTTAAAAATCGAGTGGCTATGGGAGCAAAATCTTGGAAAAATTTTGCCCTGATGGGCATCTTGCCGATGCTTCTTGCTCCTCTTTCTCTTTCGATAGTCCGGACGACTCTTGCTTCGGAACTCGGCGCGGATGCTGCGGGAATTTGGCAGGGCGCTTCCCGCATTTCTGATTTTTTTACTGTAGGCATTTCATCTGTTTTGGGAACTGTGTTGCTTCCTGCCGTTGCCAAAGAAACTTCCAAGAAAAATTTTAAGAAGACGTTTTTCCCGATTCTTTTGAAGATGGAATGCTTGGCGTTTTTAGGCATCGCTGTCATGTTGCTTTTCCGCCATTTTATTGTGCGCATTCTTTTTTCTAGCGATTTTTCTGCTGTTGCGGACTTGCTTCCCTTGCAGCTTTTGGGAGATTTCTTTAGGGCCGGGGGGTTTTGCGCGGGACTTGTGCTGATTGCCAAGGAGCGCACAAAATTATTTGTCGCCCTTGAAACTATTTTTGCCTTGTTTTTTGTTCTCGTATCTGTATTGGGCATTGGAACCTGGGGCCTTTTTGCTCCTTCGCTCGCTTATGCTATTGAAAATTTTTGTTATTTCGTGTGTGCTCTGATTTGCGTGTGGAGGCTTCCGTGGAAAGACCTTTAGTTTCCGTACTTTTGGCTAGCTACAATCATGAGCATTATGTAGAACAGGCCGTGCGTTCCATTATGGCGCAGAAGGGCGTTTCTTTTGAGCTCGTTGTGATCGACGATGGGAGTTCGGACAATAGTCCGCAAATTTTGCAGCACCTTGCCGAAGAAATGCATTTTGCTTTCGTTTCTCGTCCGAACAAGGGCCTTGTAGCGACGCTAAATGAAATGCTAGCCATTGCTAGGGGCAAGTATTTTTGCTCTTTCGCTTCTGATGATATAATGCCTCAGTTCCGGTTAAAAAAACAAACGGATTTTTTGGAAGAACATCCTGAAAGACCGGCTTGCTTTGGACAAGTAGTCAATATGGATGAAAATGGAAATCTTGAAAAGAAAAAGGATCCTCGCTATACGCCCGGCGTTCCAGAAGTCTCCTTTGAAGATTTAATATTTGGCAAGAAGGAATTGCACGGCTGTTCAGAAATGCTGTGTACGGATGTTTTTAAAAATTTAGGTGGATATACTGATAAAATAAAAACGGAAGACTTTGCTATGTTTTGCGCATTGGCTAGCCGTTATGGATCTTTGCCTGTTTTAAATGATGTATGTTGTTATTATCGATTGCATAGGAATAATATGCATTTGAAATCGGATTTGATTTATCCAGAGACAATCAAGACAATTCAATTGTATGCAAGTCCAAGGCTTGCGAAAGTTGCCGTAGCAAAGTGGAAAGCTTATTGGTTTTCTCATCTAGCTTACACGAATAAGTTGTCTGCAATTAGAATGCTCCCGCACTTGATATCAACTTCCTTCGAATTTTGGAAGAGATTGCCTAAATTATTTATTCCAAAGTGCTTTTTGAAATATTAGGCTTTTTATGAAAAATGCGCGCTGCTATTTTTTTTAGCAATCCTTTGATCCCTAATTCTTTCGTGTTCATTTGCAAGGAAAGGTAACGCGATAGTAGGGCTGCAACCGGGCGGGGGTATTTTTTATAGTAGCCTCGTCTCCGCGCAATGATTTTTTGAACGTAATCATCTCGCCAACTGCTTTCGAAATGGTGAATGCTAAAAGTAGAAGGCGTTATTGAAATTTTCCCATTTAAAAAGCTTTTTGGAGAAAAAAAACTTTCTGCAAAAACGGAAATTGCGCTTTTATCGAAATCGGAAATGGAACAGATCTTTTTGAGTTTCCGCCTGTCTTTTCCGATGACTTCGGCCATTAGACGGGGAAGGACTATTTGGTCTGCCTTTTTCTCTTCATAAGAAAATGAACGGCTTTCGTAAAAATTTAAAGTTTGCCGAATGATATCATTTCCGGCTTCGGCGCCGAAGGTTGCGGCTTCTATCCGATTGGATCCATTTTCAAAGCCGAAGAAAAAAGGCAATTCTAAAAGAGGGTCAAAAGATTGTAGTACTTCAACATCGGAATCGAGATAAATCCCGCCTTCTTTGAAGATTGCATATAATCTAATGTAATCAGCGGCGAAAGCCCACTTCTTTTGCGCGATGCATTCTTTTACCCACACGTTTCTGTTTATGTCAAAAGCGTTTGCATCCCAAAATTTGAACTTAAAATCTCCAAGTTTGTCTCGCCAAGATTTTTGATAGTTCTCTATTTTTGGAGGATAGGGCTCTTTGCTCAGCCAGCAATAATGGATTATTTTAGGTATTGCCATGAATACTCCATTTCCACACTTGTTTTAAAAGTGATTCGCCGAAGAAAGAAAGCAAAAGAGCCGTTTTGGTCCGAAGTCTTGTTTTAGTATTAAATAAACATTGTATACGGTATTTTCGAATGTTTTCCCAAGCTCGGGTGAGGTAGCCTCTATAAAGAGGGCTTGTCCTAGGACTTTTTAAAATGATTGAAAAGGAGGCGCTGGTGAGCATGCTTTCTGCCGCTTTTTGGAAAGAGGAACTCTCTTTTATTGCGAAATTCAGAATGCTTTCTGCAAGGTCGAGCAAGACGAGGTTCTTTTCGGAATAGGGCGTTCTGAGAATGCTTTTGGAATGTTGTCTGTAGTAGTATAGTTTAGCTTCGCTACAGACGATTTTTTCTGCTCTCGCCATTGCGTAAACCATTGTGCCCAAGTCTTCAAACAGCTTGTCTTTTGGAAACCTAATGGTTGCAAAAAGTTCCTTCTTATATAATTTGTTCCATGCAGAATAATCGACGATTCCGTTTTGATAAAGTGCTATTATTGCAGCTTCTTTTCCAGAATATAAAATAGTCTTTGCTTTTTGCAGAGCGGTCTTGCTTTCTATGTTGGACGTATTTTGAAATTTGTAGAATCCACAGGTTGATATGTCCGCATTAGTTCTGATTAAGTTGCCCCAAAGAAAGTCTAAAAAACTTTCGGAAACGAAATCGTCGCAGTCTATAAAGGTAATATAATTCCCAGAAGCGGCAGCGATTCCTGTATTCCTTGCCGCAGAGAGACCTTGGTTACTTTGATGTATTGTCTTTATCCTGCAATCTTCTGATGCGAAATCGTCGCAGATTTTCCCGCTTATATCAGTTGATCCATCGTCAACAAGAATAATTTCAATGTGGCTGTAACTTTGTTTCAAAAGGCTCTCTATGCATTCCTTTAAAAAGGAACCTCCATTATAGATAGGAACAATAATGCTTATAAGAGGCTTTTGACGGCAAAAAGACATTTTTTAGGTGCTTCGTTTGGCGGCTGAATTTTTTGAAGGCTCTTGCTTTGCGCTTTGTGCGTAGAGTTCTGTCCAAGAAACTTGAACGAAAGCACCTGCCCGTACAAGGGAATCCTGGGCTTCCTTGTATTCGTCGAGAATCTTCTTGAATTTGAAGACGCTCCGGTCTTTGACTTTTTCGAGCAAGTCCTGCTTGAACCGTGCGACTTCTGCTAGCTTGTCGCAAGAAACGGCTAATGCATCAAGGTAGGGAATTACCGTATCGAGGAATGTCTTTTCGTCGGGAAGCGCTTGCCCTAGATGGTTGTGGATAAATGTCTTCTGGTCGAGGGACTGCGTCTTGACTTCTCCCATAAAGCGGATGATGCGGAGGTAATCCACTTGGGGCCAGATCAAGCTGAACGGCCACATTTTTTTCCAATGGAATTTGAACATGGACTCGTGAGCCGCGTTCTTTGCCTTCAGGAGTTCTTTCAAATTTTCAAATATGACTGAAGAAAGTCTTTTTTCTATTTTTTTACCATCGCACATATTGCGAGAAATATACATTATACTCATCCGTTTTTCTTTTTTAGGAGAATCATTTCGCTATGGATGCAAAGAAGATCAAAATAGTTTTGGGCTTTTCGGTTGTGTTGAACGTGGCTTTGCTCGTCGTTCTGTTTTCCCTTAAGGGAGGCTATAAGCAGCAGGCACAGGATTCTGTCAAGAGCTCTACAAAGTCCTACACGGAAAATGTGGCAAAAGTGGTCAATGCACAGAATGATTTCATTACTAATGGCAATAAAATTTGGCAGTTGGTCTTTGAAACCTCGGCGAACGCTCTTTCCAAAGTGGCTTTTGATGCCCGCGTAGCGGCTCTGGATTCCGCAGGAAAGCTCTCTCCGCAAACGTCTGGCGATGAAACCTCGCTTTCTTGTGGTACCGATTGCAAAGTTGTCTTTACTTTCAAGGCCGGGAAGTTTGCTGGTGTAGATTATTCCGCGCTTTCTAAGCTCTCTCCGGATGCGACATTCTCCGTTGAGAAGCCGGCTCCCTTTCAATTTAAGAACAAGTAAGGAGATTTTATGAAGCTCAAGTATATGATGATTGCTTCCCTTGTCTTGAACATCGCCATTTTCGCTCTGGTGTTTATGCAGAAGGGTGCTTATGTTTCCCAAGCGAAGACTCAATATGAGAAGGTTACCGGAAAGTATTACGATCAAGCGGCGATGATTGTCGGGGGTCAGAATGAAGTCATTGCAAACAATGCCCTTCTCTGGAATCTCGCCTGCACGGCAAATATGACTGCCAAGAATTCCAAGGATTTCGCGACGACAGAGAAGCGCATCGACACGGATCGCAAGTTCCTTTCTCCAGAAGTGCGTACGGATCCTGCGACCAAAATCCAGACCCGCAAGGTATCTTGGAATGCCGACTATTACATCGTTGCTTATTTCGACAATACTCAGAAATTCCTCGGCGTGAATGTAGACGCTCTTCTCGGCAAGGCACCTCCTGCGGTTGCACTGGATGCCGACGATTCTTCTGAGGATGGTGACGATGCTTCCGCAGCGGAATAAGAGTTCCTAGTTTAGGATGAAAATCGACCGCAGCTAACGGCCGGTTTTTTTGTATGTATTCAAAGCATCGCCGGACTCTGGGCCGGCCCCGCAGGGGTGAGGAAGGAACAACGTGACACCGCAACAACGAGAAGCCGGTTCCCTTCAGGGAACGTCAGGGTTCGAAGAGCCGGATTCTGGGCCGGCCCCGCAGGGGTGAGGAAGGAACAACGTGACACCGCAACAACGAGAAGCCGGTTCCCTTCGGGGAACGTCAGGGTTCGAAGAGCCGGACTCTGGGCCGGCCCCGCAGGGGTGAGGATGGAACAACGTGACACCGCAACAAC
>Ga0172378_10000840_pt1 | contig 27842 bp, 30 predicted proteins | sample GrowelOW332metaG_FD_119755 | JGI IMG/M metagenome (GOLD analysis project Ga0172378, IMG submission 119755) | Groundwater microbial communities from an aquifer near a municipal landfill in Southern Ontario, Canada - Pumphouse #3_1 metaG | ecosystem: Environmental > Aquatic > Deep subsurface >...
AAGAAACACTACACACGTGGATAAGTTGGATATACCCATATGAAAATAGGAATCTAAAATAGTGAAATAAAAAAGAAGCTGCCTAGAAACGAAATTAATCTTTCGTTTCTTTACAGCCCCTTTATTTTTAATTTATTTTGGCGATTGTTTGTTCCGGCTTTTCGTCAATTACTTTATCTTCATCAACTACAGTGGTTTCTTCTTCGCTCATTTGTTGAAGCGCTTTATCCTTTTCAATCAACTCATTCAGTCGCTCAAGCTGACGCTTTCTACGAGCGCTGATCTCGCGATTTTTGTTTGCATAGTGATAAGCAAACATTAAGAATACGGCCATCGAAATCAAACAAATAATTGTCCCGAAAACTCTAAAATCAACGGTGAAAGACCATCCAAGCCATTCAGAAAATCCCTTTTGAGCAATATACATAGGATTGTATATTATTCTACCGGGCCCATTAAAAGCATAGACGCCCATGATGCAAATGGCTAAACCACCTAGCCAAAAGAAACCTGTAATTGAATAAGCAACAATTTCTCTAGCGCTTACTTTTTTTTGCTGTTTCTTTTTATTCGACATTTTTATTCACCTTTATTCTCAGCTGTTTCTACTTCTTCCTTTTTCTCTTCAGCCTTTTTCTCTTTTGCTTCTCCAGCTTTCTTAATCATTTCTTTCTCGTAGGAATTCAAATCGGAAAATACCTTGTTGAAAATGCGAACCCAAGCATCTCTATAGCCAGGAATAAGAGGTAAGAAGATTGACTCGAACTTCTTCATGGCATCTTGGAGTTTTTGACCTTCCGCTAGTTTTTTAGAACCGTCGAAATAGTGGAAATCATCTTGCATGCGCTTGATTGAATCTTCGAATATGACATCGTGAGATTTATTGTGACTTCTCAAGAAGTTGAAGAACCCAATCACTCTCGTCATTTCGTTGGAAATAAAGGCGCATGAAGGATCTACTTTTGGATCAAACCCAGGTTGTTTCGAGGGATCGACTCCATTCTTAGTTCTTTCGGCGAGAATGTAAGATTTGACCGCTGAATTATATTCAGCAAATTTAAGGACAAACAAAGTAGCTATTGATCTAAAAGCAATCGCTCTATAGAACGGATCGTCGCAAAGCAATAATTGTTTTAAATCAGGTTCCAAGTTTCCTGCCTTTTCAAATGAGATTTGGAAACCTAGGCAAATATCCGAGATGGTTTCGTGCAAACCGATGCAGTAATCCATCAATTGCAATAACAATGAAGTTTCAACAACGACTTTGTCATGGTCAATTTTGACAATTCTCGATTCATCTCCATACACATCGTCGTAAAATTCGTGTACTTGATTAGAAATTTTTTCACCAACTGTTATGTCAGAATCCTTTGCTTTAGCTTTGTTGTTATTGCAAAAGATTTGGAAAGGCGATTTTTCATCAATGAGATGAGCACACATTTGCTTTCGCGATTGATAAACCTTTAAATCAAATCCGTTCTTTCCCGGCGGAAGCAAGTACTCCATGGAATCTCTGATGATTATTCCAAGTTCGTAAATAGCCATAACATATCTTGTTTGTTCGTTCATAGTAATAGATTTTCCTCCAAATGATACGTAGATATAATTTTGCACATATCTAAGTTATAATAACACAATTACTTATGTGTTTCTACAAAATAATTGGTTGATACTTGGTATTATATCATTTTTAATCGATATATTTGTCAAACAAGTTTAATCCAAAAAGATTTTTCTTTCTTTTTATGAAACAAGCGAACGAAATCACATATAAAATATCGCTTGAGTTGCTGCTGTTAAGCAAAAGATCAAAAACTAAAACGGCACTCGCAAACTAATGCTCTAACTTATATTTTCTTCGGTTCGGAAAACTCCTTGAGTTTTCCATTTTCATCGAGAACGCAATCTCGAATATCTGAAACGTAATCAATGTGATATTTGGCTACTCTTTTTGCTTCCTTTTCACCAGAATTCATTGCAAATGAGTGTTTGAAATTCGAAAGCATGGATATATCATTATCAGCGTCTCCAATCACCAGGACTTCATCTTCTGATATACCTTTTTCTTTGATGTAATCCCGCAAGGCATTCCCCTTGTTTGTTCCTTTTTTTGTGATCTCCAATGATACATCAGCAATCGTTATGTCCAGCTGATCACCAAATAGATCTTCAAGAGCTATAGCAGCAGATTTTGCCTTTTCCCTTCCGCCTTTTCCCATACCAAATACCGGCATTAATTTGTAACATTTTCCACTGGAAACCGCATCTAGAAATGGCTTTTCCCCGATTAAATACTTCTCGCGATATGCAAAGTTAAAACGATTCAAAAGTCTAGCGATGAGAATGATGACATTGCTTACCACTGGGGTAGAAACTTTCATGATGTCGGTATCGTCTAATAAGAGCCAACCAATAATTCCAAAATTCTTTCTCATCTTCATGTAAACTTTCATGAACAATTGCTGGTCGATTGGCTTATCGTACTTATATTCATTATCCTCGTAAAAAAATGCGCCATTGCATCCCAAAACTGAGATATTGATATTTAATTTCTTTCCCACCTTGCTCGCAACGCGTCTTGAACGACCGGTCACTAAAACAATCTTTCCACCGGCAGCCGAAAAGTCCTTGAGCAACTTCATATTTTTCTTCGTCAATAAAGTAAAACGGCGCTTGGGATAAAACAAGGTGCCATCAAGATCTGTTGCAATTAATTTAATCATTTTTTATACCTTACTCATTCTATGTTTCTGTCAAAACTTTGTCAAATAGTCTCCTGGAAACATCATTCTCTTATTTCCTCAATAGTAGTTATAGGATCATTTTTATAAATGTCAGGATACGCTTCTGTCAAATAACCAAATGAATCGTACAGATCACTGTCAACATAGCAAGTGGTTGACTTTTCACCATCAACATCGCTGTTGATCAAATAGTATGCTTCGGATTGCAAGCCAGTAAATTCATCCATCTTCTTTCTCAGTTGTTCTGCTTCCGTTATCGATGATGTGTTCATTAGAGCTGTTGTATACATGTCGGCGTAACTAGAATCAGAAATGAGAACAGAAACACTTGCAAAAGTATCGTTTGAATATCCAGTCAACGGATCAATTATGTGATGTCGAAGAACATATTCATCATCATTTATGTATGCGTAGTAATACTGCTCGTAGTATCCAGACGTTGATAGGTCAAAAGATCCGCCTTTTGTCAAAAAGACATCAGAGCTGTTCAAGGAATAGTTCGGATTGCCCGATTTAGACGCCTCGTAATAGTAGGGGTTAGCAACGCTCAACTCCCAATCGGTTCCATCGAGTTTTTCGTTAACACACTTGATAGATGAATGTCCAGAATTAATCAAATAACTAGTTTCGCTGTGATTTTCAGCGAAAAGTTGTGTAGCCGCGCCTTTTCCAAATCCTCCCAAAGTTATTGAAGGTTTAGACAAATCGAGGTTGGTCGAGCTATTCTTTATTTCATCAACGACATCCATGTGCTCTTCAACATAATTATCAATGTCAGGATCGCTATTAAAAGTGATGCTTTTGTTCTCATCATCAAAAACCAGCATCGATTCTAATTGTTCAGGAGTTGGTGAAGTATTTTTAGCCAGTTCCACATAGCTGCTTGCTATGTCGCTATATATAACGCGCTGTTGCAAAGCGCTCTCTTCACTCACCGCAGCCGATGCACTAGAAATATATTTGTCCCAAAGAGAGGATAAATTCCCAATTCCTATGCTGAATTTATCTTCTGTAATGAGCGAAAAATTCAAAGCCTCTTTTAGGGCGTTATAAAGAATATCAGGAACGACAATCGCTTCCCCTGTTCCGTAACTTTCGTTCAACACTCGTACGTTGTTCAACAATTCACCTTGATAAGAATAATAATTATAGCGATCAAAAATGGCGGAATAATAACCCATTTCATTAAAGAAATCATCTTCTAAATCATAGTTGTGACCATCGCCGCGCTCCGTTTGATACTTAAGATAGATAGTCGAATTAAAAGGAGTAGTTTCTTCATCGATAATATTACCATCTTCATCGCTTAGGTGTACTAGACCAGTTTCTGAATTTATAGTATCTAGATAGATAGTATAGTTTACATAGTTGCTTTCACTGGAACTGTCGCCTATTGTAAGATCACATGAAGTAAGCAAAAAAGCCATCGCAACTCCGATAATTATCTTTCTCTTTTTCATATAATCACTCCTTAGTTTATCGAGGTTAAATATAACATATTTACGATATTAATTATAGCAAAAAAGGTGAAACGCAAGTTTCACCTTTTGTACTAATTTTTATAAAACTTATTCCTCAATCTCAATAACCCCGTAGTTTCCAGCGGTTCTGCGATAAATCACACACTTCTTTCCAGTTGTTGAGTCCAAGTAAATGAAGAAATCGTGATCGAGAGCTTCCATGCGAACCAAGGCTTCCTCGGTATCCATAGGAATCAATTGTAATTTTTTTCTCTTTACTATCTCTTCCAAGGGAGCAACATCATTCTCGGAAATGAGATCGAGTCTCATATCCTCACCGACGCTGTTACGGTGATGCTCCTTTTTAAGTCTGGTCTTCATTTTTCTCATCTGACCTTCTAATTTATCTATTACTAAGTCTAAGGCTGAATATGCGTCTACTGCTTTAACCTTTGCTCTTAAATTATCTGTCTTGGTCGATATACCAATTTCAACGGTTTGGTCGTGATGTCCAACCGAGAAAGTGATGCTGCACTTGTTGTCGTTTCCTTCATCAAAGTACTTTTCGATTCTAGCCAACTTCTTTATCGCTTGCGTTTTCATTGCGGGAGTTACTTCAATTCCGTGACCAATAATTTGATATTTCATAAATTTTTCCTCCTTAGATAGAATCTCTTCTACCTTTTCTTTATTATAACATATATATGCGTTTTAAATAGCAATTCGCTTTGGATTTTAAAACAAAAAACGTCCGAAATTTCCCGGGCGTTTTTTGATAACTTATTTTTTTTACTAGTCATATTCGTCTTCTAACTGGTCAGCTTTATACCAAATTGACTGGTCAATAACTCTGATGTTTCCATCCTTAGAATCCGAAAGAAGGAATCCACCATTAGATACATAATAGTCAATTAAATCTATCTCTTCTTTTCCTACAACTTCTCCAGGAATGAGAAGTGGAATTCCAGGTGGATAAATCATGACAGATTCAGCGCATATTTCTCCAGCTGACTCTGCAATTGGAACCTCTTTTGTTGGAGCGTAAAATGCATCTCGCGGTCTGACAACCAATTCCGGCTGTGGCAAGATAAAATGGATGCAAGATTGTTCAGTACCATCTTTAAAATATTCCTTAGACAGTGTCTTCAAAGCCATCAGTAAAACATCGATATCCTCAATTCTAGATCCGATACCCACAACAGCTAACACAACATTAATTTCACCGAGTTCAAGTTGAATATTGAAGCGTTCTCTAATTATTCTAAATAACTGAAATCCGGTAATTCCCCAAGCGGAACAATTGATGACGAGCTTTGTCGAGTCACCCGCAAAACGCGAAGAAGAATTGAAATACTCATTTCCAAAAGAAGACAGTCCAGGTATCTTATTGATTTGCTTTCGAGCATATTCAGATAAATAGATCGACTCGTCGACGAGTCTTTCCCCTTCAAAAAACATCAGCTTTCTCGCTGCATCGAGAGAAGCGAGAAGAATGTGACTGGGGGAAGTGGTTGTAAACATGGAATATACTTTCATGATTCTCCCCATGTCTATATCATCGGTATTATTGATCAAAAGCAAGGATGATTGAGTAAGAGAACCTGCGGTTTTGTGAGTAGACATAATCGCAATATCTGCTCCGGCATCCATGGCCGAAATAGGCATTTTGTCGCTGAAGGTAAAATGAGAGCCGTGAGCTTCATCCACCATAACGAGAATTCCGCGCGCATGTGCCTCTTTGACAATGGAGACCAAATCGCTGGCCACTCCAAAATAGGTTGGATTAATTAAAAATAGAACTTTGGTATCAGGATTTTCATCCATGGATTTAACATAATCATCCACGCTCACTCCATTGGCAATTCCGTTAAACTTATCTATCTCGGGCTTGACAAAAATAGGATAAGCACCGGAAAAAATTATGGAGTTAATGACAGATTTATGAACATTTCTCGGCAAAATAATCTTTTCCTTTGCAGCTATTAAAGCATTGATGGCAATTTGCAATCCACCCGTGGATCCGTTGACTAAAAAAATCGCTTTCTTCGCGTGATATGCTTCTGCCGCAAGATCTTGTGCTTCTTTGATAACACCAGTCGGGTGAAATAGATTGTCAAGACCGATTGCAGCGTTAAAATCGCAGCGAAAAATATCTTCTCCTGCAATTGAAGAAAGTTCGGTTGTTATTCTTCCCATCTTGTGCGAAGGCACGTCAAAAGGAGTAGGATTAGAATCGATGTAGTTCTTGCATGCTGTTAAAAAAGGAGTTTTTGACTGTCTTTTCTTAATATCTTCCGCACTATGCGTTACGTTTAACATACTCTTTCAATTTATCAACCATATCTAGTTTTTCGAAAGGTAAATCGATATCAGGTCTACCAAAGTGGCCATAGTTACAGAGATCGGCATATTTAAAATTCGGCTTGGTTAAATTAAATTTATCAATTATTCCTTTGGGGGTAAAATCAAATAGATCTTCAACCGCCTCGAGAATTACTTCCTTGTTGACCTTTTCAGTTGAAAAGGTATCAATTGCGATAGATACGGGCTTAGAAACACCAATTGCATACGAAAGTTGAACTTGGCATTTATCCGCAAGTCCAGCAGCAACGACGTTCTTCGCACAATGTCTAGCAGCATAAGCTCCCGAACGATCAACTTTCGAAGGATCTTTTCCAGAGAAAGCACCGCCACCGTGAGGGCAGGACCCGCCGTAAGTATCAACGATAATTTTTCGTCCCGTCAAACCAGTATCGCCCATGGGACCACCTATAACAAAGCGGCCAGTCGGATTGATATACGATTTGAAATCCGTGTTCATGCCAAAGGAAATAACAACTGGCAATATAACTTGATGCAAAATATTATTTCTAAATTCATCGATAGTTATTTCATCGTCGTGTTGGATGGAGCAAACAATCGCATCCACGCGAGGATTTTTTTCATCAGTATAGTCGATAGTGACCTGTGCTTTCATGTCTGGTCTCGCATGTTTTAAACTGCCATCGCGTCGCATATTTGATGCTTTTCTAACAATTTTGTGAGCCATGACAATTGGAAGAGGCATATAATTTTCAGTCTCATTAGAAGCGTAACCAAACATCATTCCTTGATCGCCTGCGCCTAAGGTCTTGCAGTCGAGAGAAGAATCGACACCTTGAGCGATATCCTTTGATTGCTCTTTGACTAAAACTTCAACATCCGCAGTATCGCATCCAATGCCAATTTCAGGAGAAGTATATCCAGTTTTGCGCATAACTTCCCTTGCGATCTTTTCGTAGTCAGGTTTTGCCTTGGTCGTTACTTCACCAGCAATGACAATCTTTTCAACCGTAGCTAGAACCTCTACAGCTACGCGAGAATTGGGATCTTCCTTCAAGCAAACATCCAAAATTGAATCAGCAATTCTGTCGCAAAGTTTGTCGGGATGACCTTCCGAAACTGATTCGGATGTAAATAATATTTTACGTTTCATAGTTATTTCCTTCTTCTATATATCTAAGACTCTACATATACTCAATTATTTTAATGATAATACCACAGATAATCAACAAACATTAAAAATTATTTATATCTACATTACCTTCGATTACGTCGCCTCACTTCTTGCATATTATCAAAATTTGGAAGAACTTTGATAATATGTGCTGTTAAATATGCTAAAACCAATCCGGATGCGATGCCTAAAGCAGAAAGAAGAGGCAAGTACAAAAGCATATACGCCGTATTAACAATCCAAATATAAACGACAATTTGTCCGAGAACGTGAGCAAAGGCAGATACCGCTGACACTCCATATATCGAAGTTTTAGTAAAGAAGAATAACAGCAAGCTAACCGAACTGCTCAAAATCGCTCCGCCTAAGGACAACATAAAAGTTGTTCCAAAGCCGGTAAACATAAGTCCGACCAAAATCACTCTCAAAAACAGTATTGAAACATAGTATGACCAGCCGAGGTAAAAGAGAGCGAAAAGACTTACAACATTTGCGAGTCCCAAGTGAAAACCCGGAATTATCGCAGGAATAAAAGACTCAATGTAGTGGAAGATGATTGCGAGCGCGACAAGGAACGCTGTTACTGTCATTTTTCTTATTTTCATAATACCTCTTTAGGCATCCGGCCCCTCATAGCTACTTGAAGCTAGCCAAAAGAACATAGAATTTGGCAAACATACGACTGGATAGTTTGCCACATCGGTAAATCCTTGCTTGGAGCAAACATTTTCCGGTGATTCCTCAAGAATCACTTGGAAACCCATGTTGTAAACTTTTACGTCAACTTGGGGTCCAACCAAATCTTCAAAACCTTCAAATTTATCGTCATCGCTGGAGGTGACAATCAGATAGTAGCCGTCGACTTCGCGTGGACTGCTGACGTTGTAGAGGTCAACAGCGGACATCTCCTTAATTTCTCCCTGTTCATAGGTGTTTTCATAACTCTCCCCCTCATTGAGTTCTCGGCGAAAAGAAATGACATATTCTAAAGAGGTTGCGCCGTCTCTTATTGGCAAACTTTCGAAGATAGTTTCGTTGTGATAGCGAGCAAGCAAATATGTATCGACCTCGCTTGAAGAAGAGGGCATAGCAAATAGCGTCCACACAAAAACTGTGGCAGTAATAGCTACCACAGTCACAATAGCAACAATATCCCGCCAATTAAAACTGATCAATTTGGCTTGATTTCTTTTGACCATCTTTCTAAATAAACTATAAAGTTACTTTGAGTGTCGATCCATCTTCGCCCTTGGTAGAATTGAGATAATCAACTACTTTTTGAGCATTTTCGTTTGAGATGACTTTGCAAGTTTTAATTTTTGTGACTTTTCCATCAATAATCGCATCTCTCAAACCAGCGCAGCCAGGATATCCACAGGCACCGCAATTAGCGCCCGGCAACATCTGCAGCAACTTTATTGTTCTCTCGTCTTCCTTTACTTTGAATTTATTGACAATAAAGGCGATAAATACGCCTAAGATAATTGCAACACCTAACAAAAGTCCGATTGCAACAAATATTTTTGCAACTCCGTCCATTATTATTTTCCCTCCGTTTCTCTCGCGGCATCCTCTTGATGAATGCCTTCAGTGAGATTTTTTGTAATTTTTTCAATAGATACTTCTTCTTCTCTGTCCGCGCAGTTGAGCATGCAACCCGCACAGGTTATTTCACATTTAGGGCAGTTGTCTGGTTTTTTTGTCTTTTTGTTCCACACGTAAGTGCCGATGAAAGCACCAAGCAAAAGAACAACTAACAAAATTGATAAAAATATCCTTAACCCATCACCCATATTATAATAATCCTGTAAATCCAACGAAAGCTAACGCCATAAAAGCGGTAGTAATAAAGGAGATTGCAAGACCTTTAAAAGCTCTGTGTGTAGTCGTGAGCTTTAACTTGTCTTGTACTGCAGAAAAGATTACCAAAATTAAGAAATATCCAAGTGGCATACCGAGCGCTGTACCCAATACTTGCTGCCATTCAACAGCACCGTAAGCGGTGAGTGCAAGAGCAAGTCCAAGAACAGCACAGTTAGTGGTAATCAAGGGAAGATAGATACCTAAAGCCTTATAGAGACTAGGAACAAACTTCTTCAGGACAATTTCCATAATTTGAACTAAAGATGCTACAACTAAAATAAATAATACTGTATTCAAATATGTAATATCTAAAGCGATAGTTGCAAAATGCAACCCCCAGCAGATCAATCCCGAGAGGAATGAAACAACTGTCATAGCCAGTCCCATACCAACAGCGGAAGACATATTTGATGAAATTCCGAAATATGAACATAGACCTTTATAACCGGCAAGGATTATGTTGTTTATGATCATCGTAGAAACTAATGTAATAAGAAATGTCATTTTTCCGTCCCCTTATGCTTTCTGAGCGCTGGCTTTTAAAAGCTTAGCGGCTTCTTTTTCTTTGCGAGCTTTTTTGTCGTTTGAACGCAATAACATCATGTTGAATAACCCCATGACAATTCCAATCCACAGGAAACCACCGGTCGCCTGAATCATGACAGGTATAGCGTAATCTGTAAGAGGATACCAACTTAATATTGCATCGTTAGTAAAGGGGTTGGTTAGAACCAATCCACCAGTTCCTAAGAACTCTCTAAAGAATGCAATAACTAGGCAAGCAAGGAAGAAACCAAGCGACATACCTATTGCATCCATAATTGAATCAACTGGCGAATTCTTAGCAGCAAAAGCTTCCGCTCTTCCTAATATGATGCAGTTGACAGTAATGAGTGGCAAGAATTCTCCTAGTGAATCAGCTAATTCGGGAGTATAAGCTTCCATCAATAGTTGAACACATGTAACCAGTGATGCAATGATCACGATATAAACGGGAATTCTTACATCTGAAGGTATAAAATCCTTAATTAAAGATACTATCAAATTTGATAGAACAAGAACGATAAGAATTGCAACTCCCATACCGATAGCGTTATCGATAGATTGAGTTGAAACAATGACCGGGCACAATCCCAAGGCTAAGGATAAGATGGGGTTCTCCGTGAAAATACCATTAAGTATTATCTTGCCCTTTGAATTACTATTTTTACTCATTAATTAATTCCCCCTATAATTAACTCAGCATCAGCAATGACAGCTTCGAGGGCTGACTCGACAACAGGAAGAGTCACATGAGCAGAAGCACCGGTTTCAATGGTTTCTCCAGCTACTAATTCTCCACCTGAGTAGGGATTGTCGACACTAATTGTAATTTGTTTTACAGCGGTTTTCCCTATTTGGTCTTCAGTACCGCTTATATAGATAAATCCAACGACATCTGCATCAGAATTAACAAGAGCTCCGAAAGTGATAGTTCCCGAAAATCCTTGTTCAGTCGTCACTTCATAGTAGTAGTAATCAGCATCTGTGCAGGGAACTAACTGACGATAATTCAATGTTTCAGCATGTTCGCCTTCCCATTCAATTTCGGTTACTTCCGCGCCATCTTTGAGTTCCAAATTATTCGCTGCCAAGATAGCAGTCAAATATTTGTTGTCATCGACCAAACTCTTGACATCAGAGATGATATCTTCAAGAGCTGACTCAACAACCGGAAGAGTATGATCAGCAGAAGCACCAGCTTCGATGGTATCTCCAGCAACTAACTCACCGCCGGAATAAGGGTTTTCGATGCTAATTGTAATCTTTTTAACTGCCTTTTTACCTAGACTATCTTCAGTACCACTTATGTATTCGAATCCAACGACATCAGCATCTTCATTTGCCAATGCTCCGAAGGTGATTGTACCTGAATAACCGGTTTCTGTAGTCGCTTCGTAGTAGTAGTAATCGGCATCTGTGCAAGGAATTAACTGACGTGAATTCAAGGTTTCAGCGTGATCGCCTTCCCATTCGATATCCGTCGCTTCTTCACCAAATTTAATATTAAGACCATTGGCTTCCAATATGGCAGTTAAGGTCTCATTTGTATCAACCTCACCTGTTCCAGAAATGGTCTTGGCATCATTTATTATGTCTTCAAGGGCTGACTCGACAACGGGAAGAGTCACCTTAGCTGAAGCGCCGGAAGCAATAGTTTCACCCGCTACTAAGTCACCGCCAGAATATGGATTCTCAAGACTGATTGTAATTTGCTTAGATGCATTTGTACCAATGTCATCTTCATCGCTAGTAATGAATTCATATCCAACAATGTCATAATTCAAGTCAACGAGAGCTCCGAAAGTTATCGATCCGGAATATCCGGTTTCAGTCGTTGCTTGATAATAGTAATAATCGGAATCCGTGCATGGAACCAATTTTCTAGTATCCAGCGTGCTCGCGTGTTCACTTTCCCATGGAATTTCGACAATGGTTGAAGAATCACCTGCTAAGGATAAGTTATTCTCTTCAAGAATATCAAAGATTGCCTGCTGTTTAGCATCGATAATATGCTGAGCAATCGTGTCTTCTGTCAAATAGTTAACACCGGCAAGGGCACTGCCGCAAACGAGACATACTCCGCCTAACACCAAAGGAAATTTCAAATAATTATTCATATTAATATTCCTCCTTTATCGCTAAAGGAACTGAGGTATTAGCGATAGTTAAACCAAAATCCTTTTCAGCATCTTGCATTGTTTTAAGGATTGAAGGAACGGTGACAAACGAATTGACAGCGCTGCTTGAACCAGTTTCAACAATAGCATTCACAGATGTGAGATCACCGCTGGTATAAGGATATTCAGGAGTGATTGAAATTTGAGTTGCAAATTCAATTCCTAATGAGTTTTCAGTACCGTCGATGTACTTGTAACCAACGACTCCGTTCTCGTTTACAACAATTCCAAATATGATATACCCATCGGTTGGTTCGTTTCCTTCACCAGGATATAAGTAGTTATATGAATCCTTTGGATCGGTCATCAACTTGTAGTAACTTGCCGGACTGTCATCCAAGGTGAAATTAATCTTTTCCAAACAGGTTCCGTGTTCGAGAACTACTTCAGTATCGACAACTTCATATCCGTAAGCATTCTTATTTGCTATTTCAAGAGCAATGTCGTATAGATCCATATGATCGTCGATTCTATCGACAGTAGTAGAGTAAGTATCAGTAGTTTTATTTAAATTACCGTAAACACCACCAAAGACAAGAGATAATGCAACTATTCCACTGATAGTTCCAACTTTGCCGGCGATGTTTTTATTTGAATTAGATACGCAAAGGCGATCGATGAGCGGGGTGAGGATATTCATCAACATAATTGAGAAACCAACACCTTCAACTGATGAAGCCTGATATCTAATTAACGCTGTTAATAGAGCAGCACCAACCGCAAATATAATCTTTCCTTGGCGCGAAGTGGGAGATGTAACGGGGTCTGTCAAGCAGAAGACCGCTCCGAACAATGCACCGCCGAGTAAGATATTTCTCAATCCAAATTCAAATGAATAAATTCCAAGTCCTGAAGCTAATCCCATTACGAGAGTAGTCAAGAAAAGAGAAGCGATATAGAATGTAGGAATTCTCCAATCGATAACCTTTAAAGCTACCAAAGCAATACCTAGTATGACAATTACCAAAGCAAATGTCTCACCCAATGTTCCGCGGTAATTTCCTAGCAACATGTTGCCTAAGGAGATTCCTTGAAGGTTGGTAGTCCAACCAAGATTTGAGGTCGTAGTAGTTATCGACGCCCCAGAGGCGATAGTTGTTGCAACATCGTCACCCAAGGTTGTAGACAAAGCGGACGGGAAACTAACACCGACCAACATACGCGCTGTTATTGCAGGATTGAAAATGTTTTTTCCGAATCCACCAAAGATGGATTTAACGAGGAAAGTTCCAATAAACGCTCCGATAAACACAACGTATAAAGTTGTTCCAACTGGAAGCAAAAGAGCGAATATAAGGCCTGATACATAACCGTATGAGTCCAATATTTTCAAACCCCAGTTTTTCAATCTTTCTTTCGTGGACTTAACCTTTTTATTTTTTAATTCCGGTATTGCCCACAAAGCGTCGCACAAGACGCTAGTTAAAACAGAAACAACAAATATTAAAATGGCATTTACACCATAATTGCTTCCAGCATTTACAAAGTACCAAACGATGGCATAAACTCCCAAAACTAAGAGAGCAATGCTCAAGATAGTCATGATCTTTCTTGTCGATCTAGGAGATGTTAAATGCGGAGCTTTTTCCAATGAAAATTTCATACATTCCCCCTTTATTTCTTGTTGATGGCAACTTTGAGTCTAACCATCAATTTTGCTTTTGCCACACCTTCTGACACTTCGATATTAGAAGGGCACACATATGAACAAAGTCCACATTCGACGCAACTTAAGGCATTGAGCTTGTACGCTCTTTCGTAATCTCCGCGAGCCGTTGCAAAATTGATTTCGCAAGGTTGCAAGTTAGCCGGGCAATGTGCAGTGCATTCACCGCATCTCAAGCACGGCAAGGTATTGACTTTTTTAGGTTTTAATACAGTGATTGCATTAGCTTGAACCGTTGTAGGAATATCGCCGTTCATATATGGCTTTCCTGTCATAGGCCCACCGTTGATCACAACTGCGCGGTCAACTTTGACTCCACCTACAGCTTCAAGTATGTCACTGACTAAGGTTCCGTATGGCAATCTGATGTTTGCGGGATGATTAACTTCGCCAGATACAGTTATCAAGCGAGTAGAAATCGTCTCGCCGTGGAAGAACAATCTTCCCATAGAGATAACGGTCTGTAAATTGTTAACGATAACTCCACATTCACTAGGTAGAGTTTTGTACTCTCTCTTGAGAGCCATCTTGATAAGAGCTCTTTCCCAGCCAGCTGGATAAACGGATTTAACGATTGCAAGACTGATTCTCGTATCTCCGAATTTTTCCACTTCCTGCGAAATGTTTGTAATCATTTCGTGATTCTCTTTTTTAATACCAATGACGCATCTTTGGATATCAAAAACATCCAACAGAATCTTTACCGCTTCTAACATATTCGAAAGATCTTCTTTCGCACCGATAATATAGTCGGTGGTCAAAAACGGTTCACATTCGATAGCATTGATGAGGATAGTGTCTATTTTTTCCTTAGTGCTGTACTTAATAAAACTAGGGAAACCTGCACCACCTAAACCGACAATGCCACCTTCCTTAAGCTTATTGACTACATCTTCTTTAGTGGGATTTTTCTTTAGTTTCTTCAAAGTCTCTTTCTTGTTTAACTTGTCATTTTCAATTTCTAAATAATTGACAGGTCTATTCAACAAAGGTGAGCGTTTTTTCACAATTTGCGTAACTTTCCCTGAGACAGGTGAATAAACTGGAAGCGAAAAATCCTTTCTAACTCCTAAAAGGCTTCCTTTTTTGACTGCACTACCCACTTCAACCATTGAATCTAAGGGTTGTCCCTTATTATCAACGGCAGCAACATAAACTTTTGACGGCTGAAATTCGATAATTTCAGAAGTCTTAGTTTGTTCTTTACATCCAGGTATATGCAGACATCCATTTGAGGATAAAACATGTAACATATACAATCTCCTAACGTTAATATAATAAACTCTAACATTTAAATAATAAAGCAAAATCAATGAAAAGTTAATCAATAATATACTTATTTCTTTATATGAATTTTGCTGAACTTAGTAAGTTTTCAACTATAATTTTTTTATACTCTTTTTCACGGATAAATATAATTGCGACCGAGTCAAATAAAAAGTGGAATTAACTCCAATCGAATGTCAATTCAATTAAATAAATTCCAAAATTCATTTTCGATTATCCAATAAAACAAGACCGCTTACTTCGGTCTGTTTCCGCGAGGGTAAAGCTTTTCTTCTACATCTTTATATATGTTGGTTTTGCCCATCGGTATCCCTGAATAATTGAGTCCCTTCATAACCGGGTTAACACTCTCGATATTCAATCCGTTTTGCACAATGTTCGCATAAGCGATTTCCATATCATCTTGAGCTTTGTTGAATAAATCGAGAAATGTCTCTTTGTGATTGGTTCCTTGCGAAGGATTTTTCCACGTGAGGTGATCCAAGTTCATGACGATTGGATTACCGCGCGTTGGTATATATATTTGTCCTAAACTTGTGTGACCAAAGAAATGGTGACGCAAGCAAGTTCCACCGTTAGCCAATCGATATATATCGATCATATTATTAACGGCATCAGCGTAAAAGTTTGAAGGTAACTTCTTCGAAAAAAAGTCCTCTAATACTTTTACAAAGTGTTTGTTAATCAGCTCAAGTTGTGCGCTAGGTATGATCAAAACAGTTTCAGGTTTTCGCGTCAGTTCAGGTTTGCGCCTTTCGTTCGCTAGGACGGAATCAATCGTCGCTTCAAAGTGACCGTGGCGGTAGTGATGAATTCCTGATAATTTTCCTCGCTTGTCAAACCCTGACCAATAATAGACATAAGAATGAGCGTGTGAATCAAGCATATAGTGAGCAAATTGACCCAGGATGAACGCTGTAAAAACATCTTTTTCAACTGTGTCATCTATCGAATCAATTTGTTCGAATGCTGTCGTAAATAACTGAATGCCATCAGATTTGTGAATTTGACTTCCCATCGCTTCTTTCGCGATTTTTAATTTCAAACCTCTCTTGGGCCAAAGGCCATAAAAAAACAGCGGATCAGGTCCTTGAGATCCCAGGCGAAACGCTTCTGAATATCTCGCAATCAGCGAGTCTTCCATCTTGTGCTTTTCGACAAAATCCTCAGCGAAGAAAGCGTGGGTTAGCAATGAAGGCATTATATTATCTCTTTTCTATCTATTTTACTATTTCGCCATAGACTACGCCCGAGGCGGCAGCTGCATTTGATTCATCAGTGTCGATGTGCATAGCGAGTGAGAACTTCTCAGATACTCTGATGACTGTGTCACCAAAAATAGTTGTTCTTCCTTTTCCCGAATCAACTTTAACGTTGACGATATCACCATTTTTCACATTGAAGTTTTCAGCATCAGCGGGAGTCATATGAATGTGACGCTTAGCGATAATCACACCTTCGCTGATCTCTACTTCCCCTTTAGGTCCCTTTAGTAAGCAGGGAGCAGATCCCTTGATGTCACCAGATTCTCTAACGGGAGCTTTGATGTTCAATTTACGAGCATCAGTAAATAATAATTCAACTTGATTGAACTTTCTAACTGGTCCCAATATTCTCAATTTAGCACTTGGACCCCAAACATTTGGATCTTTCTTGTCTCTTCCGAAAACTTCAACTATTGCTGTCGAAGCATATTGTCCGGGTTGAGATAAATTCTTTTTAACTTCCATTTGGTAACCTTTACCAAAAAGAACTTCTAAAGTTTCTTGAGTAACGTGTATGTGTCTCGCACTTGTTTCAACAATAAAATTTTTCATTTTCCCTTATCCTCTTTTCACAATAAATAATTATAAACACTTTTGGTACCTATAGTGTACCATTTTATCTATATTTCTTCAAATTTATTGCTACTACTTTAATTTTTATTTGTTAGAATAAATATATGAGTAAATTAGATGAACTAAGTATCTTTTTAAAAAAGTACAACCTTGATCAATTTAAACGAACTTTGCTGAAAGATGGAATATCAAATGTGAACTACGCACTTGGAAAAAAGTACGCTTTAAAAATACCTTACGACAGTCGTTTTATAAATTTGAAAACGTATCAAATTGAATTGCAAAAAATCGCAGCCAAACACTTCATTTCTCCAAATGTGGTTTTTTGGGATATCGATAATGGCTTTTTAGTAACCGAGTTGCTATCCGAATACAAACCCATCAGTTCTCTCGATATTAATCTATCTCAGGTTAAAAAAATAGTAGAAATAATCAAAGAATATCAGGCTTTGGATATCTCTCAAATAGATGTTCCATATTTGAATTATCAAAATATGCTCGACAGCTTTCGCCTAAAGGTGAATCCGAAAAAAAGAATATATCTCCACAAGCTCGAAAGTTCAAAAATTTTGGAGCACAACACTACGCTTGCGCACTTTGACATGGTAAACAACAATTTGCTTTGCAACAAAAATTCCGACATTCAACTCATCGATTTTGAATTTGCCTGCATCGCTCCAAAATATTTCGATTTGATTTCACTCTTATCTGAGAACAAATTTCCCGAGTCAAAGAAAGAAATAATCGTCAATGAATATTTCAAGAATGACCAAGAAGGAATGAAAGAATTCAAGAATATCAAAGATGAATTGAGAGCAATTTTAGACTTGCTTTGGTACCACTGGGCTCTCGCGAGAAGCGAGGTAAAAAATGATAAATATCGTCAGATATATTTAGACATTGCTGAGGATAAATTCGATTCTTTAGCTAGATATGTTCACAAAGTTCTAGACTGAGATGTATTAATTTCAAAACTTTTTAATTTACGACTTTTTCGTACGCCTTTTTTCGAATGATAAAGAAAGCGACGGCAGCTGCGGAAGCAGCTATAAACCAAGATAGTGGATATGATAAATATAGGTAATAGATCGTGTGAAACTCTGGAATTTGGAAAAATGTATATACGTAAATAATCCTGAATAGGCATATTCCTAACAGCGAGACAAGCATGGGAAGAATTGAGTATCCCAGTCCTCTTTCGCAAAATCCAATAGTATTCAAAAATGCAAAGAACATGTAACTATAGGTAAACACCTGAAGTTTCGCAGCACCAATTTCAATTGCCTCAGGGTCGCTGGTATATAAACCTATTACCTCGTACCTTAAAAGGTAGAATAAAAGGCATATGATATATGAAACCACGACAGAATACAAAACCGAGTAAATGATTGATTTTTTTATGTTTGCGATATTTTTCGCACCGTAGTTCGCAGCGACAAAAGCCATCCCCGCTTGTGAGAAAGAATTCATAATTACATACATGAAACCGACCAAGTTTCCAGAAGCGCCATTTCCCGTATCCGCCGAAGCACCAAAGCCATTTACTGCCGTTTGTATTATCACATTTGATATGGAAAAGAGAGCACCTTGAATTCCAGAAGGTAACCCAATCTTAATTATCATCAAAGCTTCAGCTTTGTGAAATTTAATCTTCTTCAAATCTAAACTCACAAACCCTTTGTACTTAATCAAAGAAACGACTGTCAGCGTCGCTGAAACCGCCTCGGCAATTATTGTCGCAAGAGCAACGCCAACTACGTCCATTTTCCAAAAGATAACAAAGATGATATTCAATACAACATTGACAACACCAGAAATAGCCAAAAAATAAAATGGACTTTTCGTATCCCCCATTCCACGGAGAATCGAAGCCCCAAAATTATATATGATTAAAAAAGGTGAACCTATGAAATAAATAGTCAAGTATTCGGTAGACAAGTCGATAACTTCGCTTGGAGTTTGCATCAATTCCAATATAGGTCGTGCGATAAATAACCCGAGGATTAAAATAAAGATTCCACTGGCAATTGACATTGCCATTGCCGTGTGAATTCCTCTTTCGCCTTTTTCTCTATTTTTTGCTCCGTAAGCTCGACCGACAACAACATTTGCGCCGACAGCTAATCCCATAACTAAGTTGAGAATGAGATTTATGAGAGAGGTAGTAGCAGAAATAGCGCCAACGGAATTAGTTGAACCAAAGTTCCCGCATATTATCAAATCAGCAGCGGTGTACAAAAGTTGCAATACTCCAGAAAATATTAAGGGTAAAGAATAGAAGAACATTTTGGAAAAAATCTTTTCTCCGGTCATATCAATTTCGTTCTTTTCTAACATACTTTCCCTCCACCAATAACGTTGATTATATAACATTTCAAAAAAGTATCAACAACTTTCTACATAAAATTTTCGCACAAAATACCACTGTTTTTACGAAAAATGCAAAAAAAATCAAATTTTTGGATAAAATTACAAAAAAGCAGGCCATTTAGCCTGCCTTTTTAGAATTATTTTTTTTTGTTTTTTCCTTATTTAATTGACTTTGCAGCTTCAGCAAAGATTTTGAGACCTTTGTCGGTCAAAGGATGATTGATCATTTTCTTCATAACTGCAGTAGGAATGGTCGCGATATCCGAACCAGCAAGAGCACTGACTTCAACGTGATGCAAGTTTCTAATTGAAGCAGCAATAATCTCCGTTTCATAACCGAATGTGTCACGTAGAGTTACGATGTCATTAATCAATTTTTCTGAATCAAACCCGGCATCGTCCATTCTTCCTAAGAAAGGGGAAACGAAGGAAGCGCCAGCCTCCATTGCGAGTTGAGCTTGGCTTACGGAGAAGCAAAGCGTCACATTTGTTCGAATATTTTCTTTTGAAAGAGTAGATACTGCCTTTATTCCATCCCAAGTCATAGGAATTTTAACGACAATATTCTTGTTAATTTTCGCCAATTCTCTAGCTTGTTTAATCATATCTTCAGCTGGTGCTTCATTAACCTCAGCAGATATAGGTCCATCGACCAATTTGACTATTTCTTGGATAACATCCTCCAATTTTCTTCCTTCTCTAGCGATTAAGGAAGGGTTGGTTGTTACTCCCTTTACTATTCCGTAACTAGCCATTTCGCGAATATCTTCGATATTGGCGGTATCAATAAATAATTTCATCTCTTAATTCTCCTTTCATTAAACATCTATTATTTTGAATATTTTTCTTCGAATGCTCTTATGCATTTTTTGACAATTTTTATCGCTTCGTGTCGCGACTCAATCGATGTAACCGAGGTCGGCTTGTTCTCTAAAACCTTGTAGGTTTCAAAGAAATACTTAATTTCCTCAATAATGTGTTCAGGCAATTCTGAAATGCTATCGAACGTATTGTAGAAAGGGTCTTCTTGACATATAGCAATAATCTTTTCGTCCGTATCACCCTGATCAATCATTTTCAAAACTCCAATCGGACGCGAGTGAACCTCAGTCAGCGGAAGAATTGGTTCCGAAGCTAGAAGTAAGACGTCGAGAGGATCGCCATCATCGGCATACGTGCAAGGAATAAACCCGTAATTCGCAGGATAGTGATTAGCAGTGTGTAAAATTCTATCCAATCTAAGCGCGCCGGTTTCCTTATCTAATTCATATTTATTTTTCGAACCTTTTGTTATCTCAATGATGGTAACAAAATCGTCAGACTTTATTTGTTTTTTATCAAATTCAGTAAATAAGTTCATCCTATTCTCCCTTTTTCACCAATAGCGAAGTACCTGTCATTTCTTCAGGCTTGTTCTCTCCTAACAGTTGGAGAATAGTCGGAGCAATATCGCACAAAGCTCCACCTCCTCTAATCGAGAACGACTTGTCGTTAATGGCAAAAGGCACAAGAGAAGTTGTGTGCTTGGTCATCGGATTCCCCTCTTCATCGATGCACTTATCGGCATTTCCGTGATCAGCCGTAAGAAGCAATGTTCCACCGTTCTTATCCAAGTACTTTAAAATTTTTCCTACGCACATATCGACTGTTTCAACCGCTTTGATTACCGCGGGCATAACCGCAGTGTGACCGACCATATCGCAGTTGGCGAAATTTAGAATGGCGACATCCAAATCGTTCTTGTCCAATTCCTTGATAAGCGCATCTAAAATCAATGGAGCTGACATCTCAGGTTTCAAATCGTAAGTGGCGACTTTAGGCGAAGGAATAAGTACTCTCCTACAATTCTTGAACTCGGGATTTGTCACGCCATCATAATTGATTCCTCCATCAAAGAAGAAAGTAACGTGAGCGTATTTTTCAGTCTCGGCAATTCTCAATTGGCGGTATCCGCGGTCAGCGAGAACTTGTCCCAATCCATTCTTCAACGTGGGCAGGTAGAAGGCGATGTCACCTTTAACAGAGTCCGCGTATCTCATCGTACAGATGAATGTTATGTTCTTGAGTTTGATATTTGGCGTATAAGCTTTCCACATATCGACACCTTCATCATTCTTTTGAGGGTGTTCGTAGAAGCTAGGATTGGTAATGAGAGTTGATATTTGAATCGCTCTATCTGGACGGAAGTTCATGAAGATAACTGAATCCCCATCCGTGATTGTGCCATCGAAGTTCGCGTTGTAAGCAGGAGTGACAAATTCGTCAGAAGGTGATTCATTTTCCTTTTCAAGTCTAGCATATTCGTCTTTGATGTATTTGTGATAGTCGACAAAAGAGTTACCCTTTCTTTCAGTCATAACCGAGTAAGCTTTGTCAATTCTAGTCATGTTCTTATCTCTGTCCATGCCCCAATATCTTCCACCGATTGTTGCGATGTGACCAATTCCTTCCTCATCCATGAGTTTTTGAATTTGGTCGAGATATTTGCAAGAAGTGCGAGGGCCGACATCTCTTCCATCCAAGAAAGCGTGGAAACAAAGTTGATCCTGGCCAACTCCTCTCATCTTTGCCATTTTTATGATTGCGAAGATGTGTTCCATTTGTGCGTGAACTCCGCCATCAGACGTCAAAGCGAAGATGTGCAATTTTTTCTTGTTTTGAATAGCGTTATTGATAGCCTTTAAATATTTTTCATTAGTGTAAAATTCTCCGTCAGCAATCGCCTTGCTGATGAGAGTCAAGGACTGGAATACCGTGCGTCCAGCACCCATATTCAAGTGTCCGACTTCTGAATTTCCCATCTGACCTTCAGGCAAGCCAACAGCAAGTCCTGAAGCTTTGATCTTTCCGTTGGGATAATTTGCAAAAAACTCATCCAAATTGGGTTTGTTTGCTTGGTTTACGGCATTTCCTAGATTTTCTTTTCTAAGTCCGTATCCATCCATGATGCATAAAATAATAGGTTTTCTTTTAATAGGAGTATCTTTCATATTCTTTTCCTCACTTCCCTTTAAGATTATATCACAGCGATAAAATAATAGATTAAAAAACAATAGCTGTTACTTTTTTTTCACCTTTGATAAAAAGAATGAACTTAGTGAAAATTGTGCTGAGATAAACGTTATATCTAATAGCTGCTTTGTTGTATTTTTCATACTTTTGATCCGCATCTAGGTGATAGTTTTTAAACTCGTTGGCATCCTCTTCACTAATATATTTTCCAAACCTCTTATCTTCAAAGTGAATTCTACCTAAAATGTACGAAAACATGTCTACCATATTTTTGTATTTATTTCTCTGATCCATGTTTAACTCAGCCATATTTTCCACGCCATTGCTGATGATTTTATAGGTTTCTTCATCCTTCTTATATCCAACTTTCTCCAAGGCGGATAGAGTCACGAGTATCTTTTTTCCTCTTTCAATTTCGTAATCGTTCAAGGCTTCTAGTTCTTGAATCAACATCGACTCGTACTTTGTGACTTTTGAGTATCCAAATAGTCCCATGAGAAGAAATACAGCTATCAACCCAATCGTAACCACTAAAATTATTTGCCAAGTTTCCATTCTATCTATATCTCCTCAATTCAGTATACTTGTATTTGATTTTTATGTAAAAAGAAAAAAGAAAGATAAATGGTCTCTGTCAAAATATATTGATGCTCTTTGCGTGTTATAATGACAATATGAATATAGGTATTATAGTAGCCGCTGGAAGCGGAGAGCGTCTATTTGACGCCATAAAAATCAAAAAGCAATATTACAAATTAAACGGATACAAGGAAATCTTCCTTCATCCTGTCGAAACTTTTATCAAAAGTGGAATCTTTTCAACTGTCATTTTAGTTGTTCCGCGCGGAGATAGAGAACGAGCTTACTCCATTTTAGAAAGAGAAGAACTCAACGATAAGGTTATGATTGTCGAAGGTGGAAATACCAGACAAGAATCCGTGGAGCGGGCGATGAGCTTTTTATCAAAAAAACTATCTCCTAAGTCTCTGGAGGAAACAACTGTATTTATCCATGACGGAGATCGACCTTTGGTCTCGACAGATTTGCTCCTTCGCCTCGAGAAATCGAGCAAGGAATATGAAGCGGTCGTTCCTGTCATGCCTATTTTTGATTCAATGGTTAGAAAAGAAGACAAGAAATATGTAAACAGGCAGAATTATCTATGCGTGCACACACCGCAAGTATTTCGTTTTCATTTATTAATGAAAGCCTTATCATATGCGAAAAATGCCAATGGGACTTTTGGAGACGAAGGAAGTGTAATACAATACTATGGGCATGAGGTAAATTATGTCAAGTCGGAAATCAACAACATGAAAGTCACTGATTTAGAGACATTAAAGATTGTTGAGAAGTGGGAAAAGATATATGGATAAGAATAAGTGCTACATCGGTGAAAAAGTCAAAGTAACTGTCACTTCCATCGCGAGATACGGAGCATTTGTCAATCTAGAGAATGGAGAAACTGGTCTCATTCATATTTCGGAAATTTCCGATTCATTCATTTCCGACATCTCACAAATTCTTCCCGTCAATTCAACTGTTGAAGCCATCATCATTGGCGATGGAAATAAACCACACACCTATCGACTTTCAATCAAGAGAATAAGTAGAAGAACTCGACAGAAAACCTCTATGGCCAAGCCCTTAACTCGAAAGCAGTTCAACAAGGAAAAGATCGATTCAATCTCCTTCTCTCCAGTTGAAAAAGAATTGCCTGAGCAAATTAAAAGGGAATATATTCGTTTAACAGGAGGAAACAATAATGGTTAAATTAAATCAATCCGGAAAAAAGATTGAGAATCTTGATTTCAGTGAAATAGACGAAAGAAATAGTGAAATTTGCAACAAGATTGACGAAAAGACTGGTGAAGGTAACGACTTTTTAGGATGGTTAGATTACGAGAGCAATCTTCCACAAAAAGAAATCGATCGATTGATTGAATGCGCTAAACGCATTAGAAAGAACTATCAAGCTTTGGCAGTAGTTGGAATTGGCGGTTCATACTTGGGCGCGAGAGCAGCTATCGACGCAATCAACGGTTTATTTCCCGAAGATGATTTCAAAATCGTCTTCCTAGGAAACACTCTATCATCCACCTATACTGCTCAAGCGATTGAATTTTTGAAAAATAAAAAATTTGCTATCAATGTCATATCAAAGTCTGGAACTACCGTCGAACCTTCAATCGCCTTTAGGCTATTGAAAAAAATATTGGTTGAAAAATATGGAGAATCATATTTAAAAGACGCTATCGTTGCTACCACCGACCAAAAGCGCGGTGCTCTCAAAGGTGAAGCGGATGAAGAGGGATATGAAACATTTGTCATTCCCGATGACATCGGCGGTCGGTTCTCGGTTATTACTCCCGTTGGTCTATTGCCAATCGCCTGTGCTGGAATCAACGTTGAGAAATTCATTCAAGGTGTTAGAGATGGTGAAAAGGAATACTCCGTTCCCGACTATAAGAAAAATCCAGCATATATGTATGGAGCTAGGAGATATCTACTATACAAAGCAAATTATCCCGTCGAAGTATTCACGACCTACGAACCACAATTTGCTTCAATAAACGAATGGTTAAAACAGCTGTTTGCGGAATCGGAAGGAAAAGATTCCAAGGGCTTATTCCCCGCAAGTGTAACTTTGACTACTGACCTTCATTCTGTCGGTCAATTTCTCCAGCAGGGTTCGCCGGTGTTGTTCGAAACCATCATCAAAACCACTGCTCCAATAAAAGACTTAACTGTTGAAAACGACCCGAAGAATTTGGACGGATTAAACTACTTAGCTGGAGATAAACTTTCTTTCATCAATGACAAAGCCTACGAAGGAACACTAAAAGCTCACACTGAAACCGGGCCTGTGTCAGCAAATATCATCGAGATAGAAAAGATGAATCCTTATAACCTAGGAAATCTCTTCTACTTCTTTATGAGATCTTGCGCTTACTCCGCCTATCTTCTCGGAGTCAACCCTTTCAACCAACCTGGGGTAGAAGTTTACAAGAAAAATATGTTTACTCTCTTGGGAAAATTCGATAAGAAATAATCGAACTTTTATCTCACAATTATCACAATATATTAAGTATTTATGCGCGGTTTGATTATATTGAAAAACCTCAATTATTTTTCTTGATATACTAATATCTATTTGCTATAATTACAAAGCATGTTTAAGGAGGAATATCTCAATGTCAAGAACCTGTCCTATAACTGGAAAAAGTCCTGTAACTGGTAATAATCGTTCACACTCACTTCGCGCTACTCGTAGAAGATGGGGTGTCAATCTTCAGAAAGCAAAAATTGAAGTTGATGGTAAGATGACTACCGTTCGAATTTCAACTGCAGCCCTTCGTACCTTAAGAAAAGCTCAAAAGGCTAAAGCCCAAGCTGAAGTTGCAACCGAAGAAGCAGTCGCTTAATTTTAAGTTATACAAGCTGACCCGATTAAAATCGGGTCTTTTTTATGTAAAAAAAGCAAAGAAAGGTATAACTTTCTTTGCATCACTTGCAGACAATTTATCGTATCCTAAATAACAAAGTAATTGATGATTAAAAGAATCATATTAATCAACTGTGCTAGGAAAAAAATCCATTCAACTATTGCGAGAGAACAAACTTTCGGTCTAATGTAGATTGTCGTTCCATTTTCCTCCACCTTGTCCATATACATCCATTTTTTCAACTGAGGAATGAATAAAAGAGCAAGAAGTATGAATCCTAAAACTCCCATTATTATTCCAATTACCATGTTGAATTCATAAGGGAAATATCCTCTAGTTACTACCGCAACTAGCAGCATAATGTCTCCTCCTATTTGAGTCAGGAAAAAGATAACATCCATGATTATATGGGTATTATAGTAATCCAGCCCAAAAGATAGCGTTCCTAAAAAGACAACGAGTGAAACCACCTGTAAAAGCAATGCTGAATAGTACATAGGATTTGTACACCTGATGATAGTTGAGATATAAGATTGAGTTGCGAACATTACAAAGAGAGTTCCTAACGCAAGCAAAATGACTCTCTGTGTGTAAGTTATTACAACTTCATAGGGGAAGCAATTCAAGTATGAGAACTTTACGTCGTCATTAATGCGTCTCCTATATGTAATTTGTGGCAAAACAAGAATCGATATTCCCAGCAGCAAAGCCACTATTGGAAAAAATAATTTAAGCATCTTTCGCTAGTACAAGAAGTACTCCTCCTTCATTTACCTTAAGCACCGCTACTCTTTCTAAGAGGGTGTTGTCCACCGCTTTGGCATCGGTGAAATTCAACCTGACATTTCTCACAGGTTTTGACACATGTTCCATCGATATCACCGCACTTGGAAAACCGACAACATAGAATCTATCGAACCCCTGTCGAGAAATAATGTGACTACCTTTAGAATAGTAATTGATGAGATTGGAATCGTCATGAAAACTAACTGTCCCTTTAGCATCTTTCAAAGTGAGCAGAATATCTCTATAATGTTTGAATCCCGAATCCAATTTATCGAGAAGAACAACTTCATCCGCACCTTGAGAGAACAAAAAATTAATAACTTTCAGATTGGTATTTTCCCTGTTATTATCCGAATATCTAACAACTTTTTCTTTAGGAAGAAAGGTTAGTACGTGTTGAAGGTCAACCGTCTTGAACGAAGAAATTGCGAGTGAAATGCGCGCGCCAAAGCTCCGTGCAATATCGATTCCCTCATCCATTCCTATAATTTCTTCATCGAGATATTTACTTAAAACCTCAATAGATGCGTTTGGAGTGACCAAAATCATTCTTTTCATTGCAACTATTCTCCAATGATTTTTCTTATAGCTTCCCGCTTGCTCTCAGACTTGAATATGTAAGAACCCGCGACAACGATATCTACTCCCGCTTCTCTGACTATCTCCACCGTATCAGCATTTATTCCACCGTCGACTTCCAACAGTGTATTCAGTTTCTTTTCGTTTATGTACTTTCTCAACTTTTTGATTTTCTCTGCTGATGATGGAATGAATTTTTGTCCACCGAATCCCGGCTCGACTGACATGATGAGAACTAAATCAAAGTGATTGAGAAAGGGGATAATTTTTTCAACTGGCGTTCTCGGCTTGATCGATAGTCCAACTTTAACATTAGGAGACATTTGTCTTATTAATTCCTGTGCTTCAATCGGATCGCTGACCGCTTCAAAGTGAAAGGTTATCAAATCCGCTCCGTATTTAATGCACTTTTGGGCGTATTTGATAGGATCATCAATCATTAGATGAACATCGTTAAATAGTCCCTCTTTTGAAAAGCGCTTGATAAAATCAGGACCGAATGTAATATTTGGAACAAAGTGTCCATCCATTATATCGTAATGAAGATACGTGGCACCTTCGTTCTTGCACTCCTG
>Ga0172378_10000841_pt1 | contig 27827 bp, 22 predicted proteins | sample GrowelOW332metaG_FD_119755 | JGI IMG/M metagenome (GOLD analysis project Ga0172378, IMG submission 119755) | Groundwater microbial communities from an aquifer near a municipal landfill in Southern Ontario, Canada - Pumphouse #3_1 metaG | ecosystem: Environmental > Aquatic > Deep subsurface >...
AGAACGCCGCCGCGACGGACAGAGCGGTCCCGATCATGAACACGGCGCAGGCCACGGCGGTCCAGTCGTGGATCTGGCGCGTCCCGACGAAATATCCGTCAGGGAGTTGGACGCGCAGCGTCAACGCCTCAGCTGGCATCAGAGCATCGGCGCCACCGGTGATCGTCAGCCGGTCGTCCGATATCGCGCTCCATGCATCGCGGGAACCAGTGGAACCCCAAACACCCCTCGTCAAGAAGACATAGTCCGTATCGATCGGTTGGGGAAAGGAAACCTGGAACGAGAATGTTTCAATCGGAACCTGCCATCCTTCCCCGACCAAGTTCAGATAGAACTCGTCATAATCATAATGGCCGTCGTCCCCCGGATCATAGCGATACTGGATATCGTAGCGCTTGGTTCCGACCACCGTCCGGTCAGCATCCCCGATCTGGAGGGAGACATACTGTCTGCTGCGCTGCACCTGCGCCGGATCACTGACATGGATATCGGAAACCTGTACCTGGTTCGCTCCGTAACCGACGGGAATTTCGCGGATAATGCCATGCCGAGGAGCGTTGAAATCGACATACAGCGTTTCGTGGATCGTATAGACCCCATTCATCCCGACTTGCACATCGACATCGTATCTGTCGATGACATAGTCGTATGAAGCTGCCGACAGCCCCACAGAAAGACTTACGCAGACGATTAGCGCAAGCAGCGCCTTGCCGGCCGTCGTAGTTCTTGCCATGCCGGATCCTAGAACTTTACTTCCACGCGAGCGCGGGCTGCTTCTTCAATGGCGAGATACGGCTGCTTCTCAAAGTGTCCGAGCCGGGCGAATATCGACGACGGAAATACCTCGACGACCGTGTTGAACTGCTTGATCACCGCATTATAGTACTTGCGGGCGTTGAGCAGCTCCACCTCGATTTTCGAAAGCTGGTTCTGCAGGTCGATGAAACCCTGGTTCGCCTTGAGATCCGGATACGATTCGGCGAGTGCGAACAGGCTCTTGAGCGTGGCGGAGAAACTCTTGTCCGCGGCATCCTTCTCTTCGATGGTGGTGGCGGACATTGCCCGGTTACGGGCATCTATGACGGCAGTCAGCGTCTCCCGTTCGTGTGCGGCGTATCCCTTGACCGTTTCGACAAGGTTCGGCACCAGATCGTAGCGCTGCTTCAGATGCGCATCGATCGCTGCGAACGCTTCCTCCCCCTGGTTCCTCAATCTGACCAGACGGTTGTGTACGCTGATCGCGTACAGAGCGATGATGACGATAAGCGCGAGAATGATCCAAATCGCGGCCATGGGCTACTCCTCCTCGTACGATGTTCTTCGTATGCTAGATGATACGTCCAATGTCCCGTCGCAGTCTAGTGGTCGGCTCTTGCCGGCCATCCGGCGCCGGTCCCCGACGAATCGGGCGGACCACCCCGCCGAGGCAAGGTAATTGTCCTTGCTTTTACCGTTCCGGTACTGTATATTTATCCACGTAGGATGAATAATTATTCTAGTTTCAAATATATGCAGAATAGGAGAACTCGACCATGAGGGAACGTCACAATAGATTGTCGGTCGTCAAGGAAATGATCAAGAACAATCGAATCGACAATCAGGACACGTTGCTTGAGATGTTGCGCAAGGAAGGATACTCGGTGACACAGGCGACCCTGTCGAGAGACTTGAAGATGCTCAAAGTCGGCAAGATTTCCGACGGCTGGTCAGGGTACTACTATGCGCTCCCCGAAAACGATCTGATCTCCGAGTCCGAGAAAAGCTACATACAGGACGTGCGCAGAGGAATCCTTTCCATCGAATTCAGCGGCAATTTCGGAGTCATCAAGACACGCCCCGGCCACGCGAACAGCGTGGGCATCGCCCTTGACGTCCTGGCTATCCCGGAAATTCTGGGAACGCTCGCCGGAGACGACACCATATTCGTCATCCTCAGGGAAGGCATGACGAAGGAAGACCTCCAGGAAAGTTTCAAGACAAGGATCCCCGAGATCGAAGAATGAGCCTTCGCATGATTGCCTAGATGCGTTTCGTTGTACTACACTGGCGTGGGGAACCTGTTCTCCGCGCCAGATGCACGTATCCGGAGAAACGGTCGCAGAAACACCGGCGCATAGGTTCCCGCCGTCGGATCACGCCCGAACGACAACAGGACCATCGGAGGAGAAAAAATGGAAATGGACTATCGGAACCTTGACCAGACCGAGGCATTCGCCGCATTGACGAAAATGGCGCCCGCCGACATTCGCACCGGACTTTCCGCGAAAAGGATCGCGTCGTACGCGGTACCGGCGGGAGCAGGGCTGACCTATCGGTACGCGACCATGCCCGTCTCGTCCGAGCACCTTGCGCTGTTCCAGGCGCTCGCCGACGAGCAGCGCCTCATCGAAAAATACCGGTCGCTGCTGGCAGGAGAGATCATCAATACGGGAGAAAAGCGACTGGTGCTTCACCATCTGACACGCGGACGGGTCCTGGGCGCCGGAACCATCGTCATGGCCGACGGAGAGGAAAAAGGCGAATTCTATGCCGGCCAGATGGAACGCATCAGGATATTCTCACAGGCGGTGAGAGAAGGGACGATCGTCGGATCAACCGGCAAGGCGTTCAAGACGGTCGTCCAGATCGGCATCGGCGGCAGCGACCTCGGGCCGAGGGCACTGTACCTTGCGCTGCAAGGATGGGCACGAGCCGAAGAAATCCCGCAGCTTGAAGCACGTTTCATTTCGAACGTCGACCCGGACGATGCCGCCCAAGTGCTCGATGGCATCGATTTCGAAACGGCTTTGTTCATCCTCGTATCCAAAAGCGGAACCACGCAGGAAACGCTGACAAACAGGGACCTCGTCCTGCAGGCGATGGAGCGATCCGGAATACCGGGGCTCGATCCCGCGAAACATCTGGTGGCGGTCACCAGCAAGACCAGTCCCCTCGCTTCATCGAAAGCGGTGCTGGATTCGTTCTTCATCGACGACTACATCGGAGGCCGATATTCTTCGACGAGCGCGGTCGGAGGCGTGGTAATCTCCACGGCACTCGGATACGATACGTTCAAACGCTTGCTCGAAGGAGCCCATGAAGCCGACATCCTGGCGCTGGAAACCGGCATAACCGCCAATGCGGCGTTGCTGGACGCCTTGATTGGCATCTATCTGCGCAACGTACTCGGATGCACCTGCACAGCGATACTTCCCTATTCCCAGGCTCTGAGCCGTTTCCCCGCCCATCTGCAGCAGCTCGACATGGAAAGCAACGGAAAGCATGTGAACCGGTACGGCGAACCGGTGGAATATCCCACCGGCCCGGTGATCTTCGGAGAACCAGGAACCAACGGCCAGCACTCGTTCTACCAGCTGCTTCACCAGGGAACCGATGTCATTCCGTTGCAGTTCATCGGCTTCAAGGAATCCCAGCGCGGCAAGGACATCGTTACCGCTGGCTCCTCCAGCCAGAAGAAGCTCGACGCCAATCTCGTTGCCCAGATCGTGGCGTTCGCCAGAGGCAAGGACGACGACAACCCGAACAAGCGGTTCGCAGGCAACAGATGGTCATCGCTACTGAACGCAGACAGGCTCACCCCGGAAACGCTCGGCGCGCTGCTCGCCCACTACGAGAACAAAGTGATGTTCCAGGGCTTCGCATGGAATCTCAATTCGTTCGACCAGGAAGGGGTACAGCTCGGGAAAGTGCTGGCGAAACAGGTGCTCGCAGGATGCGGCGGAGATGAAATTCTCAAAGCATTCGCCGATTTGTTCTGAGTTGCATCATTTTTCTAAGAAACCAGGTCATCGCACAAAAATGTGATGGCCGTTTTTTATAATACCAGAAAGACTTATCAAAACATCCCGCAATGTCGTTACCGATATAAAACACGCATTTCCCGACCGAACCCACGACAGGAACGCATTGAATCGAAAATGATTCGAAAGCACAGCTACATTCAGCATCATCGCAGAACGTCGAAGATAAACACACTCACGATAATGTTACAGTTTTCACATGATTAGCACACAGGGATAAAAAAACCCCCTCAGGAAAAGGAGGTTAAACCTGAGGGGGAACAAAAGGAGGTTAGAAAAATTCCGATGTTGCAACTCATATACCCAACGGGTGCTATGGTTGGTGTCGTTCTCTTTCTGCCAAAAAAATACAGATATCACCTAAAAGAATCAAGGCCTTTCATAAAATTTTCATATAATATTTTTGCTGATTGTATACCGTTTTTCTCATCCTTTCGGGTTTTTCATCGAAAACGGCTGTCTGGTGTTCTCTAGAACGTCTCTCCACAACGATCCCTCGAGATCCACGTGGTTCCTTTCGGAAACCGCTACCTTGATGGGGATATGAACGAACTGGTTGTTCACCAGAGACACGAGCGCCTGCGTTTTTCCCGCCATCGCCGCATGAACCGCATGGGCGCCGAGCCTTGCGCAATAGATCGAATCGTTCGGGTTGGCCGGAGCGCTGCGGATGATATAGCTCGGGTCGATGTACTTGATGTTGCACTGGATTCCCTCGCGCTTGAAGAACGCCTTGATCTGATCCTTCAGGAACAGCCCAATGTCCTGGTATTTCACGTTTCCGGAAGCATCCCGCTCGTTCGTCGGAGGAACAAGGTCCTGTCCAGCTCCCTCGGCGACGAGGATCACCGCATGCCCTCTATCAAGAATCCTGTGTTTCAGGTGCTCCAGCAGTCCGTTCGCCCCTTCCAGATCGAACGGATTCTCGGGAATCAGGCAGAAGTTGACATCGCTTTGCGCGAGGGAAGTGTGCGCCGCGATAAAGCCGGACTCCCTGCCCATGACCTTGACCATACCGATGCCGTTGATCGAATTCTTAGCCTCGACATGGGCGCCCCGCACGGAAGGAACCGCCATGGCGACCGCGGTATCGAAACCGAACGAACTCTGGATGAACGACAGGTCGTTGTCGATCGTCTTGGGGATTCCCACCACAGCGATCTTCAGTCCACGCTTCTTGATCTCTTCACCGATATCATATGCGCCGCGCAACGTTCCGTCGCCGCCGATCGTCACCAATATGTTGATGTTCAGCCGTTCCAAAGAATCGACGATCTCCTCCACCTGCTTGCCGCCGCCACGTGCGGAACCAAGAATCGTGCCGCCTTTCTCCTGAATATCGTCCACCACATCGGGATCGAGGGGAATCAACGGATACGGACTGTTCTCCAGCAACCCCTGGTAGCCGAACTGGATGCCGCTGATCCTCCGTACGCCATACCGATACCAGAAGCATCGCACCACAGCGCGGATCACGTTGTTCAGCCCCGGGCATATGCCACCGCAGGTGCAGATGGCCGCATGGACATGGGCGGGATTAAAATACAGTTTGGACCGAGGCCCGGCGAGCTCCACAGTATCCTCATGGAGCGGAACCGGATGCCCGTCCTTGCCTGCGACAGTCTGGATACTGTACAGGATACGGTCGTCGTCACTCACATAGTCGGCCATTCCATCGCCCTGATAGGTCGACATCATGATCGGGGAAGGAATCTTCGCCTCTCCGAGATTCGGAATGGAAAAGTCATAAATTGTATCATTGCCCACGGTACGCCTCCTCTGTGCGTCATGCAAAGAGCCATGCATGCGCATCAATGCACATGCGCTGAACCCTCTTCAATATCGTCTACGGTTTCAAGAAGTTTTGCAAGACCCGACTTGAATTCTCCGAACGGACCTTCCACCAGGTCCTTCGCTTTCGTCTGGAATGCCCGATAGAGCTCGACGAAGCTTCTTCCGAACGGAGTCAGCGTGGCTCCGTCATGGGCAGCCCCACCCTTCTTTCTCACGAGGACGGGAACTCCGAGCCGCGCCTCAAGGTTCCGGATCATGCCGTAGGCCTTTGAATAGGAAATGCCCAGCACCGCCGCGCTTTTTCGCAGAGAGCCTTCCGTCTCGATACGCTCCAGAATCCACAGAACGCCGATGCCCATGAATTTATCCCCTTCCTCATCCACCAGATAGAGCTTGACCTTTACTTCCATGTTTCCTCCGCAGCCGTGAAGATGACATCCACCAGATCGTCGATATCGTCGCATTCGACGCTACAGTAGGCTACCCGCAACGTCCGTCCGGAAAGGGCCACCGTTCCGACCTGATAGTGGTCCAGCAACCGCAACCGCAGCGCTTCCGCATTTCCTGCGCACCTGAACGACATGAAATACCCGGAATTGAACGGGTACGGAACCAAGGCGCGGGAATCGGAATGGCGGCGCAGCGCCTCGCGGAACTTCCGGTACCTCCGCTCCATCTCCTCCCGTGCGCATTCGTGGTCGGCCTGGTATGTGGCGCCGCGCTCCATGGCACGGATCAACAGCGACTGCCCGGGCCTGTCGCAACTCGACACCGTACCGCGGATCGCACCGAGGGTCTTCTGCCCCAACGCCTCGACGGCGGCTTCGGACAACCCCTTGCCGCCGAACGTCAGGAAGCCCAGCCGGAAGCCCCACACCATGTCCTCCTTGGTCGCGGCGTCGCATTTGACCGCAAGGAGGTTCTCATGGGCGTTCGCCAGATAGGCGAAGGGCGATTCCATGCAGGTATCCGCTTCATAAAACAGTCCGAAATACGCATCGTCGCAGAGGACGAGAAGCTGCATCCCCTGATCGGCGAGACCGACCAACGCCTCCGCGATGCGCCGCATTTCCGATACGGACGGCGTGTAGCCTGTCGGATTGTTAGGAAAATTGAGCAGCAGCCTTGCCTGCTCCCCGCACCCGGCCAGCGCGGCCCGCATCCCGTCCACATTGAAACGCATGTCCCTATCGAACAGCTCGAACGTCCTCACTTCGGCTTGGCAGAGATCGGAGAGAATCAGATCGTAATTGTCCCAGCGCAAATCGGGGATCACGACACGATCCCCCGGCCCGACGAACATCATCGAGGCAAGAGAGATCGCATGGGTCAAACCGGCCGTGACGACCGGCGTCGATATGCGGCAGGACTGCAACGACGGGTTCTTAGCCAGCATCGAAGCTCGCCACAGTTCCCGAAGACGGGGGTCGCCTCCCACCGGAGCATAGTTGAAGATCTCGTTCGGAGAGAACGCTCCCGGAACGAACTGATCATAAATATCGCGAAGGAACATCGTCTGGCCAAAGCTCATCGCAACTCCGGCAGTGGCGTTATGCCTGCCGGAACATCGCTGTGCCTGGGCGCATTGGGCGATGATTCCTTTCGGGAAATACATCCGTCGTCCGAACGGGGAAAGCATCGCCTCGGCGACCGTCCCTTCCATGGCAGCATTCAACGCAACCGCAAGTTCATGCATCGTTCAGTCCTCCCGTCAATGCTCGTCGAACAGCCCGGGAAGCATGGCATCTTCCGCATCCGACGCCGCCACCGGTTTCTTTCCCTCTATCGGTTTCCCCGGTTGTGTTTCCGGGTGATCATCGGCAAGCATTTGCAGGAACCGCGCCTCGTCTACGATGTCCACCCCCAGCGCCTCCGCTTGGGCGAGCTTGCTTCCCGCTCCGTCGCCTGCAAGCAGATGTGTCGTCTTTCCGGTGACGGAGCCGACGGTACGCCCCCCCCGCTTCTCAACTTCTTCCATGGCCAGAGAACGGGGGACGAAATGTTCGAACGACCCGGTCACGCACCAGACCTGTCCGGCGAAAGTCTGGGACAGAGACGTCGGCTTCGGCTCGTCCTCTTCAAAACAAAGGCCCGATTCTCGCAATCTCGCTATACGGATACGCATCTGTGGATCATTCAGGCCATCAATCAAAAGTCTAGCTGTCTTCTCTCCGATCTGCTTGATCGCCACTAAGCGCTCCATGTCGTCGCGATCGGCGATCTCCAGCAACTGATCCATCGACCGGATCCCGTCGGCGACGAGCAGATCGACCGCCTTCTTGCCGAACTCAGGAATCCCCAGCGAAACCAATACATTACGAAACGGCTTTCCCTTGCTTTTCTCCACCCCGTCGATGATCAAGGATATCTTGCGGTCACCGAAACCAGGTTCTCCGCCGAGTACCGTGCGATAATCGATCGCATAGATGTCCGGCACGTCCTTGAGCAGCCCTTTTGCGATCAGCACCGACGCAGTTTCGGGACCGAAGTTCTCGATATCCATCTGCCCTTTGCCGATGAAGAAATAGACTCGTCCAGCGATCTGGTCGGGACATTCGTAGTTCGGACAGAACGTATGCGCACCCCGCTGGACAAGCGGCGAACCGCATGTCGGGCAGGCATGGGGCATTCGCCACGTCGCATTGCCCAGCTCGTTCTTCTCGACGACCCGTTCGACAGCGGGAATGACGTCCCCGCGCTTCGATACTGAAACGATGTCTCCGACAGCCAGTTCCAGCATGTCCACATAATCCTGATTGTGCAAGGTGATGTTCGACACAGTGGACCCCCCGACGAACACAGGCTTGACCCGGGCCAACGGGGTGACTCTGCCGGTACGGCCGATCTGGACATCGATGCTCTCAACGACGGTCTGCGCCTCGGGCGCTTCGAACTTATAGGCGATCGCCCATCGCGGATGATGCTCGGTATAGCCGAACACCTCTCTGACGGAGATCTCGTTCACCTTGACCACCAGCCCGTCGATTTCATACGCGAGGGACTTTCGCGCTTCGGTACGGCGCACGATATATGCCGGTATCTCGTCGAACGACCCGGCGACCCCGTCCAAACCGGCCCGCTCCAGCCGTTCCCGGGCCTCCCGAGCATCCTTGCAGAACAGCCCCAGCGTCGGATTGACCCGAAAGCCATATCGTTTCAATGCGGAAAGAATCTGCACATGGTCCTCGAACGGTTCGGCCCCATCCGCCCAGAACCCTTCATAAACGAAGATCTGCAAGGGAACTTTCGCGGCCTCGCTGCTCTTGATGCGCCGTACCGTACCGGCGGCCAGATTGCGAGGGTTCGCGTACGGAGTTTCCAATTCTTTGTTGATCGCCTCGAAATCGGCTCTCGGCAGGTACACCTCTCCTCTGACGGCGATATCGATCGGCTCCGTCAGCCGCAACGGAACCGAAGCGATCGTCCTGATGTTCGCCGTCACCTCGTTTCCGACGAACCCGTTGCCACGGGTCACGGCACGCACCAACACGCCCTGCTCATAATAGAGGACCATCGACACTCCGTCGATCTTCTCTTCGACCACGAACGACAGACCGCGATTCTCCTTGGTCTCGCTTTTCGCGATCCATCCCAGCACCGCGTCGGCGCTGTAGGCTTTGTCGAGGCTGAGCACCGGAATCGTATGCCGGACCTCGGGGAAATCGCTGGTCAAGTCGCTGCCGACCCGCTGCGTCGGAGAATCGGAAGTCTTCAGGGCGGGATGCTCCGCCTCCAATTCCACAAGCCGATCGAACAGACGATCGTATTGCGCATCGTCGACCAATGGCCGGCCGTCGACGTAATATGCCTTCTGATAGGTTCGCAGCAACTCGGAAAGCCGGGCGACTTCCTGTGCCGGTGAAGTGTCGCTATGATTCATGCCCCTATCCTACCGATTAACTGTGCGAGGTGCAAGAAAAGAACGCTTCGACGCATCATCAAAATCCTACAACCAATTGCCGATATCCCATCGACATGCTATCCTTTGGCACAGGAACTATCCGGAGATTCCCACACGATGGCAGAAAAGAAAGCGACACCGATCAACAAAATGAACAACCTCCACGGAATCATCATCCGTTCGACTGTGGACGAAGGACAGATCGTGGACATCCAGCTGCCGAAAATGGACAGCCATTTCCTCATCATCGCCGCCAGGGACATCCCCGGCAACAACCGCATCCAGATACTCGACAACCAGATGCCGTTGCTCGCTTCATCGCAGATATCGTACAAAGGACAGCCGATACTGGCGTTGTTCGGCCATGATTTCGAATCGGTGGAGCTGACCGCGCGGGAAATCCAAATATCATACAAACTTCCTCCGTCGGTCGCCGCCGCGGCCGCTTCCGTCGTACCGCCCCAGGAGGGAGAACCGGCTCCGACTTCTGACGGCCGGATCGCGCCTCCGCAGACGGTACCCGCTCCTACCGGAGAAAAGTCCGAAGCGGAGCAGGAACCCTCCACTGCCCCCGCCGACGCTCCGGAGCCTCCGCGGCAGACCGTACAAACCGCACAATCCGTACCGAGCGCGTCGTCCGCATCGAAAGACAAACGGAAGGTGGCGCTGAACGTTCCCCCCCGGACTCACGGCTGGGGCGACGTGAACGCGGTCTTCGCCCAGGAGGGGATCAAGATCTTTCAGAAGACCTATACGTTCCGCTCCACGCATAGCAGCACGAGTTCGATCATCAAGGTCTCCGCTACGAAAGTAGACGACATGATGCATATCGACGCCCCCACCCAATGGCCGTTCCATCTGCGCGACACGGTCAGCGAGACCGTATCGATCCCCAAAAAGAAAATCGTCGTCCACCAGCAGCAATACTTCGCTCCATACGATGAAAAGCTCATCGAGCCGACGATATTGGCCTGTCTTGCCTCGATGGCTGCCAACATCACGGGCTTTTCCGTGGAGATCCAGAGCCAACAGCCATCGATCTCTCCCGAAATCCTGATACTCAGAAAAAGCGCGATGGACAAATACGGCAAACCGCTGGCGGAACGGATCGATGTCACCGTGGATCAAGGTGCGTTCCCGCTATTCAGCAACGAACTGATGAACCAGCTGATCGCAGGCCTTGTCCCCCTGTATCCGCTTCAGGCGATGCAGATCAAGATCACCATCCTTACCAGTGCCACGCCTCCCGCCCATTTTTTCGGAGACCTTGGCTATGCAAGAGCCACAGCGAGCACCGAAGGTCACTATTCCCTGCTTGCCAGGGCGGCGGGGATGAATCCCGCCGACTGGCGGATGAAGTATCTCGGGGAGTATCCGCAGCGGACAGCCCAGATCGCGAGTGTCAGATTCTCCCGTCTGAAGGAGATGCTGACCGCCATCTGCGAAAAGAGCGACTTCCAGCGCAAGCATGCGACCTATGAGATACAACGAAGCCAGAAGCTCAGGATATCGACCTTCCTCAACTACTCCCGAGGAATCGGAATCGCCTGCGGAGCCGGCATCAGCGGATTCAGCGGCTCTTTCCCTCAAGGCAGCCAGTTCTCCGTCCAAGTCAAACTGGATGCGAACGACAAGACACATCTCAACACGTCGTTCCCGACGAAATCCTCAAGTGCAAGCGTATGGAAGGCCATCGTCGCCAGGGAGCTGGATGTGGACGACGACGATGTCGATTTCATCGAGGACCCCATGGAGATCATCGACAGTGGTCCGGTCGTTCTCTCGCGGAACATCGGACGGCTGCCGCTGCTGTTCGAGAAAGCCTGCGCCACGGTCAAGTCCCAGCGGTTCATCGAACCGTTGCCGATCGTCGCCTCGTGCAGTTCGAAAAGTACCGTTTCATCAGGATCCCAGTTCTACAGCGACAGCTGGGCGGCGCTCGTGCTGGAGCTGGAGATCGACACGATCTCGCTGCAACCGGTCATCAGACACGCGTGGGCTTCGTTCGACTTCGGCTATGTGCATGATGAACAGGCGCTCCGGTCGAAAGTGCACAACATCATCGTCAGGACGCTCGTCGAGAACGGAGCTCAGCTGAGCAAAAAGAAAAACAACGAGTTCTCCATGGACATCGAAATCTCGACGCAGAGCAAGGGGGAGCCGATTTCGATCAGTTCCGTTCTCCACGGGCTGGTCATTTCGGCGCTGGGAAACGCCATCATCCAGGCGCTGGACGCCGACATCCCCTACATGCCCGTCGCCGCGGAAGATGTGCTCGATGCGATCAGAGGAGGCGAAGCATGAAAATCGAATGCACCATAGACGGCAAGCATCTCTCCCTATCGGTGAACTCGAACAAGCCGCTTTCGCTGATCCTCATGGAGGAAGCGGGCAATCAGTCCCTCAACAGCAGATGTAGGGGGAACAACTGCGGCAACTGCATTGTCCTGCTCAATGGGGAGGCCGTCCTATCCTGCATGATTCCCGCGTTCCGGCTACGGGGGGCGGATATCAAGACATTCGACAGCTTCCAGAAGACCAGGGCTTGCCACGATATCGAACGAGCCTATGCCGCTACGGGCAGCAAGCCCTGCCCAAATTGCTATGCCGCCAAGACGCTGATCATCGAATCCATCCTCCAGGGGCTGGAACGTCCCGACGATAGCCAGCCGTTCCCGCTGCCAGCCCGCGGGCGCGTGCAGAACCTGACCGAAGAGCTCGATCCCGAGAACATCATCCAGGAACTGGAACTCAACCGATGCCGATGCATGGATTCCGCAGAACTTCTGCAGATCGTGAACATCGCCGCGGGATACAGGAGGCGCAGACGTGTACGAAGGAATTAGATCTCCGGCGATCCACACCCCGCGGTCCGTCAGTGAATTCATATCCACAGCTTCCCATTATCCCCACGCGGTCATCTGGGCCGGCGGAACCTATATCATGGGAAGGCCGAACTACTACCCGTCGGACGGACTTACCGACATCATCTATCTTGGCGAAATCGCCGACCTGAAGAAGATCACCAGGAACGACCGGTTCATCGAAATCGGTTCGATGGTGACCGCCAGCCAGTTGCTCAACGCAGGAAAACTCGTCCTGTCCGATGTGCTGTTGGACACCCTGAGCAAGGTCGGGTCGAAAATCGTCCGAAAGCAGATTACGATCGGAGGGGCGCTGTGTACGCCGGACATCAGGCTGGTTCTCCCCGGCTCCTTGGCAATTCTCGATGCGATCGTCGAAGTGAAGCAGATACAGGGCAACAAGACGATCAACCGCTGGATCCCCGTTTCCCGTCTGTACGATAAGGATGGCCAGTTGCTTCTGACTGGAATGAATCTGATCACCAGAGTGCGGATCGGTCTGGAGACCGGAAATTTTCAGCGGTTCATGATGGTCGACAGTCCCGTCCACGATCCCAAGCGTTGCGTCATTTTCGCTTTCCAGTGCACGAAAGGGCAGAGCAACATGTCCAAGGCGCATTTCTGCTTCACGTTCCCGACTGCCGGTTTCCACATCAGCAGGGAGTTGGAGACGCAGCTTTCCGGCCAGCCCCTTCCGGTTCCCCCGCAACGGATCAACCGGCTGTCCTTCGCGCTGACTTCGGAAATCCACAAGATGCATCCGCAGGTCACCGACTTGCAACTGGAACGCTGTCGCAGAATGTTCGAAGCAGTGTTCCATGAGCTGAATACCGAGGTATTGGAAGAATAGCGAGATCGTGCCGTCGATGTCCGATCCGTTTTTCCGGCGACAACGGTCTACCCCCATCCAGCCATGATATGCTACAATGGCCGATAAGCCGAACCGCCATGTGGGTCGTCCATGGAATGCGCCGGACAGCCGGCGCAGGACAGCAGGACGAACAGGAACGGCTCCAGGAGTACAACAGGCAATGTCCCAATTCGTTCATCTGCACAATCATACCGATTATTCGCTACTCGACGGAGCGGCGAAAATCTCCAAGTACGTGGAGAAGGCCAAGGAATTCGGCATGACGTCCCTGGCGATCACCGACCATGGCAACATGTTCGGCGCTCTGCGATTCTACCGTGCATGCAAGGCCGCTGATATCAACCCGATCGTCGGCTGTGAATTCTATGTCAATCCGGAAAGCCATCGCCAGCGTGGAACGGTGGCGGGAGGAAGCCGGAACTACCATCTGGTGTTGCTCGCCATGAACGAGAAAGGCTATCACAACCTGATGGAGCTCAACTCCATCGCCTACACCGAAGGCTATTACTACAAGCCGAGAATCGACGACCAGCTGATCACCGAGCACCAGGAAGGATTGATCTGTCTATCGGCCTGCCTTGCCGGTGAAATTTCGCAGCTTGTCCTCAACGAGCAGTACGACCGGGCGTTGGAACGGGTCAACTGGTTCAAGTCGGTCTTCGACGACGGACGGTATTATATCGAAGTGCAGGACCATGGGCTGCCGGAGCAGCACAGGATCAATCCGATCCTCAAGCGTCTGTCAGAACAGACCGGCGTACCGTTGGTCGCCACCAACGACATCCACTACATCAACCAGGACGACGCGAACGCCCAGGACATTTTGTTGTGTATCGGCACCAACTCAAAGAAGAACGACGCCGACCGGATGCGCTTTCCCACCCAGGAATTCTATATGAAAAGCCCCCAGCAGATGGAGGAGCTGTTTTCCTGGTGTCCGGAGGCGGTGGAGAATACGGCCAGGATCGCGCAACGGTGCAACCTAGAGATCCATTTCCCAGGCCCGCTGCTCCCTATCTTCGAAGTTCCGGAAGGGTTCGACGACACGTCGGACTACCTGCGGCATCTTGCATCGGAAGGGCTGATCCGAAGATACGGGGAAGCCACGCCGGAACTGACCCAGCGGCTCGACTACGAACTGGACACCATCATCAAGATGGACTTCCAGGGCTACTTCCTGATCGTCCGCGACTACATCTACTGGGCGAAAACCCATGGAATTCCCGTCGGTCCCGGCCGAGGTTCCGGCGCCGGCTCGCTGGTCGCATACTGCATAGACATCACCGACGTGGATCCGATCAAGTACAATCTGCTGTTCGAACGGTTCCTGAACCCTGAACGCGTATCGATGCCGGACTTCGACATCGACTTCTGCTTCGAACGGCGACAGGAAGTCATCGACTACGTGACGGAGCACTACGGCATAGAACGCGTCGCGCAGATAGCGACCTTCGGAACGCTCAAGGCGAAAGCGGTGGTCAAGGATGTGGCGCGGGTGCTCGACATTCCGTTCGACGAATCGAACCAGATCTGCAAATTGATCCCCGATGATCCGAAGATGACCTTGGACAAAGCGATGGAGATGAGCCCGGAACTGAAGGAGAAGGCTGAATCCGGCGGAATCTATGGGGAGCTGTTCGATGTTGCCAAGCGAATCGAGGGAATGAACCGTCACACGTCGACGCATGCCGCCGGAGTGGTGATCGGCAAGGAAGCCCTGATAAACTATGTTCCGCTGTACCGAGACCCGAAGACCGGGGCCATTTCCACGCAATATACGATGGATCTGATCGAGGACTGCGGGCTGGTCAAGATGGACTTCCTCGGGCTCAAGACGCTGACGCTGATCAAGCATACCGTCGACCTGATCCGCAAGCGGGAGCCGGACTTCGATATCGAAAAGATATCCGACACCGACGGCCCGACCTTCAAGATGCTCTGCGATGGAGAAAGCGCCTGCGTGTTCCAGTTCGAAAGTCCCGGCATGCAGCGGATCCTGCGCGACGCGCAACCGAGCAGCATCGAGGACCTTGTAGCATTGAACGCCCTGTATCGGCCGGGACCGATGGCGTACATCCCCCAGTTCGTCGAATGCAAGCACGGCAGAAAGCCGATCACCTATGCCGATCCGGATCTGGAGGACGAGCTGAAGACGACCTATGGCGTCATCGTCTATCAGGAACAAGTCATGAAGGTGGCCCAGATCATAGCCGGATATACCCTCGGCGGAGCCGACATCCTGCGCAGGATCATGGGCAAGAAGAAAAAGGACAAGCTGGCGGAGGAGAAAGTCAAGTTCATAGCCGGAGCGAAAAAACTCGGTCGGGATCCGAAACATGCGGCCGAGATATTCGAGATGCTCGAACCGTTCGCCGGCTATGGATTCAACAAATCGCATGCGGTGGCCTACTCGGTCGTCGCCTATCAGACAGCGTTTCTCAAGGCGAACTACCCCGCCGAATTCATGGCGGCGAACCTGACCAACGAAATCAACAACCCGGATAAGTTCACCGAATACCTGCTCAAGGCGAAGGACATGGGGCTGGAGATCCTGCCGCCGACGATCAACTTCTCCGACAAGCACTTCAACGTCGTAGACGGCAAGATCGTCTACGGACTGGCAGGAATCAAGAACGTCGGCGAAGGGGTCGTGGAACTGATCGTCAAGGAACGCGAAGAACACGGCCCCTACAAGGACTTCATGGATTTCCTCATGCGTGTCGATGCAAAGGCGATCAACTCGAAACTATTGGAATCGCTGATCCATGCCGGAGCGTTCGATGCTTTGGGAACAAACCGTCCGACGTTGATCAACAATCTCGAAGCTGCGGTCAAATTCGTACAGAAACGACGTGAAGCCCAGGCCTATGGGCAATGTTCGCTGTTCGATGCGGAAGAAGAAGCCGCGATGGACGTATTCGACATGGTCCCCGCACCTGACTTCGGAATCATGGAGAAACTCGAGAAAGAGAAGAGCCTGCTCGGATTCTACATATCCGGCCATCCGCTCGACCTGTACAAGGATGCGTTCAAGCGGTGCGTCACCGTCGATATCGGACATACCGACCGGTTGCCGAAGAACAGGACCTGCGCATTGATCGCCATGGTCACGAGCCTGCGGGAGTTCATTACCCAGAAAGGTTCGAAGATGGCGTTCCTTGCCTTGACGGACTTCAACGGAACCATCGACGCCACGGTATTCCCGAAAACATGGGAAAGGATCGGCCCCCAGATCCAAGTGGACGGAATCTACGGCTTCAAAGGCAAATTCGACAACAACCGGGATCCCGAGAAATATTCGTTCCTCATCGACGAGGTGGTCGACCCAAACTCGCTCGAACCGGAAGCGGTACGGGAAGCCCATATCTCGTTGCAGAAAGAGATGTGCACCCCGGTGGCGCTGAGGGAACTGATGGATCTGTGCCTGTCCTATCAAGGATCCTGTTCGATGCTCCTCCATGTATCGGAGAGCTTCCAGTCCCAGGACCCGGCGCCTTCTGCGGACGAAGATCCGTCGAAGCCGCAGGAAACCCTGCAGGAAATCCAGAAGGAATGCGCGATAGTCCAGGCCGGCAGGGAGTTCTCGGTCAGATATTCCGAGGACTTCCTCGAAGAGTTGCGGCGGCTGCCGCTGGTCAGATCCGCATGGTACAACTGACCCGGCTCCGATCGAACATGGCCGCATCGGAAAACCTCGCTTTGCCATCCGGCTCTTCCTGTCGTATATTGGAAGAAGATAAGGAGATCATGGAACCATGGAAATCGTGACCCCGCCGCCATCCAGTTTCCTCATGACGTTGGCGAACATCGCGGCGACGTTGCTGTCGCTCTATTCGTTGCTGATCTGGATACGGATCATCCTGACATGGATCCGCGTTCCGGGAAGCCAATGGAACGGAGGCGGCAATCCGTTCGTGAACTTCCTATCGAAGATCGTCGATCCGTACCTCAATCTGTTCCAGGGGTTCACGGCTCTCAAGCGGTCGCATATCGATTTTACCCCGCTGGTCGCCATGGCGGTCCTGAGCATCGTCCAGAGTCTCCTGCGGATTTTCGGAGCATATGGGAGGCTGACGCTCGGTCTGGCGCTCGGCCTCGTGGTGAAGACATTGTGGAGCTATATCTTCTCCTTGTTCTTCTGGTTCTTCATGGCGATGCTCGCCATCCGTCTGATCTTCTGCTATCGAAGGAGCCCCAATTCGATCCAATACATCAGAATGCTGGACTCGATGCTCGGAGGGATCCTCAACCGGGTGCAGAAAGTGTTTTTCGGCGGAAAGCCGACGAACGACCGGAATCTCGTCATCACGTCCCTGATCGTAGTCATCGTCCTGTACATCATCGCCGGCATCGTGGTGAACCTGGCCGTCGGTGCGTTGGCGAAACTACCGATATAGGCGCCCGCGCCTGACAGCTTGCAGGCAGGAGGAACGGATGTTCATCAGAGAGCTCAAGCAAAGCGTCACTACCTTGCACGGCGTCGGAAAAAGCGCTGCGAACGGGTATGAGGCGCTCAGCATCCGGACGCTCTCCGACCTGCTGCTTCTCGCCCCTCGGGCATGGGAGGACCGAAGCACAGTCATGCCGTTAGGCAAAATCCGCGAACAACCGGACGGAACCTATGCGAATACGTTCGTTGAAGTTGTTTCCCATTCGTTCTTCGGCGGACGGAAAGCCGGCAAACGCACATTGAAGATCATTGTCAGGGATATCAGCGGCGAGGGGGACGGAAGGCTTTCCCTCCTTTGCTTCGGTCGGAATTTTCTGGAAAAGACCCTACGAGTGGGTCGCAGATACTACCTATACGGCGCGGTGACGCGGCACATGACGGAACTGCAGTCATCCCAATTCGAAATGACTCCGCTACCCGACGACGGTTCAGATCCTCCGAACTTCGGCGAAATCCTGCCGATCTACCCGCTGGCGGGGGCGCTGAGCCAGCGGATCATCCGCAGGGATATCCGAGCTGTTCTCGCAGCGAATCGATTCGACGACGAACTTCCCCAGTACCTTATGGACAAATATCAACTGATCGACACCGACTCTGCGATCAGAACCTGGCATTATCCGCATGCGACAGCGGACATTACGGCGGCACGAAGAACGCTGGCGTTCACCGAACTGATGTATCTTCAGCTCGTGGCCCGACGACGTACGTTCAGCTCGCCGGGAGACGTGCGTACGGTATCGGAACGGATTGTCTTGGCGGCGAAAGCTCTTGAAGAAACGTTCGTCGCTTCCCTGCCGTTTTCCTTGACCGCAGACCAACGCACCGTACTGCAGGAAATCAAGCGGGATCTCGACGCACCTGTACCGATGAACAGGTTGCTGCAAGGCGACGTCGGAAGCGGCAAGACGCTAGTGGCATGGATATCCGCGCTCCATGTCATAGCAGGCGGCCAGCAAGTCGCGTTCATGGCCCCGACGGAACTGCTAGCACGCCAGCATGCGGAACATGCCGCGCAACTGCTGGAACCTCTGGGCGTACGCATCGCGTTCCTGACCGGTTCGGTCAAGACCAAGGAACGCAAGCTTCTGCTCGAAGCGCTTGCAAAAGGAAACATCGATATCCTGATCGGCACCCATGCGCTGTTCTCGAAAGAGGTGGAGTTCAAGTCGTTGCGGTACATCATCATCGACGAACAGCATCGCTTCGGCGTCGAGCAGCGGATGGCGATGCTGAACAAGGGCCGGACCCCGGACGTCCTGCTCATGACCGCCACTCCGATCCCACGGACACTGGCGCTGACCGTCTTCGGCGACCTGAACGTCTCAACGATCCATACGATGCCCGCAGGAAGATTGCCGATCATCACCCACCTGGTAGCCGACAAGAGTCGGCAGAGGATGTATCAGGCGGTCGGCGTGGAGTTCGAACGCGGACATCAGGCATATTTCGTCTACCCTCGCATCGACGACAGCGGAGAGAGCGATCTTCGGGATGTGACCAACATGTATGAATATCTTTCCGAAACCATCTACCCGGGCGTCCCCTCCGCTTTGATCCACAGCAAGCTCCCCGAGGAGGAAAAAGTCGACATCCTACTGCGATTCCGAACCGGACAGCTTCGGTATCTGGTCTCGACCAGCGTGGTGGAAGTCGGCATCGACATTCCCAACGCCACCTGTATGGTCATCGAACATGCCGACCGATTCGGGCTATCGGCGCTCCATCAATTGCGCGGACGCGTCGGACGAAGCGATATCCAGTCGTATTGCTTTCTTGTCTATGGGGACGACCTGTCCGATGATGCGAAGCTACGCCTGAAGGTGATGCGGGAATCGACCGACGGTTTCCATATCGCGGAGCAGGACTTGTTGATCCGGGGCCCCGGAGAGATCACCGGAACAAAACAGTCAGGATTCCTCCGGTTGCACTTCGCCAGCCTGACCGAGGATCTGCCGATGATCCAGGCGGCCAGAACAGAAGCTGATCGGATACTCGCGGACGATCCCGGCTTCATCCTTGCGTCGAACAGCGTCATCCGCCGTGTCTTCGCGCAAGCCCCTCCCTTCGACGAAGAAACGACGGAGGTGTCATGAATACGCTGCACACGATGTTCTCGTTGTGGGTACGTCGTAGTTTTTCGATACTCCAAGCATGAGTTTCCGGCATCGTGTTGCATAATCCGCAGACTTTCCGTATCATCGTCTTTGACAGTTTTCCAAAAAAGTGACAGGAACGAATGGGGAGGATGCGCTCATGAGAATAACCGGCGGTCTCTATCGCGGAAGAACGATTCAATGCCCCCCCGGAATCATCCGGCCGGCGATGGATCGCATGCGGGAATCCTTGTTTTCGATTCTCGGCGACATCGCGGGTTGTTCGTTCCTCGACCTGTTCTCCGGCAGCGGATGCGTCGGCATCGAAGCCGCATCCCGCGGAGCGGAACCGGTGCATCTGGTGGAAATGGATCGGGGCAAGAAGCCGGTGATTCGCAAGAACATCGGTTTCGTCGAATCCCAGATCAAGCTGTTCATGACGAATGTAAACCATTTCATCCCCACGGCGAAAATCCAGTATGACTTCGTATATGCCGACCCGCCGTTTCCGATGTCGGGAAAAGTGGCGCTCGCCCAATCCATCGACCGAGCGAACCTCGTCAAGAACGAAGGACTGTTCATCATCCATTACCCTGCGGAAGAACAAAACGGATGGCCGCAGCAGATTGGAGAGCTGGTGTTTCTCGACGAACGGACATACGGCAGGAGTCTGCTGCGCTTCTATCGTAGGGAGAATGCGGCACACCCCGAACCAGTACAGAAATAGGACAAGGAGCGTATATGTTCACAATCAACGACGACAATGTCTATCAAGCGGATTTCATCACGTACACGTACAATACCGACGCACACTACCATGCTCGTCTCGCCTTCTACTTCCAGATGCTTCAGGAAGCCGCTGGGCATCATGCGGCATTGAAAGGATGCAGCATTCCCCAGCTCAATACGGAGGGCAGGACATGGGTGGTCACGCGAACGCAAATGGATGTGCACCGCTACGCCCCGTGGCCGGAGCAACTGTTTCTGGAGACATGGGCCCAACCGGGACACAAGCTCCACTTCCCTCGAGGGACCGCGGTGCATGACGCCCAAGGCGAAACGGTTCTCACGGCGATGTCGTGGTGGGCGGTCCTCGACATCGAGCACAACTTCCGCCCTGTCCGTCCCCAGGAGATTACCGATCGCATCGGTTCTCCTTCCGCCGCCGATTCCCGTCATTTCTTTAACCCAGCATTGGCGAAACGAGTTCCGTACGAAGATGTTCCGGCGGTCGACCTGTATACGTTCAAACCCCAAATCAGCTACCTTGACACCGACTTCAACAAGCACGTGAACAACATCTCCTACATCGGATGGATGATCGATTCCCTGCCGGTACCGTTTCTCGATGCGTACAAGGTTGCTCACATCGACGTGTCATGGTTGCACCAGACTTTTCGGGACGACGACATCACCGTATATACCGGGGCGACAGATCTTCGGGAAACAGAAAAGGATCGCCCGGTCCTGTACCATAAGATCGAACGGACCGAACCGGATGGTTCGACGACAAAAGTCTGGGAAGCCACCACGGTGTGGGCTCCTCGCTCGGAACTCCTCAGGGGGATCTGACGATGCATATCGAAAAAAAGATTCTTCACAACGTATCGTTGACCGCACATCCGCAAGGATGCGCCCGGTATGTGCACGACGAGATCGCATGGACCCGACGTGCAGCGACCGGCGCAATTTCGGGATATGTTCCGTACGATATGGAACATGCCCCCGAACGGGTGCTGGTCCTCGGAGGTTCGACCGGCTACGGCATGGCCAGCAGAATTGTCGCGGCGTTCGCAGGAAACGCGGCCACGATCAATGTCTCGGTGGAACGCCAGCCGGCGGAAAAAAAGACAGCCACACCGGGCTGGTACGCCTCACGGGTCTTCGAACAAGAAGCACAGCGTCAGGGCTTGTTCGCACGTTCGATACACGCTGATGCATTTTCCTCCGAAACCAAACGGATGACGATCGATTTGATCAAGGAACATCTGCAAACGGTGGATCTCGTGATATATAGCCTCGCATCTCCGTTCCGTACCGACCCCGAGACCGGGACCGTCTATCGTTCCGTCCTCAAGCCGATCGGCGCACCGTTCTCAGCGCTTTCCGTAGATACCGGTACGGGAATCATCGAGAACGCTTCATTCGAACCTGCCGATGAACTACAGATAGCCGAGACGATCAAGGTCATGGGGGGAGAAGACTGGTTGCTTTGGATCAAGGCTCTCAAGGAGGGCGGTTGTCTTGCGCCGAAGGCAAAGACGGTGGCGTATTCCTACATAGGCCCGCATCTGACCTACCCAATCTATCGGGAAGGAACCATCGGAAAAGCGAAGGAGGATTTGGAACGGACTGCTTCGGTCATTGCCGATACCATCGGCGTACCGGCCTACATCTCGGTGAACAAAGCGTTGGTCACCCGGGCCAGCGCGGTCATTCCCGTCGTACCCTTGTATATCTCGATCCTCTATCAGGTGATGGAGGAACGCGGACTGCACGAGTCATGCATCGAGCAGATGTACCGCCTCTTCTCGACGAACCTGACCTCCGACGCACCGACACAACTCGATGCAGAAGGAAGAATCCGCATGGACGACAGGGAGATGCTTCCTGAAGTTCAGCGGGAAGTGGAAGCACGCTGGAACCGGCAGATCGTCGGACAGCCGGCCATCGATGGAGATCTTAGGACGTTCAACCGTGACTACGACAGGATCCATGGCTTCGGCTACGATGACATCGATTATACAAAAGACATTTCTCCTACGGAAATCTAGGGGACTGCGAACGACTACGGCACCGCTTTTCGATACATTCGGCAGCTGTTTCGCTCAATAATGGGGAGGACGGCGATTCGGCCGAGGACCGTCCCCCGCCTCTTCGATCAGATCCTCGACTTTCTTCGTCAGAATTTCCAGCCGCTGCTCCAGCAGAGCCTGTTCCTTCCGCTGCTCGACCACGATCGCATTCAACTCATCCACCGTCGCTTCCAGAAAAGAAAGTTTCATTTCTATCGTGACCAAGACTGCATCGTCCATATCGCTACCTCCGCGCGTCATCGTATCCTACCATGGACAGGACATGTTGTCAGTGGTTTCGGCAATTGTTGCAAAGTATGTCTCATTTTCCCTTGCGGCACAAGAAAAACATGGTATACTGAACATGATTTTGTTGCAAATTGGTGCAATGCCGGAAAAAGAGGTACTCATGAAAGGCGAACGCGTAGCGCAACTTGAATTGCTTCTCCATTCCCACCCCGAAGGACTGCGACGGGCGGAAATAGCGAGGAGGCTAGGTGTGCATAGATCCACGATCAGCAGATATGTGGATGAACTGAAGCAATACATCGACATATACGAAGACAACAACCTGATCAAGATCAAGGAGCGGGAAGGCGACGAAAACATCGCCCTGAGCATATACGAGAGCCTCGCATTCAACATGTCCGCGGAAATTCTCGCGAACAATGCGGAATTCCAGAATCCGCATCTCGCCTCCGGTCTCCGAAAAATTGCGATGAACATGCGCTCCTATGCGCCGAAGATCAGCGACAACATCATCCAGGTCGCGGAATCGATCGATCGGGAGGCACAGCGGAAAAAGGAGAACGGACAGTTCAATTCGATTCTGGAAGTGCTGATCGACGCATGGGTGTCCGGAAGGATCGTCAGGATCACCCATACGCAGAACGGAGAGCAGACGGAGACGGAACTGGCCCCCTATTTCATCGGTTTCAGGGAAGAGGAGAACGGCAGGAATCCGATCAGCGTCACCGGCCGGCTTCGCCATACCACGGAAATCGGAACGATCGACATCAGCACGATCACCGCCGCGACGATTCTCAACGAAACCTATACGATCCCCGACAACCTCAAGCCGTTCCGCCATCCCGACAAGCCGGACGGATACGAAAGCATCGACATGATTCCGCTGGTTCTGAAACTCAAGGAGAAATCGGCCCTCAACTCCTTCCGCAACCTCGTCCACGGCACCCCGAAGCTCGAAAAAGGTCAGAACGGGGACATGCTCTGCACGATGGATGTCGAGAATTCCATCGAGCTGATGCTCCGGATCATACAATGCGGAGATGACGTGGAAATCCTAGGACCAGAACAATATAGAAAGAAGTTCTGCAAAGAATTGAAGAAAATACTCAATATCTATGAACAAGTATAGTTGCCGAGCTCACCGGATGAGTGTATCCTATGAGTATCTTGGAAACAGACAATACGGAGGAATACTATGAAAAAGTATGTTTGCGACCTGTGTGGCTATGTGTACGATCCCGCTGAAGGCGATCCGGACGGTGGAATCCAGCCGGGAACCGCGTTCGAAGATATTCCGGACGACTGGGTATGCCCGATCTGCGGAGCCTCCAAGAGTGATTTCTCACCGCTGGACTAGACCGTCTTGATCATGACTCGATAGAAGAGACCGTTTCTCATTCGCTCGACGGATGATGCGACGGTCTCTTTTCACATCTTGTTTGTTTGATTATTCCAGATGCACGATCTCTTTCTTCACCGCGGCCTGGAGACGCTCGTCTTCGGTGACGATGGTCGGAGATTCCTTGATCGCCGAAAGAAGGAACACGCCTCCTACCGCGAGGAAATGTATCAGCAGCAGCTCCAGCCGAAGATAGGCGCCCCCACCGACTGTCGCGAACAAGACCATGAACACGCAAACGAACGAAGAACAAGCGGAGAAGAGACTTTGCGTCGCGGTCTCCGGGACCGGACGGCTCAATTCCGCCGCATATTGGAGCCCGAGCGGTCCCGCACCCATCAGGAAGAACCCGAGGATGCCGGCGCCGACAAATGCGACGACCTGAGGGGAAAGCACCCAGAACGAAAAGAACGAAGGAAACGTAAGCGACAGTCCGCCACAAATGGCGCCGATGCCGCAGACGACCATGATCCGGCGTCTCCTGCGCACCCGATCGCTGATCGCGGGTATCGCCAGAGCCCCCGCTATCCCTCCGCTGAACAGAACCACCCCCAGCAACGCATTGGAATCTTCGATTCCTACCAGAGCGCCGACTCCATCGATCTTGATCGCAAGATTGATGAAATACCCCCAGCCGAAACTGAAGACCGCGAGCAACCCGAGCAACGACCGATTGCGGAACATGTTCTTGTACGATGACCAGAAGTTCAAGGAAACGGCAGGCTCGAATGAAGCGGGCGTCGGAGGCTGTTCCCTGATCAACAGACCGGCGACAAGCGCCATTGCGGCGCAAACGATGCCATAGACCTGCATCATTCCATCGATTCCAGTGCCATAGTCGCCTGCGCCGAAATCCGTACCGACGAACAGAGGGGAGAATACCATCACCAAGCCGAGAGCCAGATACTGGGAGAACGCGACCATGCCGGAAGCGAATCCTCGATCGCGAAGGGGGAACCACCGCATCGTGACCGTCGTAATTCCATTGAAAATCAATGGACGAGCGAACGCCAACAGAATCTGGAACCCAATGACCGATGCAAAGTCGGCTGCATACAGCCATTTGCCGATACTACCGACCACCACCATGGCTGCGGCGATCCGAAGACTGACCGTAATGCCGAATTTCTCGATGAAGAACGAAGCCGGAATGCTCATGACCACGAATACGATCAGATAGACGAGAGCAAGAAAATCGACGTTCACGAACGAGGAAGGATCGAACTGCCCATGATAGAAAATATCGGCAGCTCTGACGACAGGCGCCAGCGCCATCCAATGGAGATCGACGGAAAGCACCAGTAGCATCAAAGAAACGAGTATAAGCCATCTATATCTGTATGCCCGGACACTTTTCATGGCTTCAACCGTACTCCACTCGAATATATATAGGTACCATACCCATTCTACTCCAATAGCCTCCCCTCTGTATAGGACAATCCATCCATCTGGATGCTTCGGCGAAAAACTGGTATGTTTTCGGCATCCGTAAAACAACACCCCCGGGAAGGAGCCATGATGAACGACACGCTGACGACAATTTTCAACAGACGGACCATCCGGGCGTACGACGACCGTCCCATCGATCCAAAGGATCTCGAACTACTCAAGGAAGCCACGCTACGGGCACCGTCCGCAGGAAACATGATGTACTACTCCGTTATAGAAGCGAAGGATCAGACGGTCAAGGACAAGCTGGCCGTTTTCTGCGACAACCAGCCGATGATCGCGAAAGCACCGCTTGTCTGGGTATTCCTCGCCGATACGCAGAAATGGGTGAACTACTTTCATGAAGGAGGTTCGGTCGCCCGTGGAATCGCCGAAGGCACCGCAACATGGAGAAAGCCAGGTCTCGGAGACATGCACCTATGCATCCAGGATGCGATCATCGCAGCCCAGACGGCGGTCATTGCCGCACAGTCCTTAGGAATCGGTTCCTGTTATATCGGGGACATCATCGAGCGATACGAAGACGTACGGGATCTGCTGGGACTCAAGCAGTATACGATTCCGGCCTGCATGGTCATCTTCGGCTATCCGAAGAACCCAGGAAACAATGTCGAATTGAAAAAGCGGAGTCCCGCTTCGAGCATCTTCATGACCGATCGCTACCGCGATCTCCATCTGGAGGATCTCAAGACGGCCTACGGACCGATGGAAGAGGAGATGCGCCGCCACAACCGGCTTCCGTTCGGCAATACGGGATCCATCGCCGACTATTACTATTTCCGTAAGTACTCCAGCTCGTTCATGGAAGAGATGAACCGTTCGACAAAGGCGTTCATGCAACACTGGGACGGACCTGAGGAGACTCTCGGATAGAAATAAACGACCCAATAGCCGTATGAAGAACGTTTTCTCCAAGGCCGGGCAACGGGCGGCTACGATTTCGCAGTCGTCGGCTGACCACAGTCGGGACAGAAACGTGCGGCGATCGGAAGGGAGGACCCGCAAAACGAACACCGTCCCACCGATTTTTCAGCATGTATTTCAGGTTTATGACCGTAGGAAAAGGACGAGGAAGAATCGTCGTCTCTCGATCCAGTCACGATGCCGATCGAGTAGGAGCTCGCCTGGTTCTCAGATTCGGAAAGCTGCCTAAGCGTCGCCAGACAACGGACGATATCGTCATCGTTGATCCGAAGCGTATCAAGACTGAAAGCACTCATCGCAAAACCATATGCCTTCAGATCCTGCTCGATCGCATGCTTGATATACTGGGACATAAGCGGATATGACAATTCAGTGACAGTCGTCCGTCGATCATGGATCGCACGCTCCACGTTCGTCTTCAATCGCCTGTTGACAATATTCCTGCAAAGCCCCAGCATCTTGTCGGCATCGATCGTGGCACCCTTCCCGATGGCCAGCATCTTGGCGAACAAGACCGAAATCTCCATAGGCACCAAGGTCAACCGTCCGAACAGATACAGACGATACTCGATCAGACAGACAGGATCCTTCACATACAGGGGACCTCTGCTGGTACCGAAATACAACGACCACTGGACCGCTGTACTGAGGAAGAAGAGCTCTACATCGACAGGAGAATCATCCATCGCCGGGATTTTTCTCGACAGTTCCGGAAACGAACTGAGAACAATCGGATACTCCCCCGTCGAAAGACAATCATACAGACGCCCGTCTTTGACGATGGCTCCGACCTGATCTTCACCAACTATCAGCCGGTCGACGGAATCTTCCAAGGCCGGACAAATCCGCGCTATCCGCAAAGGGCCAGGATGGTGATAGCTGAACCATTTTCCAGCATCACCTTTGCAAGGCCCCGAAACAATCTCACCCAATTCCTTCTCCTTACCCCACACAGCGCCATGCTGTGAATTACAAGCTCATTTCGCGATGGTAGTATTTGTTTTCTCTGAGGTGTCTAGCGGAACAAGCACATGTGACTCATTGCTGGAGATACACAAAATCGCTCTATCAGTATTCAATATCTTAAGAGCAATCGATATTTCTTGTCAAATCCACGATCACGTATACTTAAGTTCGCAATTTGACAGTAGATTGAAATTGGTCATGAGAAGACCCATACTAGTAAGTAACCAAACAAAACTAGGAGGGAAAACATCTCATGACCGACTCAAATGTTA
>Ga0172378_10000842_pt1 | contig 27821 bp, 25 predicted proteins | sample GrowelOW332metaG_FD_119755 | JGI IMG/M metagenome (GOLD analysis project Ga0172378, IMG submission 119755) | Groundwater microbial communities from an aquifer near a municipal landfill in Southern Ontario, Canada - Pumphouse #3_1 metaG | ecosystem: Environmental > Aquatic > Deep subsurface >...
GAATTGATTGATAAAAACGGCGTTCTTCCCGCTATCATCGTAGCGCATGGCGGGAACTATACGATGGGGGAGTTTTCCTACTACACACGGTTTACCAGCAAAATCGCCAACGCCACAAAGGCCGTAGTGGTTTTCGTAGACTATCGGCTTGCCCCTGAGTGGAAGTTCCCCGCCCAACACGACGACATGTACTCCACTTGGAACTGGCTCCGACAGCATGGCGGTGAATACGCCATCGACCCTGAAAACATAGCATTCTTCGGAGACAGTGCCGGGGCGAATCTCATGGCCGGTCTGACACTGAGACTGCTGCAAGAGCAGTCGCCTCTTCCAAAGTCCATCGTTCTGATCTGCCCGAACGTGTCGCTTGACTCTACGATGCTTCCTTCCCGGATATTGTTCTCCGGACTAGCCGGCAGGACGTTCATGATTCCGTTCTCCATGTTCAAGTCATTACAGGAATCCTACCTATCCGATCCCGCGGACGTGTACAGCCCGTATGTGTCGCCGTTGGTGGCGCTTCTTGGGTTGATGGACCTCGGAGCGGATGTGGATACCTATTATACTCCCCATGCCCTCGATATCGAATTGCCCTTGAAGCATCCTCCGACGTTGATACAGGTCGCCCAGATCGATCCGCTTCGTGACGAAGGCGTCCTCTATTATTCTGCGCTGAAGCATTTCGGCACGGATGTCGAATTGAAGCTGTATGAAGGGGTGTTCCATGAATTCTTCCTGCTCGACATGTTGCTTCCTGAAGCCGATCGGGCATTGGAGGACATGAGCAGGTTCATCGTTGAAATGTGGCGGTAGCAAACTAGCTCTTCGCAAAAACAGAAGCGGAGCCCGAAATTGGGACTCCGTCTTGGATTTTCATAGGGTATCGATTCTGGCGCAACCGATGGACGTCAACCAGTCGGTTGCTTCAGCGGTTATCGCTTTTTTCCGCTTTTCTTCGAAGCTCCGTACGGCTTTTTGAAACTACTTGCATTGTCGCGGCCCTTGCCCGACTTGCTATACAGCCCATGAGGTTTCTTGCCGCCCGACTTTGAAGCGCGGGATCCTGACGGCCCACGGTCTTCGCGGTAGCTGTCCCGATAGAATCCGTAGTCATCGTCGTCACGCGTATCACGACCATAGGGCTGCCATTCATCGTCACGGTCTCGGCGCCGAGAACGACCTCCGAAATCCGAGAATCCAGTCGCCCGATCATCGTATCTTCCGCCGGAACGTCGCGGTCTGTCGTCGAACCTGCCGCTTCGGCTATCGTTTTCCCGTCCAAAATCGGATCTCCGTTCGGACCGGCCTTCGGAACGTCTCCGATCATCCCGTCCGCCGCGGTCGTAATCACGATCCCTGCGCTTGGGTGCGGTCCTGCTGGAAAGATTCTTTCCGTTCGGATTGTCCGGGCGTGCCTTCGTCACGATCGGCTTGCCCTCGGACGACGTTTCGGAGAACTCCCGGAGGATTTTCTCGGCCACTTGGAACGGGGCGGTGACGAACGAGAACTCCTCCATCACTTCGACTCCCTGCAGATCCCTGCTTTCCGCACCGGTCTGCTGGGTAATGTAGTCGACCAGCATCCGCTTGTCCAAGCCGTCCTTGTGCCCTTTCGCTATGAACAGCCGGGTGTAGCCATGGTCATCCAGACCTGAATCGCGCCTGCGATCGCTTCGGTCGACGCCCGGGCCGTCGTCGCGGGTCTTTCTGTCCCGCTCCCTGTCCCGACGCTGGGAACCGATCGGCCGATACTGCGAGACGTCAAGATCGTCCTTGTACGTGTCGTTGAGCAACGCGGCGACGACTTCCAGCGGATCCCTGTCCTCCAGCAGCTCCTGCGCCATCGCCCGGAACGCATCGCTCGTCGAAGCTTCGTCTCCGTCGGACGTCAGGATCGAATTGATCTTGTCGAAAATCCTTGCGCGCTTGACCTGGATGATCTGATTCGCATCCGGTATCGATTCCTTGCGGATGTCCGTCTTCGCCACCCGTTTGATGAACGAGAACTTGCGGAATTCCTGCGGGGTGATGAACGTGATCGCCGTCCCCATCTTTCCCGCCCGCCCGGTACGACCGACGCGATGGATGTATGCTTCGGGATCCTGTGGAATGGAGTAGTTGATGACATGGGTCAGGTCCTGGATGTCGATGCCTCGCGCAGCCACATCTGTGGCCACGACGATGCTCGTCAGATGGTCTTTCATTTTGTGGAGGATCAGTTCCCGCTGTTTCTGGGACAAGTCCCCATGCAACGCTTCGGCGTCGTACCCCCTGTCCACGAGCCTGCGGCCGATCTCGTCGCACTGGACTTTCGTCCGGCAGAAGATCAGGCCATAGAAATTCTCCTCCATATCGATGATCCTGCACAGGGCTTCGAGCTTGTCCGCTTCACGGACTTCGAAATAGATCTGGTCGGTCAGGACGCTGGTCATGGTATCCTGCTTGACGCGGACCAGCCGATAGTTCTTCATGAACTGTTCGGCGAGGCGGAGAATCGGGTCGGGCATCGTGGCCGAGAAGCAGAGCATCCGCTTTTCGGACGGCGTCTGGGAAAGGATCGCCTCGATGTCCTCGATGAATCCCATGTCGAGCATCTCGTCGGCTTCGTCCAGAACGGCGAACTTGAGATTCTCAAGCTGAAGCGTTCCCCGCTTGAGATGGTCCAGTACGCGTCCGGGCGTACCGACGACGACTTGCACTCCTTTGCGGAGCTTGCGAAGCTGCAGTTCCATGGAAGCGCCGCCATATACTGCGGCGACCTCTATCTGACGATCTCCCTTCAGAGAGTTGATCTCCTCAGCCACCTGTACGGCCAGTTCCCTGGTCGGAGCGAGAATCAGGGCCTGGACGGCCCTGTCGTCTGGGTCGACGATCTCCAGGATTGGAAGACCGAACGCAGCGGTCTTGCCCGTACCTGTCTGTGCTTGACCGACGACATCCATCTGCTCCTTGAGCAAGAGGGGGATGCATTCCTTCTGAATCTGGGTCGGTTCCTCAAAGCCCTTTTTTTCGAGGGCTGCGATAGTCTGCGCGGAAAGTCCTAGCTCCGCGAAATGTGATAAATCCGGCATGTAACTCCTACATATGTATCTTTCTTGATTTCCAGACATGACTGACAAGGCTTCTAGCGATAAGCCGCGGTGTGCAAACCGGAAGGTGTCATGTCGGTCGGACGCGGGGCAATCTTCCGCGCTGTGGAAAACCAGAAACACCTGCTGTACGGGTTACAGAACAGTAGCTTAGAAAAGCCGTGGTATGTGTCCAGTGATGGATACGGCTTGCAGTCTATCGAAAACGGTATCCAATGACAAGTACAGAAAAGCTTGTTGGATAAAGAAAAATAAAAATCATCGTCAAGGTGCCTCCGAGACGATGATTGCATTTTATGACAAATCACCGCAGGGACACCGAACGTGCCCCTGCGACGAACCATGTCTAGAAAATCGAAAACGCCACGAATAGGGAGGAAAGCAGGGATGCGACCAGTGAAACGACAGTGATCTGCGTGTTGATCGATGGACCTGCAGTGTCCTTGAACGGATCGCCGACCGTGTCTCCGATGACCGCCGCCTTGTGGGCTTCGCTGCCTTTGCCGCCCTCGTTGCCAGCTTCGACGTACTTCTTGGAGTTGTCCCACAGTCCGCCCGCATTTGACATGAACAGGGCGAACAGCAGTCCGCTGATGATATTGCCCAGCAGGAAGCCGCCGATCGCAAGCGGTCCGCCGATGAACCCCACCGCCACGGTAGAGAGAATCGCCATCAGCCCGGCAGGAATCAGCTCTTTCAATGCCCCCGTGGTGGCGATGTCGATGCATTTGCCGTATTCTGGCTGAACTCCCGGCTTTCCTTCCTTCAGGCCAGGAATGCTCTTGAACTGGCGATGGATTTCAGCGACCATCCGCTGGGCGTTCCTGTCGACGCCGAGGATCAACATCGCTGAGAACACCGCGGGAATCGCCGCACCGACCAAGGTTCCGAAGAATACGGTGGGGGACATGATGTCGAACCCAGTGATCAATTCTCTTCCGGCTTCGGCGAGCGCGACATTCGTTTCGGACATGAACGCGCCGAGCAACGAGATAACCGTCAGCCCAGCGGCGCTGATGGAAAATCCCTTGGTGACAGCTTTGACGGTATTCCCGGCGCTGTCCAGTTCGTCCGCGATACGGATCGTCTCTTCGCCGAGGTCACCCATTTCCGCCAGGCCTCTGGCGTTGTCGACGATCGGGCCGTAGGCATCGTTGGAAATGATCATTCCTACAATGGAGAGCATCCCCACCGCAGCCATCGAAATGCCGAAGATCGCATAGCCGGTTCCCATCGGTTCGCACAGCTTATAGGCGACCAATGCGGAGATCGCGATTCCGACCATCGCAGGCAGCGCCGAGATGAATCCGTAGGAAATGCCGGAAAGAATCGTGAACGCCGGCCCGGAAGCGGACGCTTTCGCAACTTTCTGGACGATCGGCTTCGTGTCGTCGGTGAAATAGTCGGTAGTGATGCCGATGATGACCCCGACCAGCAGTCCCGTGGCGGCGGCTCCCCAGATTCTCCACGAGAATCCGTCGAAGAACGCTGTTGCGGAGGCTGTCAGCACCAGGAAGATCGCCGTAGTCACATAGGTGGATGAGTTGAGCGCATGGGTCGGGTTGCCGTTCTTGCCGACCTTCGCCGTAGCGATGCCGATTGTAGATGCAAGCAAACCGAGGATTGCGTAACAGAATACCATGGAAATATTCGCAAACTGGCCGCCGGCCAAGGACTGGGCGATTACAAGCGCCGACGCCATCGCAGCCACGTTGGAGTCGAACAAGTCCGCGCCCATGCCTGCGACATCGCCGACATTGTCACCGACGTTGTCCGCTATGACTGCCGGGTTTCGTGGATCATCCTCAGCGATACCAAGTTCCACCTTGCCTGTCAAGTCTGCCGAAATGTCCGCGGTTTTTGTGAAGATTCCGCCACCTGCTTTCGCAAACAGGGCGAGCGAGCTTGCGCCGAACGAGAACCCGAGGAGGATCGTCGTGTCCCCGGTAATCATCAATACCGCGGCAACGCCGAACAATGAACATCCGACGACCAGCAGTCCCATGACCGCACCGCCACGGAAGCCGACGAGAAACGCTGGTTTCAGGCCTTTCTGGGCGCTTTCCGCTGTTCTGGAGTTGGAAAGGGTAGCGACCATGATCCCGATCTTGCCAGCGATTGCCGACAATACGGTCCCTGCCAGATACGAAAGCGCCATCGCGATATTGGGCACCGCGCTTCCGCGCCAGATCGGCGTCGGCAGCAGAATAAGGATGATCACCGCTACGACCGCAGCGAAAATCCCTAGGATTCTGTATTCACGGCGCATGAACGTATTGGCGCCTTCCTTGATCAGCTGTGCGACAGCCTCAATCCTGGGATTCACGATTTTCTGGCGTTTGATCCAAAGATACAAGTAGACGGCGAAGGCGAAGGCGATCACCGCGGTCAGAAACGATAGTCCATAGAACAGGGACAACTGCTCTTCCATACAAAGAACCTCTCTTTTCATTGAATACCAAACCAAGAGATGGCGCTGACAGCTACGCATGATCGCCTTGCGCTGACACACCTGTCTTCCGGACATCTCCGGGCTCCAGGTTCCGCCAGTCGTCTGAAAACGTTGTTACGACATGAAAAAAGAGACAAGCACACCGTATCGTGTTCCGTCTCCTTTCCTCCTGCCGATGAGTTTCCACCATAGCAATCAAAAGTAAATCAAACGGATTCTTGCTCCGTTCGATGACAGACTCCACCGCTTACTTTGATTCAGAATCCAGTATGCCGAGACGTCCACCAAGCGTCAATCGTATCTTCGGGAATCGACGCCACCTCCTGCTTTTTCTAACTATTTCCTAGCGATCGCGGCCGTTCCTTCACTACTGCGGCGACCGCCGTACCCCGTACTATCAGGCTATGCCCGTCAATGCGTTCGAGCGAGTACGTCGGAAACAGCAACAGGTCTGCCCCCAACAGCTCTCCTTGCCTGGCGAGCTCAAGGTTCGCTTGTTCGATCACTGCGTCGAAGATCGTGAAGTCGAATTCCGAAAGGACATGGCGTCCAGCGAAGACCATCCCGTCGGGGATCTCGATCGAAACCGTTCCTGTCACTCTTCCCTTGATTTCATAGGAATCCGCTGAAAGCGAGAGTTCCGACGTCCCTTTGGAGACGACAGATCCCCCGGAACCTTGATGCACGGACTCGCACGAAGCCATGAGGATGCATGTCAGTACGGCCAGCGCGACCGCCAGGGAACCGAGACGCAAAGTTCCGCCCATACCTCCCTCCATCCTGCCGATACACTATATAAAATAGTCCTGTGACGGAAACGTTACGTTCTTGCGCCAAGGAAAGGGAATGGACGCTTTACCACCTGTTGTACACGTCCTCCGCGAATCCCGGAAAACGATGTAGAGCGACTTTCGCCTCGTCGTCGAGGATCGCAGTACCGGAAAACCAGCCGAACACCTGGTGCTGCACCGATTTGACGATGCCGAAATTGACGGCGGAACTTCGGTCCGCCGCAGGCAGGAAATCGAGCTCCAGCCTGCCGTCACTGCTGGAAAAACGCCATGGGTCGGTATATCCGCTTTGCGGGATATGGAATGTGATTTCCTCCAGCTTGTGGACCTTGCCTTTATAGAACAGTGTGTTTTCGGTAGCGGGGGATCTGTCGCTGAATCCGTAGCCGATGTTGAAGCCGAACGGAACGTTTTCTACGAGTCCCGATGCGGAACCCCAGTACCAACGATTCGAATATGTCCATCGTCCCCGTCCCCAATCCAAGACTCCGAACGCTTCGTCAGGATCGAGCTTCACTTCGTCGTAGCCCATCCGTATCCTGCCGTCCGCCGGCATGCAGTTGATCTTTTCATTCAGATAGAACGCCTTGCGATTTTCTTTCCATGAGGTGGCGATGTTCATGCTTTCCATTTCCGGGGGCTGGAAAAGCGTGACATCCACGTCGATTCCCACAGTTCCGTCCGGCAACGTCAGCTTCGGAGCTGCGAAAATCAGATGTCTCCGATCCTCATTCTTTATGAACGCCAGGCGCATCTGCTTGTTCGCCCATGTGATGGAACTGTTTTTTGTGGATGACGGGCTCAAACCCGTTCCACCGAGCGGGAAGAAGGTGATCGCATCGGCCTGGACTGCCTGTTTTCGATCCATGTCGATGAATGCGATCGCGAACATCGCGGCGAAGCCGAGGTCGCTGATCGTTGCGGTCACCGCGAAGCCATGCCGGTGCGACATGACCGCATAGTAGTCCCATTCCTTGATACGAAGCGCATTCGCGCGGATGGCCTTCCTGCTGTACCGCCATACGGGACGTCTCGCCCATCCTTCTTCGGTGATATGGCCTTTCCTGTCCAGCAGATCGACAGGGGATGTCACTTCGTGCTGCATGGCGCCTCCATTGCTTTTCTTTATTCCAGTATACAGCAGGTTCGGGGCCATGACGAGACAAGGTTTATGAATTATTCGCAAGAAGGTGCCCATGTCCGATGCTACGTACAATATCATGCACGGAATCGGTTACCGGCTGATGGAAATAAAAAAGCAAACCCACACAACGTATTGGTTTGCATGGATTTGCTTCTATCGGGCAGAGAGGATTTGAACCTCCGACCCCTTGGTCCCGAACCAAGTGCGCTAGCCCCTGCGCTACTACCCGGAAAATCGGCGGGCCATCAGTCGCGCCGACGATGAATGACTATACTGGTTCATTCTACGAATGTCAATCGTTCCGAAGGAAAGTTGCGAACTTAGTCCTCGAGACTGATGTAGAAACCAAGCGTTCCGGGCGAAGTGGAGCCGGCTGCGGCATTGATCTCCGGTCCGAATATATATCCGATTTCATAGAACACATGAAAGATTCCGAACAGACGCAGATGCACATGGACGCCGGTGCTGCCCATGAAGTTGCTGTATTTCAGCGAATGTCCGGTATTGTTGAGATATCCCGAAGCGTATCCCATATCCAGGAACGCATACGCATAGGGATAGCAATCTTGTGCGATGAACTGTGGGCCGAAGACGGAAAGCTTCAGGGAGTTCGTCAGCGCATGCGTGAGATTCTGCGCTGATACTCCCCAGATGCCCCCGGTCTCAGCGAATTTCGGAATTTTGTTTCCATCGAGCCAACGGTACGAAAGATCGTCGGAAAGTACCAGTGAAACGGTGTTGTACCCATTGCTCCGTCGCTTCTGGTACAGCGTATGCCCGGCGGAGAGCGCGGCGGAGAGCATCCAGTAGTCGGATGTTCCATCGAACCATTGCAGGTCGTTGAACAGCCACCATGGGGCCCACAGCCCCGATGCCTCGATTTCGATTCCATCCAGCGTCGTATTCGTTTCGTTCTGCAGATTGATCGTGATTCCGGCGTTCAGCGAGGTCGAAAGCATGTATCTGTTGCCCTGCAGGTCTGGTGTTCCAAGAAGAGGTCCGGAGAAAATCGATCGGGTTCCTGAATTATCGGAAAATGTCAAATTGCCCCCTAAGGCCCAATCGGCATGGCGCGAAGCTTCCAGACGTTCCATCGCTTGTTCCCATCGGCCGTCGAAGCTCACCGTGGCGGTGATCAGGTCGCCTTTCGTAATCGGGGAGTAGGCGAGTCCCTGGCTCAGCGCAAGGCTCCATGCGCTGAACAGCGCCGAATACTCCGCTTGCTCTCTGCTGAAAGTGGTGCTGTTGTCGGACAATAACGTGCTGTCCGTGTCATCCCATGTCAGGAAAGCCCCTGTCCGAGGATCCTGCGTCAGCCATCTGGGCGTGTATCCTGCGTTCATCGTGAACGTCAGGGAGGTGCTGTTTCCCGGGTTGAATTCCAAACCGGGCATGGAGAATTCGGCTTCTATCGCCACGGGGAACATGTTGAGAGCGAAATCGGGGTGCATGGTCACGCCAAGGACGATATCGTTCAACATGACCGCAGGAAGCGTACAGACCGCCGCGAACAGGAAGAATGAAACGAGAAGAGTGGTTTTCTTCATGCGACACCGCCAATGGAGTTCATATCCTGCGAATCCTAGCATGAAGATCCGAATGTGGACAAGAGCCGGTACCACATTTGCCCTTGGGTCTTTTCGCTGCAAAACCGCCCGATTTCCCCATGCGACGCCATCGTTCATTGACAGGGCTCTTGCTTAATGGTATTTTTCTTGAGATATGAACCCGAGTCGGGTTCTGCCTGTCCTGCGATGGGAACCATCGATGCGGCAGTATTCCAGGTGAAAGAGGTCTACCATGCCTTCCAATGAGAACAAAGCTCCGGAGAAAAAGACGGAGAAAGAAACGAACGTCACGAAGTTTGAAGCGACAAAGGCCGCGAAACCAAAAAGAAAACTGAATCTGGGCTGGTGGCTGGGAATGATCGTGCTCATTCTCATCGCGATAACGTTCGTTCTTCCTACCGGCGTAATGTTCACTGGCAATACGAACAACGAACTTGTATTCGGCAAGTATGGGAAGGATGATATCTCGTTCGCCTACGGCAACTACTTCTACAACCAGTACCAGAACGCCGCATCGCAGTATTCCAACTCCGGTCTGAACGCCACGCAGGCCGCATATCAGATCTGGTGGAGCGCATATCAGAATACCGTGGTGCATACCGCGCTCACGCAGATGGCCAAGCGGGCGGGAATCATCGCTTCTCTGGAAGCCGTGAATCAGGCCATCATCGACAGCGGCGTTTACGACAAGGACGGCAAGTTCGATGTCTCCACGTACAATTCGCTGTCCGCAGACTCAAAGGCGAATATCCAGAAGCAATACACGGAAGCGCTTCCTGCGACCATGGTGATGAACGATATTTCCTCGGTTGTTTCTTCGAGCGCCGAGGCCTCCTATGTCGGCGATATGGCCGCCGCGACCAGGACGTTCGACTACGTGGTCTTCGGCGCCAGTTCGTATCCAGACGATCTTGCCCGGGAATATGCCATGAACGATCCTCAGCAGTTCGTTGAAATGGAAGTTTCGATGTTCACACTTTCCGATGAAGAGGTGGCGAAGCAGGTTGCCGCGGATATCGCGGCGGGCAAGCTTTCGTTCGAAGAAGCTTCCTCCCAATATGATGTCGGAGCCGCTTTCCAAAAACAGAAGCTCGCTTACTATGCGCTTGCTACGAATTTCGCCGATGAGGCAGGCGTCAACCAGCTGTTCGCTTCGGTTCCCGGAACGGTCGTAGGACCGTTCGCGAGTCCGTATGGATATTATTCGATGTATCGTGCGGATTCGTCTCCCGCCGTTCCTGATTTCAACGACGCGGCGACGCTTGGAGCCGTGAAGCAGTATCTGGCGAGCAACCAAAGCGAGACTGTCTCCCAATACGCCAATGAGCGAGCCTCCGCGTTCGCCGAGGCTGCCAAATCCGATTTCGATGCTGCGCTGGATGAATTCGATGCGATTGTCTCTTCCGTCGGCTCGACGCCGGCGAATGTCGGCGGCAGTTCCTATATGAGCAGTTTCGCCAGCACCGACACGAATCAGGCGCTTGCAACCGCTTCGTCCGACAGAACCGTCATGCGGCAGCTCTTCACAGAACCTGTCGGAACGGTCGTCGGACCGTTCGCCAGCGGCTCAAATTTCGTAGTCGCGAAGATTTCCGGGGATGAGGCCTCGACGAGCATGTCCGACTATATCACGATGTTCTATGATTATGCGGCTAGCAACCAGAGCCAGCAGGATCTGGTCCAGGCCATGTTCTCGTCCGATGATTTCAAGGATGATTTCATGAGTGTATTCTTCAGCCAGATCCTTGGCAGCGCAGCTACGGAATAGCCGGTATCCGGTCTCCTGTCGCTTGCAAACGAGCGGACCTCCTGAACGGAGGTCTGTTTTTTTCCGGCCGATAGATGTATTGTCTATGGCATCGATATCGCAAGGAGCGAATGCTACGATGACGCGACAAGAAATACTTCTGGACGGCGGAGAGGCCCGCCTTATGCTGTATCTGCATGATGCCGGAACCGAGATGCGGACGAACCATGCGGTTCGGCCGTGCGTCCTCATCTGTCCTGGCGGTGGGTATGCGTTCTGTTCCGAGCGGGAACAGGACCCTCCTGCGCTGGCGTTCCTTGCCGAGGGCTACCAAGTCGGTATTCTCGTCTATTCCGTCAAGGAGCAGGCCGCCCGGCTCCGGCCGTTGCGTCAAGCCGCCCTCGCCATGATGGAGCTTCGCGAAAATAGCGGCCGATGGGCGATCGACCCGAATCGGATCGCCATCCTTGGATTTTCCGCCGGCGGACATCTGGCGGCGAGTCTCTCCACGCTTTGGAACAATCCTCGGGTCCGTGCCTTGGTCGGAACGCCCGAACCGCCGACGGTGCTCAGACCCGATGCGATGATCCTCTGCTATCCGGTCATCACCACGGGGCATTTCTCCCATCAGGGATCGGTCAGGAACGTATGCGGGGACGATGCTTCGTTGCAGGAGTTGCTTTCCATCGAGAAGCAGGTCGATGAAACGACGCCTCCCGCCTTCATATGGCATACGATGGACGATGCGTCCGTCCCTGTCGAGAATTCGTTGATGCTGGTTCTTGCGCTCCGTGCCAAAGGGATATCAGCGGAATACCATTTGTATTCGCATGGGAAGCACGGTCTGTCCATGTGCAACGAAGAAGTTGGAACGGTCGACGAGCGTTGCGCCAGCTGGTTCGGGCTGTGCCTTGTCTGGTTGAACGATCTGTTCGGGTTCCGACCATGATCAAGGCCGCGGAAGCGATTGCCACGATGCTCCTCCTGTTCGGCGCGGGAGCATTGCTCTACAAGCTCGGATGGGTTACCGACCAAGTGATGGAGTTCATCGCCAAGTTCGTCGTCAAGTTCTCCGTCCCTTGCATGATGGTGTGGAATCTGACGAATCTGTTCACGCGGGAAGAACTTCTCCATACCTTGCCGATTCTTCCGCTCCCGTTGTTGATGCTTCTCGCGCTCTATGGGCTGTCATGGGGATTCGCGGCACTTTGCCGGATTCCTTGCAGACAGCGGGGTGTGTTTACGTTGATGGCGGTGGTCTCCAATACCTTGTTCATCGGTTTCCCTGTCAGTCTGATCGTTTTCGGAGACGCATCGGTCGGTGCCGTGACCTTGGCGTTTCTTGCATCGACGATCATCTGCTGGACGATCGGGGTGTCCGGACTGTCGCATGATGCCCGATGCATCGCGGTACAGGACGGAACTGAACCCGTCGCGAAATACTCTATCAGGAAGCGAATTAAAATTCTTGCCACGACGCCTCCGTTGATCGCCCTCGTCGTCGGCGTCGCTTTCGCTGCTTTCGGTTGGCAGCTACCCGTTCCGGCCAACAACGCTCTTTCCTATGTCGGCGGCATGACGACACCGCTATCGATGCTTTATATCGGCATGTTCCTTGCGACTATCTCGCCTCGCGACATGATCCCCGGCAAAGCGTCCTGGGCGGTATTCTTCTGCCGATTCGTCCTGTCTCCGGTGCTGATGTATCTATTCATCGTCGTCGGACGCCGTCTCGGCATCGCGGTAGACGGCCTTTCTTCCGATGTGCTGGTCGTCCAGATGTCGATGCCGGTCATGGCTCAGGCCGTCATCCTCGCTACGGATATGGGATGCGACGCCACGTTCGCCGCCAGAACTACCGCAGCCAGCAACATTCTCTTCCTGCTGACATTTCCGATTACGTTGCTGTTGCTCGGAGTCTGACATCGCTTCGTCGGTGCATGGTTTCTCTCATGAGTCCAGGCGCCGCGCGATGCCTCTTGCGGCTCTGATGCCACTTGCCCACGCCGCAGTGATGCCCCTACTGGTGCCTGCGCCGTCCCCTGCGAAGAAAATATCTGGTGCGACCTGGAAGTAATCGTCCTGATACTGCGGTTTGTTCGCATAGAGCTTGATCTCGGGATAGTACATGATCGTCGAAGGGTGCAGGACTCCCGGGACAATCGTATCGAGATTCTTCATCGCTTTCCATATTGCCCGGAGTATCTTCGCCGGCATCGCCAGGGAAATGTCACCAGGGCAGCAGTCCCTGAGGCTTGGTTCGAAATCGTACAGATCCGAATTGAAACTCCCTTCCTTCGATCTCGATCCGAGACGGAAATCACCTACTCGCTGCATCAGCGGCTTGCCTCCGCCCATCAGCGCCGCCTGCATTCCGAGGTTTTCTGCGAATGCCTGACCGCTTGCCAGCGGAGCGGTGAAGCGTACCGTCTTGAGAATTGCGAAATTAACCAAGCCGGTGTCCCTGCTCGTGTCCGCAGAATAGGCATGCCCGTTGACCGAATACCAGATATCCCCCCTTTCGGTGGCATAGCGTTCCTTCACGACATGAGCGTTTCCGCTGTTGGTGCAGAAGGTGCGGACTTTTTCTGGAAAGTAGAATTTGGGATCGTAGTAGTCCCTGACGATCGGATAATGCTCGATCCGGGTTTCTACGCGGATTCCGATATCGATGATGTTGTCGACGAACGGTACTCCGAGCGTATGCATCAACTGCTGGAGAAAATGGAACCCTTTGCGGCCTGGTGCTACGAGCAGGGTCCGAAATCCTATTTCACGCTTGTCAGTTCTGATCGTCTTCTCCTGTTCGTCGACCGAGAGCATCGCTTCGCCAAGCGAAAGTTCCACGCCATGATCCTGAAGCTTCGCAAGCAACTGCTTGATCAGCCGTAGCCCGCCGTCGGTGCCAAGATGTGTCTGGCGGATTTCCAGCAGGCTGCAGCCAAGCCGCTGAGCACGCCTTTGGTAGATCTCTATGTTGCATTTTGGCATGATATCCGGTTTGAGAAATTCGGTGACTTCCTCCAGATACTCCTCGGCCTGTTCCTTTGACCAGTATTCTTCAGGGAAGCCGATCGGGTAGGTGAAGTTCATCTTGCAATCGTTGCGCATTCCGCCGGTTGAGAATTTCTCTTGATCGATCATCAGGATATGTGCCTGAGGATTTCTCCTGATCAAGGAAAAAGCGGCTCCCATGCCCGCCGGTCCGGAGCCCACGATCACGACATCGTATGTATCCACATCCACCTCCACATAAGCAAAACGTTCCAATGCGGAAGCGGCAGCGATATCAGGAGCGCTTCCCGGACAAGTATCGCGAAAAGGGCCGAGAAGGTCAAATGGCGTTTCTATTCCATTCCATGGCGGATATGATAGTATGTCGATATAGATGGTAATGCAAACAGGTTAGTAGATGCATAAATATCTTGATTATATTCCTAATTCGGAATATAATATTAAACAAATATAATATATCGTCTATCAGGAGGCCAGCCAATGCAGTATATGAACGTCAAAGAAGCTTCGTCCCGGTGGGGAATATCCGAGCGCAGGATCAGAATTCTCTGCTCCGAGGGGCGTGTGGAAGGAGTACAGCGAGCCGGCTGGTCGTGGAACATTCCCGTCGATACTCCGAAACCGGGCGATGGACGGACGCTCCGGCATTTGAAGAATTTCGAGATGCGCATCGGCTCCCAGAATTTCAGCCTTCTCGATGATTATAGAGAACGGTTCGAGTCCGCCGCCTCCGGCGTTCCTGCCGAGGTCCTGGCTGTCGGTGTCGATCGTCTTTGCGAATCCTTGTGCCTTTGCACGCTTGAGGACGAGCAGGTTCCGATCTCCGCCGCGCAATTGAAAACGATCTACGGAGGGGCTCTGTCCGTCGACCTTCCGCTATCGTCTCATCTGCTGGCGCTCAATTGTCGGAGCGCATTTCGGAAGATGTTTCGCGATACCCGGTTCGGCGAGGCTTGCAAAGGTTCGTCGGCCTGCCATGACACGCCATCTGTTGAGGATGTCCGTGCGGGGCGTTCGTTCTGGTCGGAACAAGCGCTTAAAGATTTGAATCGTTCGTTGCTTCATGCGCTGGACGATGAGCAGGCCGGGCGATATCGCGATGCCGAGATTCCTGCCGGCGGAGCCTGGGGCGGCGACCAGAGAACCTTTCCCGTTTTCCAGCAGATGGAGACGTTGTTCGTTCAGTACGACAGGGAGTGGAGCATGCTGCATCCTTTGGTGCGAGCAGTATTTATGTTTGGAGAATTGCTACGGATCCGTCCGTTTCCGAATTATTCGGTTGCCACAGCGTGGTTTGCGCTATCCGGCGAATTGATGGCGGGAGGGTATCCTCCTGCGGTGCTTGATGACGGTCGTTTAGCTGAATTTCGTGCGACTCTTGCCCTGACGCAGCGGCGCGGAAATTACCAGGGTACTGCACGGATGGTAGAGGAATCCGTCCGACACGAACTAGATTCATTGATTCGGCTCTGCCAGTCCTGACGAAAAAGGAGTATATTGTCCGCATGGAGGTCGTTCCATGAAATCAATCGTTTGCGATGTTCTGTTGAGGAATGCGACGATCGTCGATGGCTCCGGAGAAACACCGTACATCGCCGATGTCGGAGTCAAGGACGGGCGTATACTCGATATCGGAAAATTCAATGCGACAAAAGCCGGATTCGTTCTTGACTGCACCGGCCTCGTCGCATGTCCCGGTTTCGTTGACATCCATGGGCATTCCGAACTTGAGGCGCTTCGCACAGGATATATGCACGGCAAACTTGCCCAAGGGGTCACGACGGAGGTCGCCGGCAATTGCGGAGTAGGGGTGTACCCGCTTGGAAGCGGGGAGGCCGCCATCCAGACCGCTAGGATATTGTCCCGCGATGTGCTGGGAGACTACGACGGGCCATGGAGCTGGCGTTCGTTCGACGATTTCGCAGGGGTCCTTGCAAGGCGGGGCTCGGGAACCAACATCGCGTTTCTGCAACCGCATTCCCCGTTGCGATGCGCCGCGATGGAGGGGAACCCGAACCGAGCAGCTACTCCGCCAGAGATCGACCGGATGGTCCGGTTGCTCGAGCAGTCGCTGGACGAAGGATGCGTTGGATTCTCCTCAGGACTCTATTACGCTCCGGCTCTGTTCGCCGACCATGACGAACTTGTCGCGTTGCTTTCGGCTGTGGCCGGCAAGGGGAAGTTCTTCGCTGTCCACCATCGATGCGAAGGAAACGATGTTCTCTCATCGCTGCAGGAGGTCCTTGACCTGGCGAAGGAGACGCATGTCCGGCTCGAAGTCTCCCATTTGAAGGCGATCGGCCGCAAGAACCAGGGCAAGGTCCCACGGATGCTCAGGATGATCGAGGAATATCGGGACGCAGGTGTCGATGTGCTGTTCGATCAGTATCCATATGAATATGGATCGACGTCACTGTTCAGTCTGCTCCCTCCCGAATATCTCAGGCTGACCCGCGATGTGTTGCAGGAACGGCTCCGCGCCCCCGAAGATCGGGCGGCGATGCGTAGCGCCATGGAGCATCCTGACGGGTGGGATAGTATCTACGAACTGTGCGGATGGGATGACATCTCCGTTGTATCGCTCGATAGTGCGCCGCAGTACGAGGGCATGTCCTTTACGCGGATTGCCGAAGCTCGTTCTCAGGATCCGTTCGATGCGTTCTTCGACTTGCTCGCCCAGGAGCGTGGAGCCGCTGTAATGGTGGATATCACGCAGACCGAGGAATCGTTGCGGATGATCATGCGGCACCCGCTCGGGTGCTTCGGTACCGATGCCTTGTATTCGGGTGGACGGTGCCATCCCAGATCCTGGGCGGGTGCTGTGCATCTGCTCGGCAGATATTGGCGTCAGGAAGCGGTGCTTCCCCTCGAACAGACGATACGGAGGATGACTTACGAACCTGCCAAGCGCCTTGGACTAAACGATCGTGGGCTTCTCAAAACAGAAAATAGGGCGGACATCGTCGTCTTCGACCCTCGCACGATCCAAGACAACGCAACGGTATCGGAGCCCACCGCGCTGAATACCGGCATCGAGCTGGTGCTGGTCAACGGCATCCCTGCGTACCGGAAAGGAAGCTTCACTGACGAACTTGCGGGGCAGGTGTTGCTCCTGTAGAGTCGAGTTATTCGAAGCGGGCGAGGAATTTCTTCGTCCGTTCGTTTTTCGGATGTCCGAACACCTCGTCCGGCGTGCCCGATTCTGCTATGATGCCGTCGTCCATGAAGATGACACGATCGCTGATGTCGCGTGCGAACGCCATTTCATGGGTGACGACGACCATCGTCATTTTTTCGGCAGCCAGCTCCTTGATGACCTTGAGAATCTCCCCCGTCAATTCCGGATCGAGCGCGCTCGTCGGTTCGTCGAAACAGAGCACTTCCGGCTTGAGGGCCAGCGCTCGAGCGATGGAGACCCGCTGCTGCTGACCGCCGGACAACTGGCATGGGTAGGCGTCGGCCTTGTCCTCCAGTCCCATCTTCCTGAGCAACTCGACGGCCACGCGACGTGCGTCCTCTTTTGGACTTCCCAATACGTGGACCTGGGCTTCCATGATGTTGCGCATGACGGAGAAATGGGGGAAGAGGTTGAAGTTCTGGAACACCAGGCCGACTTGGAGCCGAATCTTGCGTAGCGTCGCTTTGTCCGAGTAGACGACCGTTCCGTCGTCATCCGTCGTGGCGAGCGTGTCGCCGCAAATCTCCACCGCTCCGCCATCGATCCGCTCCAGCTGTGTGATGCATCGGAGCAACGTGCTTTTTCCCGAGCCTGACGGGCCGATGATCGACAGGACCTCGCCTTTGTCCACATCGAATGAAATGCCTTTGAGCACCTGCAGGTCTCCGAAACCTTTCCGAATATCCTTGACGGAAATCACATGCATCGCGCGTCTCCTAGTTGTAGTAGGCGAGTTTCGTCTCGATCTTGTCGAATGTCTTCGAGACCACCATGTTCATGATGAAGTAGAACAACCCCGCGACGAAGATCGGCATGGTGGAGAATTCCCTCGCCGAAGCGTTCTGTGCCACGCGGAACAACTCCGCCACACCTATCGTCTGGGCAAGCGCGGTATCCTTGACAAGGGTGATCACCTCATTGCCCATCGCCGGAATGATCCGCTTGACCACCTGCGGAGCGACGATATGGGTGAACGTATGCAGTTTCGTGAACCCAAGCACATGGCTCGCTTCATACTGGCCCTTGGGAATCGACTGGATGCCGCCCCTGTATATTTCGGCGAAGTATGCCGCATAGTTGATTACATAGGCGACGATCACCGCGGTGAAGCGGTTGAACGACGCGCCGAAGACATAGTACGGGGCGAAATAGACGAATATCAGCTGGAGGATCAGCGGGGTTCCGCGCATGATCATGATGTATACGTTCACGATTCCCGATACCAGCTTGTTGCGGCACATCCTTCCTTGCGCAACTACTATCCCCAAGGGAAGGGAGAACAGCAACGTCAGGAAGAATATCTTGAGACTGGTAAGGGTTCCCTCGAGCAGTTGCAGCAATAATTGGGACATCGATCCTCCATGGTTCGTCGTAGAATGAACCGGTTTTCGGCCGGAAACGAAGACAGGGAGCCATTCGGCTCCCCGTCATCATACAGACATCCTCATTTTTTCACAACGGTGATATCGGCGCCGAACCATTTGACCGCGATATCGGCGAGCGTTCCGTCCTGAGCCATGGCTACGAGCTGTTCCTGGACGGCGTCGCGGAGCTTCAGGTCGTTCTTGCGGAATCCGACACCGTACTCCTCCTTGGACAGGGACTCGTCGAGGATTCTGAAGTCCTTGCCGCTGCGGTTGATGTTGTCGTTTGCGACCAACAGATCGAGGACCACGCCGTCGACGCCGCCGATCTCCAGATCCATCAACGCGGTGAGGTTGTCCTTGAATTCGACGATCTCCTTGAGCGATTTCTTGAAGTCGGGGGTGTCATCGACGGCTTGAGCCGCTGAGGATCCCGCCTGCAGGCCGATTTTCTTGCCGGAGAGATCGGCGAGCGTCCGTACCGGCGAGCTTGCCTTGACGACGACCACCTGTGCGTTGTCGACGTACGGTTCGGTGAACGCGATCTTCTGCTTGCGCTCCTCTGTGATGGTGAAGCCGTTCCAGATGCAGTCTATGTTACCGGTGTTCAGCTCCTGCTCCTTCGCATTCCAGTCGATCGGCTGGCAGACAAGCTGTACGCCAAGTCGGGCGCAGACTTCCTTTGCGACATCGATGTCGAACCCGACGATTTCATTGTTTTCATCGCGGAAACCCATGGGGGGGAACGAGTCGTCCAGACCGAGGATGAACTCTTTCTTGTCCAGAACCTTCTGAAGGGAATCGTCGCTCTGTTCGGCGACACCGGCGGCGAACAGGACGGACCCGACCGTCAGGGCTACGAATGCCAAGGCTAGAATCTTTTTCATACGCAACAGCTCCTTTCTGCTTGTTTTCCGTATTGGTGGGTGATGTATTTGCGATACTACCTTTTTTTTCTGAAATGCGCTAGCCATTGTGCATAAATATGCATTCGATATGCGTTCAGGGGGGAAAGAAAACGCTATGGTGATCGAAAGCACCCCTGATTTGGCCAGGAAAGCATCGCTGAAGGTTTGACGAGCTTTCGGCGGATGGATATACTTGCCGGGTCGGGGGAGCTCCCATGCCAAAGAAAACGAGGCTGGAGTCAACTTCTTCCCCAATTCGATTTTCGGAGGTCCAATCATGAGCTTCCTGCTAGACGGCGTCATGAACACCACATGGCAACAGCTTGTCATGTTTGCGGTAGGTGCCATTCTCATCTATCTGGCTATCAACAAAAAACTTGAACCAGCACTGCTTCTGCCGATGGGCTTTGGGGCTATTTTGGTGAACATTCCGTTCTCAGGCGCCATCACGCAGACGATGGCTGGGATCGGCGAAGTGACCGGTATCCTCGATTGGCTGTTTACCGTCGGTATCCATGCCGCCGAGGCGATGCCGCTGTTGCTGTTCATCGGTATCGGAGCGATGATCGATTTCGGTCCGCTGCTTTCCAATCCGAAGCTGATTCTCTTCGGAGCCGCCGCCCAATGGGGGATTTTCGCAACGATCACCTGCGCCGCGCTACTTGGTTTCAATCTGACCGATGCCGCCTCCATCGGCATCATCGGCGCCGCCGACGGCCCCACCTCGATCCTTGTGTCCCAGGTGCTGGGAAGCAAATATGTCGGTCCAATCGCCGTCGCCGCCTATTCATATATGGCGCTGGTACCGATTATCCAGCCATTCGCCATCAAGCTCGTCACAACGAAGAAAGAACGGGCGATCAAGATGCCATACAACCCCCGTTCTGTGGGCAAGACGGCACGGATCCTTTTTCCGATCATCGTCACGCTGGTCGCCGGCTATGTGGCTCCTGCTTCCGTGTCCCTCGTCGGGCTGTTGATGTTCGGCAACCTGATCCGCGAATGCGGCGTGCTCGGCTCCCTGTCGGAGACCGCGCAGAACGTGCTGGCCAACCTGATCACCTTGCTGCTCGGAATCACCATCGCTGCTACGATGAAGGCCGATGTGTTCGTCACCGTGCAGACGATCATGATCATGGCGCTCGGACTGCTTGCATTCGTATTCGATACGATCGCCGGCGTACTGTTCGCAAAGTTGCTGAACCTGTTCTCCAAGAACAAGGTCAACCCGATGGTCGGCGGAGCCGGTATCTCCGCATTCCCGATGTCGGCTCGTGTCATCCAGCGGATGGGACAGGAAGCCGACCCGCAGAATCACCTGCTGATGCATGCGATCGGAGCCAATGTGGCCGGCCAGATCGGTTCGGTCATCGCAGGCGGCGTCATCCTGGGTCTCGTGCCCGGGCTTCTTTAATGGAGGTCTTCTATGAACGCTAGTGTCGTCACCCATTCGTTGACGTTGATGTGGCAGGGCATGGCCGCGATTTTCGCGGTGATCCTGATCATCTACTTTGTGTTGCTGCTGCTCGGCAAGAAGAAAAAGAAAGCCGACAAATAGCAATCAGCAAGTCATGGATATAGCGTAATATCCGCCGGTGAGAGCTCCGCCTTTCGCCGGTTTTTTTGTGCCTGGCGAAAAAACCTGCGGCAGGTCCGATGGAGCGTTATACGTATTGGTGCATGATTGCTTGGACATCGATGGATGATTGCTCGTTTTTGGGAATTTGGTAGGGCCTGCGGGATGAATCGTCAGCGTTTCTTATCGCAATGCCCTGCGTATGGGCAGCCTGCGCATCCGTTGAAACGGTATTTTTCATTACATGACGGGGCGTTGTCCGCCCTATCACGTTTTTTCTGGCGATGAACGATGCATATTGCTACGGCGAGCAAGGCTACGATCACTACTGCCACGATGATGTTCGCTACGATAGGACTCATGTTTTTCCTCCTGCACCCATACGCATATTACAGAACGAGCATGCCCAGCAGATTGAACAGCAACGCCGCTATGTATGCGTAGCCTGTCTGCCAAGCGAGCGCCTTGACAAGTTTCTTGCCACCCCCCAGTTCCTTGCTCATGGCGCTGATCGCTGCGATGCACGGGGAGGCGAGCAGGATGAACACCATGTACGCCAGCGCCGCATGCGGCGTAAAGATGGAAGACAGCGGAGCCCCCGCAAGCGTGACCGACAGAGTCGAGACAATCGACTCCTTTGCTGCGATGCCGGTCAGCAACGCAACGGAGGCTTGCCACGTCCCGAAGCCGAGCGGTTTGAACAGCGGAGCGATGATCTTGCCCAGCGTGGCAAGCATGCTATTTGTAGGATCGACGGCTCGGAACGTGAAACTATACGACTGCATCTGCCAGATGATCGCCGAGGAAAGCAGGATGATCGTCCCCGCCTTGATCAGGAAGCCTCTGGTCCGCTCCCACGTCTGCAACCATGTATTTTTCAGCGTCGGCACCTGATAGCGGGGAAGTTCCATGATGAACGCGTTCTGCTCCTTGTGCTTGTCTAGCCTGCGACTCAGCAGTCCGGTCACGACGACCGCCAGAATACCGATGAAATACATCATCGGCGCGACATACCACCGATCGGGGAAGAACGCCCCGATCATCAGCGCGAAGATCGGCATCTTCGCTCCGCAGGGAATGAACGATGTGACCAGCACCGTCAGTTCCCGCTGCTTCTGGTGCTCGATCGTCCTCGAACTCATGATCGCCGGTACGGAACACCCTGTTCCGATCACCAGCGGAATGATCGATTTGCCCGATAGGCCGAGGGACCGCATGATCCTGTCCATGATGAACGCGATGCGGGCCATGTAACCGCAGTCTTCGAGAAGGCTGAGTAGCAGGAACAGTACGAACAGTTGCGGCACGAACGTCAGCACGGAGCCGACTCCGGCTATGATCCCATCGATGAGCAAACCGGACAGGAACGGGATGACGCCCCATCTGTCCAGCAGTCCGCCGAGATGGATAGGAATCCATTCCCCGAAGAAATATTCCAGCGGTTCGGTGGTCAGCCCGCCCACCAGCTGGATCGAAATATAGAAGACTCCTGCCATGATCAGGATGAACAAGGGGATCGCCGCGAACCTGTTGGTGAGGATCGTATCGAGGTTGAACTCCTTTCGCCCTTGTTTGATGGCGTGTACGCATGCGTCGCTGATCCGTTCCGCCACTTGATACCGTTGGTCGATAATGACGCTTTCCGCATCATCCCCATATGTTTTTCGAAGACTCGCGCGCGCTTGGGCCATCATTGCGCTGAAAGCCGGTGGAGGAGCCGGCATGGACTCGGCGAAGAGTTCATCGTCCTCGAGTAGCTTGATAGCCGCCCATCGGGGAGGTCTGCCTGCGGGGATGACATGAAGGTAATCGTCGGCGATGATCTTAGTGAGCCATTGTTCCACCTCATTGGAAAACAGGGGACATGCGGGGACCACGTGGCCCTCGACAGAGGTCTTCGCCAGGCCGATGAGTTTTTCGAGACCCGTTCCCTTGCTTGCCGAAATTTCGGCGGCGGGGCATCCGGTCATCCTCGACAGCTGCTCCGTGTCGATTTCGACACCGTCCCGCTTGAGCAGATCCTGCATGTTCAGCGCAAGGAGCAGCGGAACGCCCAATTCCGACAACTGGGTGGTCAGATACAAGCTGCGTTCCAAATTCGTCGCGTCGATCACATCGACAATCAGATCCGGCCGGGCGTCAAGGATATATCGGCGAGATAGCTTTTCTTCCGGAGAGTACGGGGAGAGCGAGTAGATGCCGGGGAGATCGATGACCGTCCATTCCTCGCCTCCAACGTTACAGGTTCCTTCCTTCTTCTCCACCGTTACGCCGGGCCAGTTTCCGACATGGGCCGTCGTGCCGGTAAGCTGGTTGAACAATGTCGTTTTTCCGGAGTTCGGATTGCCGATCAGCGCGATGGTTGGCATGTGATTCCCTCCGTTCTCTCGACCGAAACTTTCGCGGCTTCGTCTCGTCTCAGGCACAGATGGTAGCCTCGAAGCGAGATTTCCATCGGATCCCCCAACGGTGCTACTTTCAGCACTGTGACTGCGATCCCATGGGTCAGGCCCATGTCCATCAGTCTCCGTTTCAGCGGTCTCGGAGCCTCGATCCCCAGGATTCTCGCCGTCTGCCCGCTGGTCAACGAGGCGAGCGTCTCCGTCTTGGGTTCCTGTCCGTCCATGGGGCATGTATCCGTTTCCATCGTTTTCCGCAATCCTTCGCGTCGTCCATAGCGCAGTATCTGTCCGTTAGTCTCGACTAACAAGCTATCCATAACTCATTCAAGTGTCAATACTCGCAGACTCGGTTCGGCAGAGTACGCCACATGCGACGGGCATGGAGGAAAATATCGGCATTGCAAAACGCTTCGGACAATGGTACGATACGACATGTACTAGCCGGGCAAGTGGTTTCTGGTTATATTTCTGTCACAAGGAGTAGCGGTATCATGCAGAAATCAGGTGAAGACTATCTGGAAGCTGTGCTCGCTATCGAGGAGCAGGGGGCGAAGGTCCGCATCACCGATGTTGCGAACCGCCTTGGCGTGACCAAGCCGAGCGTCAGCCGCGCCATGAAAGTTCTCCAGGCAGATGGCTACGTCCATCAGGAAACCTACGGGGATATTTCGTTGACAGAGAAGGGTAGAGTGAAGGCCTCCCAGGTCTATACCCGCCATAAGACGCTCACTACTTTCCTTGCCGATGTCCTTGGCGTAGAACCCCATATCGCAGAACGCGACGCATGTCTGATCGAACATGACATCAGCGCCGAGACGATGGAAAAGCTTTCCGCCTTCATGTCCGGCAGGGAATAACCCTCCAGTTCCTGATTTTTGCGGCACGATTCATCGCCGGCACGGCACCGGCTGCTTCTTCATATTTTTGTTTTTTTCTTCCTCCTGGGATTCCAGGTCACCCCGCAGAAGGAGTTTCTCCGCCGAGAGCGCGGCTTTCTTTCACAAAAACGGGCGATGAATGACAAAAACCTTCACTTGCGTGCTTCATTGTCATAATGGAAAATGAAGTATCATACAAACGGAGGGTTTTTATGAAAAAAGCCATTATCATCCTTACGATTGTCGCTTTGATCGCCCCCATGGCGCTGTTCGCCCAGGGGTCGAAGGAAGCATCCGGTCCTATTACGATCAAATTCTGGACGCATGAGGACGTCAACCGCAATCCTCTGGAACTCCAGTATATCGCCGAGTTCGAAGCCGCCAACCCGAACGTGAAGGTGGAATATACCACGCAGGCATCCGGAAAGATGGCCGACATCGTCCAGACCGCATTCGCTGCGAATCAGGGACCGACGATCTTCAATCTGCCGATCAGCGACGAATACGCCTACATCGTCAACGGTCGCGTGGCTCCTGTCGATGCAAAAGCCGCCGGATACGCCGACTATCAGGCGATCAAGAGTGCATATGTCGACGGAACGCTCGATTCGGTCACCGTGGACGGAAAGATCTATGGATTGCCGCTCGAGCTGACAAACTGGGCGATCCTTCTGAACAAGGGAATCTTCCGCGACGCCGGTCTCGACCCCGACAAGGATTATCCCAAGACGTGGGAGGACATGGTCGCGGTCAGCGAGAAGATCATCCAGCGCGACGGAGATATCATTACTCGCCGCGGGTTCGATTTCCGCTACGGATACTATCTGGAATGGCTCGTTCCGATGGTCGAGCAGCTCGGCGGAAAGCTGATCTCAGATGATGGAAAGACCGCGATCGTCGGCGACGACGCCTGGCTCAAGGTGTTGACATTCATGCAGCAGTGGGGACCCAACGGCAAGAACCTCGGCTCCTCCACGTATACTGCTGCCCGCAAGCTGTTCAACAAGAACAACGGCGATATCGCGATGGCGCTTACCGGCTACTATCAGACCGCCCGTATCGCCGAAGAGAATCCCGAGTTCTATGCCAGCGGGGATCTGATGGTCATTCCGTTCCCGCAGTTCAAGGATGCTGTGAAGGAAGTCGCGAACTGCTACTACGGACATTTCTACATGGTCAACGCCCAGGCCTCCAAGGCGGAGCAGGAAGCCGCATGGAAACTGATCGGATACTTGCTGAGCCATGGCGATGAGTATCTGGACAAGGCGGCGTTGCCTCAGCCCACCAAGAAGCTCTTCGAGTCTCCCGAATACAAGGCCAAGCCGTATACCGACGTATTCTCAGCCGACATGGAAAAGGCTCACATCATGTATTACTCCGAGAACAGCGCGGAGATGCAGAAGTTGTTGAAGTCCGCCGTGGAGTCGGTGATGCTTTCCGGCGTTTCTCCCGAAAAGGCTCTGGCGACCTTGAAAGCGTCCGCTCAGGAACTGATCGACGAGAATTGATCGATATTTCACGACATCGGCTTCGTTTTCCGACAAGATTCGAAGCCGGTGTCTGTCTATGAATCCCCGACCTTGCGCCTGACGGCGCATGTCCGACGACCGAGAGGCATCAGCCATCATGAAAAAAACGACATATCGAGGAATAGAAAAAAAACAAGCCCGCTGGGGCGTGGCCTTCGTAGTCCCGTCAGTCTTGTTCTTTTGCTTATTCAGCTTCTATCCCATCATCAACGCGATGTTCACCAGTTTGTTCGACAAGCGGATACTATCGCTGGCAGCACCGAAATTCCTGGGACTGGGAAATTATATCTACATCTTCAAATCGGCCTCGTTCTGGAACTCCATGCGGGCCACGCTGGTGTTCACTCTCGGGACGTTCATCCCGTTGCTTGTCTTCAGCCTGATGTTCGCTACGTTCATATACAATATTTGCGGCAGGAGAAGCAGGGGCTTCTTCCAGATCGCCTACTACACCCCCGCGGTGCTTTCTTCCGTCGTGGCCGCCGCGATCTGGCTGTTGATCCTTGCTCCTCCCGGGCTGGGCAACCAGGTCCTGAACTGGCTGTGCAGGACGCCGGGCGTCGATCGCAAGTGGCTGGCGAACGGCACGATGCTCCAGTTCTCCACCATGCTTGTCTATTTCTGGAAGTATATCGGATATTTCGTCATTCTATTCATCACCGGCCTTGCGACGATTCCTCCGACGATCTACGAAGCGGCGACGATCGACGGTTCTTCGAAATGGCAGTCGTTCTGGAGGATCACCGTTCCGTTGCTCAAGCCGACTATCCTGCTGGTGTCGGTGATGGCGATGCTCCAGTGCTTGAAGACGTTCAGTACGCAGTACCTGTTCACCCAGTCCGGCGGGGCTGCCCAGGATCCGATCAATGTCATTACGCTGAATATCTATGAGACCGGTATCCGCAACCAACGCATCGGACGCGCCAGCGCGATGAGCATCGTCCTGTTCGTCATCATGCTGGTCCTGACGTTCGCCCAGTTCAAGATATCCAAGAGCGACGATGTCGACTATTGAGGAGGGAGATATGACGGACAAGACAATCGCATCGAACCGGTCTTCCGGTCTCCTCTTCGCCTTGAAGCGGGTTCCTTGGGCTCGGATCCTCATCTGGTTCCTGCTGATCGTCATGCTGGTGTTCTGCGTGATGCCGCTCGTGTTCATGGTCACCGCGAGCATGATGCCCGCTTCCGACATCATCAAGATGCCATACCGCTGGATTCCCCGGGACTTCCATGTGGAGAACTACGTGAAGGCGATCAAAGGCAACGACGGATCATTCACATTCCCACGGAATATTCTCAACTCGCTGATCGTGGCGCTGACGGTGGCGTTCACCACGGTGTTGTTGGCCTCGCTGACCGGCTACGGCCTTGCCAAATTCCGTTTCAGAGGCAGGAACTTCGTCTTCATGATGATCATGGCGACGATGATGATCCCGTTCGAGGCGATCATGATTCCGCTGTACATGGTCGCCACAGGCTTGCATATCCAGAATACATATCTCGGCCTGATTCTTCCATTCCTTGTCAGCGCGTTCGGCGTATTCCAGATGCGGCAATATCTGCTGACGTTCCCCGGCGAGTTCCTCGATGCCGCTCGAGTGGACGGAATGGGCGAGATCGGCATCTTCACCAAGATCGTATTGCCCAACTGCACGCCGGTCATCGCCACGCTGGGAATTCTATCGTTCCGCGGGCAGTGGGACAATCTGCTGTGGCCGTTGCTGATCGTCCAGGACGAGAAGATGAAGACGATTCCGCTGTATATCTCCAAGTTCGCCGAGGAAAAGGCGACCGACGAAGGAGCGATGATGGCCGTGGCGGTGCTTGCAAGCATCCCGATGTTCATTCTGTTCTTCGCACTGTCAAAATACTTCATAGGTGGAGCTGCCGTATATGAATCAAGAAAAGGCTGATAATGCGGATCGATCCGAGGGATGTTCCGCAAGTCCCGTATACGGGAAGGACTTGTTCATCTTTGACATGGGCAATGTCGTGGTGCGGAACATCCATGTCCTGCAGGCGGTCGTCGATGAATGGAATCTTCCACAGGACGATTTTTTTGCCGACTATCGGCAATATGATTTTCCTTTGATGGACGGTACAATTCCTACTTCGGCATATTGGTGCCATATTGAGAAGAAGTTTGGTGTACGAGTGGACGGCGAACCGTTTTCCAA
>Ga0172378_10000843_pt1 | contig 27814 bp, 29 predicted proteins | sample GrowelOW332metaG_FD_119755 | JGI IMG/M metagenome (GOLD analysis project Ga0172378, IMG submission 119755) | Groundwater microbial communities from an aquifer near a municipal landfill in Southern Ontario, Canada - Pumphouse #3_1 metaG | ecosystem: Environmental > Aquatic > Deep subsurface >...
TCTTCATAGCTACCATCGCGGTCGCCATCGTTATCACTATCTCCAGCAGTTCTACTGGGAAGTCTATCTTTCAGTAAAGTGTAGATTTTATCAAGTCTATCAGTAATTCCTTTGTAACGATGTTTGGGACTGATGAGACTGAAGACAGCATTAACGCCATTTGCTCCAACTTCAAACAGTTTCTTATACATCGCACCATAGACACCAAGGATACCAGTGCCACCTTTCGTGAGCATCTTGGTGATATCGGCTCCAGTTCCAATCAGCTTACGAAGCAAACCTCTTCCACCAGCATATCCAGTTCCAAGTGGTTTGTTATCCACATTAACCAAGCCATGCTTGAGATCTTCATCCGTAATAAGCACTTCGTTCGATTCTGGATCAAATACAGGTTCGATGATATCTTCACTTCTTTGTACTTGAGATCCATCCTTGAATTTGATACCCTTTTCTTGCTTACGTCTTGAGAGCAGAGGTTTACCAGGATCAACTTGATCTTTCAGATAGATGTTAACAAAGGGTCTATCTTCTGGTCTTCCACCAAGTGCATAACCAATACCCTTGACAGCTTCACCGATACCTTTGATTGCACTACCGTACATACCAAAATATCCGCCTGCTAGTTTACCAGCACCTTTCATAGCACCACGAGCAAGATAGAATCCACTCTGCATGAGACGATTAATCGGCCGATTAGACATCGTAACCAATCCGTGCGTCAGATCTTCTTCAGAGATAAGAACTTGTCCAGTAGCAGCATCGATCACAGGACGATCGATATCACTACTCTTCTCCACTCTCTTCTTGGTATCTGCAAAGAGAACACCTGGAGCTTTCGCTTGTTGCTTAGCACTTAGCAGTGGTTTTCCAAAGTCAACATTATCTTTGAGATAAATGTCCTGATAAGGACTTCCGCCATTACCAAAAACACCACCTGCAACAGTATTGGCTAGCTTGAATGCACCACTTATCACTCCACCATACGTGTTGGTGTAAAGTTTACCGGTAAGTTTAGCACCTTTCCACAGACCTTTGCCTAGTCCTTTAAACAAGCCTCTAACGGTAAGTGGACCACGACGTGGCATACCACCGAATCCGGCACCTTTAGCTGCAAGATCAAGCAAAGTATTGAATTGTTCTGAAACAGAAGCCATCCATTCAGCTTGAGCTGCAAGTCCTTCGTTCCATTCATCTTTCCATGTCTTGATTGTAATACCAAGCTCATCTGTAGTGTAACTTACAGAAGGACTTGCAGGGGAGATCCCTGAACTTTTGCTAGGTATTGCGGTATCCGATTCGGGAAGCATAGAAGCTGGAGTTTTATCAGCTCTGAATGGTTTTGATTTGAACTTTGCATATTCATTCGGAACCACTTTGAGTTTCTTAAGCTCGTCCGCAGACATACCAAGTGTAGCCGCAAGAAATTCATTGTAGTCAGTGAATGTTCCTGGTTGCACAACTGGCATAATGATCGGAGAGTAAGTAGCTTTACTTGCTGCTGCAGCTATCGGTTTATTAACAGTTGCTGTAGCAGATGGAACGGTATCTGTTGCAACAGCACTAGTCTCCTGCAGCCGTTTGTTTAGGACATCTTCTGCAGCTTTTAGCTGACGATCTGCCTTGTTAAATACACTTCGTGTTGCTTCAGATGGATCGGCCATGAAGTCAGCATGAGCTCTATCTCGTGCAATCTTCTTGATAGCGACTTGTTCTTTCAGCTTTGCAACTGATTCGAGATCTGCATCCTTGCGTGCAGCAGAAGACAAGTTATCATCGTAGAACTTCTTTGCCCGTGTTGCCCATGGCTTCACACGAGACTTGGTCGATTTGTATGCCTCAGAATCGACAACCCGATGTGTTGCATCATCGACAAATTCAGATGTCTTGTTCTTTGCAGATTGATATGCTTCAGACTTGACTACTCTATCTTTAGCATCTCTTGCAGCAACCTTGCCTTTACGTTTAGCAAGTCTGAATCTGGCACGAGATCTATTGTAGAAATTTCGAATACCTTCAGTCTGTTCATAGAAATCAGATCTGACTTGGTCCGAATGCTCTAAATCACGTTTGGTCCAGTTCGCAGTATCCGCAACACCACGATCAAATGAAGTATCATCTCTACGCCGCATCTGCTCTGCAATCGGATCAAGATGCAACCGATCCATATCATCGATGATATCTGTCATGAATCGACGCATACCGCGAGCTTCCGCAAAGATGGGGAGTTCGTTCTTGTACACATCGCGATTCATCTGACGATTGATCGACTCTTGAATACGATTCACGACTCGTTTGTCGATTTGTCCATTACGGAAACAAGCATCATAAAGAATTTTCAGAGTATCTTTAGGATTCTTCAATCCTTTGGTAATCGCCTTGATGTATCCGGTACCATCCAGATAATTTTCAGAAGAGGTATATTCTCCGATAGCAGGGATATCGATAGAATACATACCGAGTGCCATATTAACAATCAGCTTACTAAAATCATCTTTCAATGCACTGAAGTTAAGACGTTTATCTTCTGTTACTGAACGTTCATAACCAGCTTGAATCGTACCAAGCGCAGATTGAATCGAAGTAGACCTTTGTTCTGCAGTTCCAAGAATACGATTAAACATCGTTTCCTTCATTGCAGAAGATTTAACAAATGATCTACTATAGTAATCAAAGACTTCTTCCTCTTGAGGTTTTCCCGTTTTAATTTCCCCAAGTTCCTTGTGGATCTTGCCTAACCAACCAGGAATAATCTCAACGATGGAATGTCTCGTGGTGTTATCGAATACAGCAGCATCTGTGCCATTGGTAAGAAGTTTGTTTGTTCCTGTTGTTGGTGTTTCAAAAGCAGGAAGCAAATCTGCAAGGATACCCATAATTCCAGGAGATCCAGCAGCTTTTCTTCGCCAATTGGCAAGTTTGATCAGAGTATTACTCTTTACATCTCCAATAGAAGATTCTACATCAGACATGATAGGTTGTACAAAATCAGCTGCTTTACGAGTAGCTGCTGTTCCGACCACCTGCCCCATGCCCTGTGCAAGCAGTCTTCCGAGAATACCAGCAACACCAGGGATCTCTTCTGCACCTTCCATACCAGACATGTTGTTCTTCATGTCTTGCATATCAGCGAGTGCAGATGCACCTTGTGCAAATCCAGATGCAACTCCAGCAACCTGAGTATTGAACTTCTCTTTTACATTCTTAAACAGTTTCTGTCTGAATGTAGAGACATAATCTGCAAGTCGTTGACCCCAGTTACCATAGGTAGACTCGAGCATCTTCTCACGCATACGTTCATACTTGGTAATCTTAGCAACATCCGGCAATGCTGTATTCTGTCCGATGATCTTGAGATTGTCTTCCGTAACTCTTGCCAGTGCAGTGACAGCACTGAGAGTATCCTTAGCAACAAAAAGATGCCGAAACTTCAGTTCAAGAGATTTCTTCAGATAAGCAGTATAAGTTGTCTTAGCAAACATAGCAACATATTTGCTACTGACATTCAGCTCTGCTAATCTGTTCTCTAGTCTTTTGTTTCTAGTGGATGCTAACGCTTGATTGAGCAGATTTGTTTGTCTGGATTCTGCTTGCGTAGCTTCCATGTATTCCAATTGATCTGCGGATGCTTGTCCGAAAACAGATCCGAGTTCATTGGTAATACTTTCATTTTCAATGTCTGACTTGGCTCTACCAGAAGCCCAACGCGCAGCATCATCTCTGGCTCTTTTTCGATCACTCAGCTTTTTGTCAATCTTGGCATAAAGCTTTTTAGGAATCAAGCGTTTTGCTTGAGGAAGCAATCTTCCAGCAGAAGTTTCCAGACTGATCAAAGTTGGTTGCAAACCAGCAGCCAGCTCTTTGCGCATATCGTTAAACTCACTAAATGTTTGAGTGAGTTCTCCAGCCAATGCGTTAGTTTTAGGAAATCTTCTACCAAGTTCCTCGTGTGCTGCACTTCCGGCACCCTCGGCAAGAGACTTCATGCCAGCAGTGACAATCTTCCGTGTGGGATGCGATGGCTTTCTGCCACCTACCTTTGGATCTTCAAAATCCAATTCACCTAATTCAGACGACCAATCATCGACGGTCATCTTATCCATAGAATCCTTTTTGGCGGATTCCAAGTCCTTATCGATAGCCATTATTGATCATCCTTAGTTACGATTCGGTTTCTAATAAATGAAAACTCACAAACTGCAGCCATCACCAACAGCTGGTTTTGCAGTCTTTCTTCGATATTGTCCTGATAAGTTGTTTGTACTCTAGCTGAGATAGATTTTGTTACAAACATTTCTTTCTCACCAAGTTTAGAACAAATACTATCCTTTGCAAAAAAATGAATCAAATCATAAATCACAAAGCAATCCATTGCAGTCAGAAATTCAACTGATCGTGTATTGATATCAACAGAAGAAAATTCCACGAGAATAGATGAATCAATCGATTGAATTGATTTGATAATTCGTTGTTTCAATTCTTCTGGTATCTCCACCAATAAACAGTTAAAATGAAATGTAATTGGATTGTTAGTATTTTTGCTTCGATTGAAAGTATTGATACTAGCAATTGTTCTACCAAGGTTACTCCACCACTCCGTCATAGGAGAACCCAATATCACATTTTCAGCAAGGGACGAATCTTTCAGAACATTTAACAATTGCTCTTCTGTGAAATTCAATGCAGGAAAATACTTGGCAGTTTCTAGATCAAGTGCTCTTTCATAGAAAGGAAGTCGATGCAACAAATAATTATACTCCACCGAAGTACGAATCAAATTAAGCAAAGCACCTAATTTAAAATCAAAACAGCACTCGAGATCGACATAGACATGACTGATTTGTTTAAAGTAAGCTGACATAAAAGAATCTGTCAGGGCACAATATTCATCAAACGAATTGGGTGGTTGCATGATCAGTACCTTTCGATTGTACACCATTATTTACAAATTACATAGAATGGCTTGTTTACTTTAATATTCATACCGCTATTATATGTGTGTTGTAATGTGTTAATTGCACATGTGTGTCGCTGTGTTTAAGAAAACCAAGGAGTCAAACAAATGAAATTCACGAATGAGGAAGTTGAAGTTAAATACGAACTTCCAGGTTGTGAAGATATTGCCACGATTCTGACTCGTATTGGGGCGACTGTGGAAGATGCCATCGTCTCTCTGATTGTGAACAATGTCGTGAGCGATACGGTCACCGTTGAAGGTGTTACTCTGGAAGAAGGCGAAGCTGAGAAGCTGTTCAACTTCTGTCAGGAATTCCGCAAACTGAATCCGGATGTGAAGTGGAACGTCATGACGATCAACCTCACCAAGGAATCCGGCGAAGTTGAGCTTACCGTCGCTTATGATGAAGCCAAGTTCGAAGAGACCAAAGAAGTTCTCGAACAGGAAGAGGCCGCTCCCGCCACCGAAGGTGATGACTGCAGCGTAGGCGATGATACCTGTGGTACTGCTGGTGAAGGCACTGATAAACCTACTGATGGAGATGCTCCTGTTGTGGAACCTGCTCCTGCTGAAGGTGATCAGACTTATCAGGATCCGAATGCTGGAAGCGAAGATCCGAATGAGCCGAAGGCTGAAGAGCCTCCCGCAGAAGCGGAACCTGTCGAACTCCCGATTACGATCGAAACTCCGGAACCGACCAATATGTATCGCTGTGCTGTTGCCAACCTTTATGGTGCCAACGGGATGGTTGCAGTTCGTCGTCGGGTCAATGGCAGTCTGAAGGTTTCCGATAAGGTCAAACTGGATGGCAAGCAGATCAAGATTGTCGGAACGATCAAGGCTCGGGCTGGTATGGAAAGCTTCTCGGCTTATACTGGTCTGGTGAACGATTTTGATGCTCGCATCAAAGCTATCGCCGCTAAGGAACTAAAGGCTTATCTGACTGAACGTTTTGGTAAGTCGACCGAGGCGAAGATCACCGGTGTCAAGTCTGTGGCTGTCACTGGCAAGACTACGGTGATTGGTCTTCTGGTGGATGGTTGCGCCAACGAAGTGATCGGCGTTAAGCTGGTCAACGGAAAGGTGTCGGAAATCGACACTCTGGCAAAGATTCGCTAATATCGAATCAAAAAAAGTAATCAATGATAGGTTAACACTCTCTGGCGCAAACCAGAGAGTGTTAACCTATTTATTTGTCAGAACTTTTTCAATTAGTCGGTGGGCGCGCCGCGACTAATTGAAAAAGTCTCGAACTCATTCAGCTCGCCGTGGCTTTTCGTTACTTCCGATAACACGTGATCAATGTATGCGTCCAAAGATGGTTCGTCGATAATCGGCCAATCGTTCGTGCCGTGTTGACTCCGCCATTTTTCGAAATTACGGCAGAACAATTCTGTGTATTCAACGTCAGTTTCGCGACGCATGATAGCGTTCGCGGCAGTGAGCAACGTGGTGTGTACACATTCGGTAAATATCTGGTATTCAGAGAATACACACATTAGTTGTCTTACCGGGTACTCACGTCCGTTACTTACCAGATAGGAAGCGAGCATATAAGGTGTAATCCGATATCCCTTCCGATAGTTGTTCATCGTAAAGGGTTCAAATGCATCCCGCATCTTCTGAACCTTTTCCTCCGGAACCCCGTGAACGTTGGGATAAGTTCCCGTCATATGCACCCATTTTACTTCATATCCGTGGCGGCAGGCTTCTTCAAGATAAAATTCTCGTTCCCATTCTTTAGTGAAGCAGTTGGAAACAATCACCATCTCGGTACCAAGTCGCATAGCATCACATGCGCATTTCTGACAATGCTGATGCACAGTTGATAATCTGCTAGGATCGAACTGGTATTTTTCGTCTTGCATGAAAAAACGGTCAGCTTCAAGATGACAGGTCCAGAGCATTCCATCGTACTTCGTCTCCAATTGCTTGGCATAAGTGGTCTTACCTGATCCAGGTGCGCCACCAATCAAAATCAGTTTTTTCATAGCATTTCCTTACATTCGATTTATATCGTATTTCCTTTTATAACCAACTAGGATATTTTCTTATTGTGTAACTGAACCTAGGAAGAAGATATTTCTTCAACCTATAATAATTACGATAAGACTGCACAACGGAATCGAGACTACTATCTCCAGACTTACAATGTACGGGCATACACTTAGGAAAGGTAAGCTCTTCTTTTTTGTAATATTCTGAATTGGCAATTTCAGTCCAGAATTCCCCGTATAAATCCAACAAATTTCGTTCTTTTTGATAACGAAAAGAGTACTCACGTAGTAGTGCTCCTAAGTGCTCACAGAGCCACACGTAGTTGTTGCGATTCTGTAAACAAACTCTACAGGGATGGTTAATATGGGTTGGTTGAAAACGATTACCTCCCAACCCATTTAACCTATCTTGAGTGCTGAGTAGTTGTGCCGCTTCCACTGCCATTTTAACTACATGCACATCGCACATGTATTTGGCAGATTGTGATGGATCAGTATCAAGCACAAAGATATTCAATGTGCTTAATCCTCCAGCAACTGATGGATAGATACTGGAATTTCAAAATGCGGCTGATTATCCAAATATGCATCAGCAATAAATGCCAATGGACGAAGGATGGTGTCATCATCACCGATTGCAATAATTGGAATAAGTACACTCCCTTCGAAATTTGAAGGCTCTCCAACGGCATCAGCCGCATCAATCGCGAATACCGTGAACCGATCTTCATTGGTGTAATCACTGGAATAGTTGGTTTCCGGACTGGCGGTTGTAATGGCCGCATGAACCGGAACCCTAAGTGCTTCCAGTAATCCCCGTTCGAAGTAATCGTCCCACATGTATCTTCGACACATATATGCCAGTTCAGCATTGTACAACATGCTGGCGGCTACGATATCACCGTCGGGTGGTTGAATTGACGGTTTGAACCACACTGGCAGTGGCGGTTCTGTATATCCAAAACCGGTATCTTTATTTATTACCCAGAGTTGGTATTCACAGATGAACTGGAAAAACTCTCGAATATGTTGTTTAGATATTTTGCGTGGCATGATGCTTCTCCTTGTTTAACTGGGTGAACGTTGCAAAAAAGTAATATATATCTGAGTAGACACGAGGGACAGACGTCCCTCGTGTCTACTGTTACTTACCTGAGCAACCGTAAATAATCAAAAGTAGCAGAATAATTACAATAAGACATCCACATCCGTCCGTACCAATATGGATACTGATCAAACCATCTTTTCGTTTACTCATCGACCACCACATCTTTCAGCATTTTCTTAACAGTATTTGCAACAGCAAGCTGTAACACTTCATTAGGAAGATTAATCCCGTGAGTCATCTCACCTTTGCGAGCCATAGACGCAACAACACAGTCGACAATGTGTTCCATCACATCAACCAGATCCACATCTTCCGGAACTCGTTCTGTGAGGTGATGTCTTTCTTCACTGATGTGACGCTGATACCATTTTCCGTTGGTAAACTCAGCACCACCTTTCAAATTGTTGAAATCTTCAGTAAACTGAGTGAGTCCTTCGCGGTCCAACTTAGTGTAGTCGTGCCGATCAGCTGCTACTGCACATCGATCCGTGAACCAAGTCATACCATTACTGACATCATCGATATGATTGATCGTAGATTCGCGTAGAATCTCCTGAGTAATAACACCGTCGTAGGTTCTATTGTCTGCAGTCGGACATTTCAGCACACTAATTTTCGACATAACACATACCCCTTTTTTTTAAAGTACAACTTCGATAGGTTCTTTTTCGTCGTGATTGATAATCGTGTATCTCATTTTCTGAATACAACAGCACAAATTGTATTCTTTAAGCGTATAGTCAACGGTAATAGCATACGTTTGATAAGTCGAATACATCGAATATGCCGTCTGACAAAGATACACCAACTTTTTGAATAGAGAAGCGTGAATTTCCTTGAAGCTACCGGCAACGATAACTTTGCAGTTGCAGCCGTTCATGATGAATTCGATACAACGCATAGCATCTTTCAGCGAGAAACTATCAAGGATATACTCAAATCTAGAGAAGAGAAAGAACTTTACCGGAGTTCCTGTAGTAGAAAGTGCAGTAACCAAGTTGACAAAATCATCAGCAGATTTGATATGTTCGTCGGTAAGCGCGATGAATCTTGATTCAATCTTTAAATCATTCGATTGTTTAGAAAGATCCATGAACATATTTTCGATTCGATCGGTGGCATCTGTAGTATACGCAATAAGTGTTTGTGGTATAAACAAAGTAGAAAGTTTCTTCGGAGGAAGAACTTCAGCATTTGGAAGCATATCCAAAGTTTCCTTATTATTTTCCTTGAACCACTTGAGCCAGGCTCTCCGCATAGACGTAATTTTCCCGCTTATACGAGGAGTAATGACATCCTGCCCAGTTATTTCAGTAAGCAGAGAAAACATCCACCAGTGTGCTGTGTCGTCATCTTTCATAAACTCGTGAATAAGAGGAAGTAGCTTCTTTCCCATCTTAACTAGTTGTTTATATTCCGGATAACGACAAGCAGCATTAGGGTTACTGCAGACAAATATTTGCAATTCAAGTTGATTGATCAGTCGCATGATTCGAAGAATTTCGTTATCCTCTGCAATCTTGCTTCTGATTTCTGATCGCATAGTTGCGATACGATAAGAAAGAGGTTTTTTAGTATCGGAACTCATTTTGTTTAAAATCCTCTTGTATTTATTTTGGTAATTTGTTTAGCGAATTCTTCAACACCTGATGTGTAATCCATCGGAAAATAACAAGGATTTATATCGTCGATATTGCCCATTTTTTGGGAATCACTGAATGCCACGAATACATCGACCATGATAGCAGCACGCAACAAATTCTGAAAATTTGGGCAACGTTTGATTAGTGCTTCTTCTGGAATGACAACGCATGTGCTATCGGCATAGTGAATAACAGCTGTGTTAGTGGTTTTGAATAACCGAATCAGACCCACCAATGTTTTGCTTGGTTCCGAAGATACTGATACCTCTTCGAAGGTGATATCATAATCAGGACGATATATTGTAGAAATTATTTCACAATCTCCCACTCTTATCGTCAACGGAGTTCGCCTGAATTCTCTTCCAACTTTGGCTATACATATAAGAATTAATCCGAATATTAAATTGCGACTAATAGCCGCATCAGTAGTTTTCAGATTGTCTACAAGCAACCAGTCGGAGATAAATTCTCTACTCTCTTCGGATGCTGGCACTTCTGGTTCAGGAATATGCTTAATAAATTCTGCATATCTCTTTGCTGCTCTCTTGTAATACTGAGAATACCATGCAGTAAATGACGTCATATATACCTCTTAAAGATTAAGTCCTGCAGTTCTGAATTCTTCACGAAGCTCTTCTCGTCGTTCTGAAGAAAAAGGTGAATCTTCATCGAACTTTGTATGCAATCTTAAGACCTCGACAAGTCCGCGAATTCCTTTGTTAAACGATACTAGCGGAAGATAAATAACTGAAGGCGCTTTGCCTGGGTACAATCCGTCAGACTCATCTTCTATGATAAAGCCTAAGATCATTACACTATGACTATCTATCGGGCAAAAACAATTGACATATAAGTCGTCAGGTTCTCCAACAATTTCCTCATATATGCTACTACTAAATGTACGATCAGAAATCAAATTGGATGTCTGACACATTAGAGCAAATTCTGACTGATAGAGAAGCCACTTTGCTTCTTTGGAGAACCCTTCGGAAGAAACGGTTGGAATAAACCATTCTGGTGGTAGTGGTTCTTCTGAAACACCCGGCAATGCATTTGTCATCCACTTAACATAGCTAACGAGAAACCGGTAAAATGTGTTAAGCTTATTTTCCATTTGTAAGATTCCTTATTTGTCAAATGTCAATATCAACGCAATCGGACATGGTATCGACACGTTGAATCGGAGTCCTGTAATGCTCCACGACTTCAGATACATATACATAAACTGGAAGTGATTTATTCTCAACACCATTAAGAATGTCGATCAAGTTTCGCACAGTCATCGGTTGAGCAGTGGTAGTTTCCATTTTTGCAGTCTTCCTTTATTGCATATAGATAAAACCATTTCAAGATGTTTATTTATGACACAAATCTATATCGTAGACCTTAGTTCCTATCCCGTAATGAGCGAAGAATTGATCAAGGGATTGTCGTTCATATATGTAATATATATTTAAACATCTATTCAAAAAAAAGAGACTCCAGTTAAGGAGTCTCTTCACGTATCCTTAGATACGGTGCGCCGACCAATGAGCGGATACGAACCCACCCACGGCGTTCTGTCCGGAATGCTGCGTGATCTTGTACCTTCCCTTCGAAGCAAGAACAGCCGCCCGTTCACAGGCTGTGAGTTCTCCTTCGTAGAACTCTTTAAATCCGAAACGTGCGTCGACCTCGGAACAGAAACCATCGATCGTCGCCGAGCTCATCCAATTGCCTGTATCCATAACCTAGTCTCCTTAGTTAGTTGCTATACGTTTCAATAAAATAATATATATTTCAAATAAATTGAATAACAATTAACATAGAGCTATCCGCGCTATGGTTATACATAATTGATCACGTGTTCGTGATAATCTCTCGATTTCTTCTTGAGGATCTCTCTACGTTCGTATACATGACGTTGATGGGATTCAAGGTTTAGATCATATTGATCGATGTAGATTAGACTTTCGTCTTCACCTAATTCTCGCAACCGACCAAGCCACTGTTCAATTTGAGTTGGTGCTCTAGTTGAAATAGTGTTATAAGCAGTTTTGAGATTCTTGATATCGAGTCCAGTCCCCCCTCGTTGTGGCACAGTAATGATGATATCGACACCATCAGCTAAATTAGCTTGTGGGCTACCATGCACATACTCCTTTACAACAAACGATTTGTAATGATTTCCAAGGAATTCCTTCATCTTTTCGACCATCTGAATCGTGGTAACGAAAATCAATAACTTTTGCTTTGGTGTCCTTGTGTTGATAAAGTGACTATCGATACGCGGAATCATTACAGTTTCCATGTGACGTTTGAATCGATCTGCTTTCTTCAGCAGTTCAGCTTCATAACGTGCATGCGAATAACCCTTTGCTCGCATCACCTTTCGTTCAAGAACTTCTCCACGATAACCATACATGAATACAGTAACATAGTGTTTATAATCATCTTCCCCAAATCGCATTTCGGGTGGATACACCATATCAAAGATTCTTTTAGCTTCTCTTGTGGATTGAGTAAAAGTTGCAGTTAAATAAATGTTGTTGGGAACATTAAGAGAAAGATCCATCATGGTAGTTGCATAGAAATCTCTATGCACCTCATCCATGACTTTTGTACCTATGCCGTAATGTTCAAAGAACTGAGAAAAAGTATATGGTAAAGTTCCATAGTTCTCTTTTCCCTGATAATACATTCGCATAGTTGCTAGGGAAGCAACGAAGATGTCAGGTTTCCAGTCAGAGTTTTGCAACATATTGAGACTGGAAAATTCCTTTAGAATATAGACGTTGTCTTTTGCGTCTGTCTGTTCTCTAATAGAATCTACCCACTGTTCAACTAGACCTGCAACAATAATAATTGCCGCTTGCTTTAAATTGACGATGGCTTTGGTGGCACTGTAAGTCTTACCAGCACCAGGCTGAAGACTAAGACCTCTTCTTGATATAGAAGGATCGGAGAGATATTTGATCGCATCGACTTGATTGGGCCGATCCGTATATTTTGGATTCATTGAGACATTTATTTCACGCACAGGATAATCGAGTCTTCTTACAACTTGTGCTTGAATATCGATTTCTTCTAATGCATTCTTAAATGTCTCAGTAAAAGTTGCGGGAATGTGAAGGAGGCTAGTTTCTTTGTCATAATGACAAAACTTTCTTAACTCAAACACTCTTCTAAATCTTTGATCCCATCCGTGTTCTACTAAAGTTCTACGAATGATATCTTTGATATACCAACCTTTTGGATGATTGGGTGGAATGGCGATAGCCGTATTAGTGTGTCCAACAATCATCTGTCTGGTTTCTGCCATGCGGCTATCCTCCTTTCCTTATTTTGAATTAGCTCAAGTTTTGCCGTTTCATCACACCTTCAAGTCGCACACGTTCCTGTTCTGTAGTATAAGGCACCACGACCTTATCGGTAAGTGCGCATACCGTTACATTTCTACGTGCGGTTTGTGCACACTCTTTTCAGTTGCTTCACGTGCAGATAATAACATTTTAGTATCTTCCTTTATATTATCGTGGAAAAATGTAAGGAATTATTTGTGTGAATTGGTTTTCACCAGCCGATACCGTTTAACTGCTTTTATACAGAATCTGATAATAAAACTTAGTGTTGGTACTGCTAGCGCACAGGCTATCGCAATCGGCAAGATAACTTTATCGGTAATTTCGCAAGAGTTACAGATACAACCAACAATAGCAAAAACCAGTCCCACGCTGACAAGCGATCCAACTACCTTCGTTGTAACTGGAACATAAAAGGAACTATTGGAGATTTGTTTTCGTTCGATCGGACTCCAATAAGATCCATCGAACCAAATAAGATAAGATATCGGAATACAAATTGCAAAGTTGAAAAGGGTGAGAAAGATATTATCTATGAACCATCCAACATAATACATAAAATTCTGTATCAATATCGCCAACCACATACGAAAGGATTTAGCCATTATAAATTCTTTCTATTTGAAGATGTTTCTTTATATTCGATATATGCAAAAAGGCATATAACCAAGAATGCAACAGTAAGTAAAAATGCGAATATGCCGCACACTACCGTCAGCCACCCGAGCTCGATGCACGCAAATATCATAACGCTAATGAGGACAGCAATAATAAAATTTGCTGCTAGCGATGCGAGAACACACATGTGCGCAGCATCTGAATCACGAAATTCTTTATTGAGATTTCGGCGCATCGGATTCCAATATCTCTTTAATACCCAGACGCAAAGAGTTACCGGGATGCAAATAAGAAAGTTCAAGATAGTCAATACGATTACATCGATCGACCATCCGAGAGCATAGAAGAGTTTTGCAATTACATGCTTCATAATTTCTTTCATCATGAGTTCATTCCTCCTTAAATACGATTTTCAATTACGATGTAATCGTCTTTAATTGCGCTGCAGTGTGAAGAACGCAATCCGTCGCCTCTTTCATGTTCATGCACCCTTCCACATCGAGGACACTTAAACGTCAGTGTGTTGGTATCTGTTAATTCACAAACGACCACCCATGCGTTAGGATAGCGTACCTGCCAGTTGACGGCTTCCAAGTGAGTTTCATCAGAATAGGTCCTACTCACCCCGGGTAAAAACATCCGACTCGATTTGTCATAAATAGCTGCGGCTACCACCACCCGGCACGGATGATTTGTATTTGGAATAAGATTGATACGATCATACTTTTCAACAAATTCTGGATGCACGCGAACTGCAGCTATTCTGCAATTCATTGTTGCTGCATTAAATTTGTCGCAAAGACGTTCAATTGTATCATAGTTGGGAACATAGGCAAGTAGCAGTTTTCCATACAGAGATTTGCGTGAAATGACATCACGATCTTTGTCATCATCAACCGATGCGATAATTAATAACTGCTCTCTGCGTAGGTAACCAGAAACGGCCCTTTAGATACTTTACCAGAAACATCCTGATACCACCCACCGACCACCAGCTGCCGCATCGATATACGATTTTCATTCATGATTATTTCTCCTCGATTACAATGTAAGAAGTTCCAAGATATTCGCATTGCGAATTACGTAAACCATCAGTGAGTCCGTGAGTGTGGATTTGCCCACATCTCGGGCACTTGAACGCCATCGTTTCAGAAGTATCATTTATCTTCTGACAAACAAATACGTGCAATTGCGGATAGTTTACTTTCCAATCGGCAATTGCAGCTTCTGTCTCCTTGTTCCATGTCGGAATCAGATTCATAGCTTTGTTTTTTGCGTTCCATTCTAATTCACGTACAACGAGTTTGCAAGGATGTGCGGGGTCAAAACTCAATCGATGTAGGAGGTATGGTTCCAGAGTTTTAATCCCGCGTTCAAATTGTATTAATTGACTCATATTTGCATTAGTGCTGTTAAATTGTGCACACACTGATTTCAGAATATCATCAGAAGGAATCGCACCAGTAGGAAGAATACGAAGATGCTCGGTGACCATGAAAAAGAAAGAAGCTGCGTACACTTTACCGTATTTTATAAATAAAGTATGGAACTCGTTTCTTCCTATGTGATATACCATAAGTGAAGAAGGTTCAATTTCTTCGGTCCAACCGTACCAGCCATTGACGACTAAATTATGCAGCGAAACGTTACCAAGCGTTATCATAATACTCCTTTTAATTCCCAATCACTCGATCAACTAGTACATGGTTCTCAAACAGATCAACGGTAACAAAGTCATCAAATCCTCCATCGATAGCAACGCACTGTCTATCATCGTTAGAAAATTGATGCGTGAAGTGGGCAGATGCTACCCATTCATCTGCCTGCAGATCATGACGAGGCATAGCATTTACACCAATCAGTCCGGAGAAGGCATACACATTGTAATCAGCATATGCGGCTTTAAAACTGATCTTATTAGCTTTAATGCGATCAGCATAAAGCCGAAGTACCCACCAGCCACTAGAAAAATCCAAGGCACAATTTCCCAACCATTCTTTGATAATTTTGATTGGAGCATTGTGCACAAGATCTTTAATTTCTTTTCTAACGTGTTCGGGTTGCTCATTCCATTCTCTTGGCGAATCCCAATCAACTACAAACTTATCACCATTGATACTTTTGTCTATAGCCTCAGCAAATTCTAATGCGGTAGTTATCATAAACACTTCCTTTCTGATTATGTGTTCATAGTAGTAATATATGACTAAAAAACTTTTGATTGACGATTCATGCTAAATTCCGGCAATCTAGTAGCTACGTTTTCAATACCAATTTCAAGAAAGTTTTTTTCAATATTCAAACTTGCTGTTAATTTGGATAAGATTTTATTCCCGTCCTCGATGAGCAATTCAAAGAAATTATTTTCACATTCATCACCACCGCGTACTTCTCCGATAACCCATCCCTTACCATATGCTTCAGCTAACAGTAGTAATTCTAAAATTGCTTTCTTATAAAAGTCAGTTTTGAACAATTCCGGAGTCAGTCCCATAGCTTCATCTAGTAATTCTTTTTGAATCGTGGTAAGATCACTGATGATATTTTTAGTATAATTTGTCATAAAGAAAACTCCTTTAAATATGTGGTCAAAATAAATTGATTACCGTTATACGAAATTAATCCATCCCAACGAATAAGGCCGTCTAGAAGGCGATATATCGATATCAAGGTGATCGGATTCCTTTTCATGTCTAAGATTTATCTTAAAGATAATTTTGTCACCATCTTTGATTTGCATCTCCGCATTGATCCAATTCGCTTCGCGTGTCAAAGAAGAGGTTTCAATCTTCCATGGAAGTCTGGAGTTCTCAATAACAACCCGCAGTTTAAGTGCAACACCCTGTCGTATTTCTAATATCGTTTTTTCAGTGAGTGCATAGTTAGCATACTGGAGTATTGTTTGTCGAATAACCGTTTTAATTTCTTCTAAAAAATCATCCATGATACTTTACCTTTGCTTTGGTTTACGATAAGTTCTTCCGGTATTACATTCCACTTGCACACATCGATCGTCGTAGAGACGGACCATGCTCCAGTCTTTGACACAAGTCACTTCTAGTTTTCTTCCGAGATGTTTCTCACACCAAGCTTCAATCGCCACAATAGCTCGCTTACGTTCTGAGTCAATCTGCTGTGAACAAACTCTTGCAGTAAAGATCTTGATCTCATATCTTGTTTTGAGTAATCGCTTCACTCTACGTAGCATTTTTGGAACAGGTTCGCCAATATGATCCGGTTCTACCCATCCAGTATAAATCGCTAGAGTGCCATCTAAATCGATTCCGATCCAAGGTTTTCCTTTAAAATCTTTATTCATAAATTTTCCTATAGAAAAAATGTATTTTCAGTTGAAAGAGTACAGAGGTGTCGTTGGACACCTCTGTACTTTATACTAAAATCCGAAATAGGCGTCATTCATACCAAATCCTGTCGCCTGTGTGGTAGGCTTAGGATCAGCGAACAACGAATTCAATCCTTCAAAACTCAACTTAGTAGACAGTGCAGCTTCATCGATCACTTTTGACATACCAGCGAAACTTACAGATTCGTTGCCATCAGTGATGACAGGAATTCTATAATCCATTGCGTTGGAAATCATGTAACCGCGAAGCAGCATTTCGACATAAAAGACTTCGATATCAGTCTTGCTATACAAAATCTTACAGAAGTCCCGCATCAGCAGAGGAATCGAATGATAATCTGCAATACGAGAAGTCAGGAAGTTTTCAATACGAGCAACGAAACTGACCATGTCGTCATTCATGACAGTATACTTAAAGAAGGGTTTTGTCAAATCAAAGTCAGCCATAGGAACCGTGACATCATCTGAAGTAATATCAAGCTGTTTCCAATATTTCTTCATGTGCATAAGTGCATACGAAGAAAGATACGGAATCGCCTGACCATCATCCAGAGTAACTCGATCATACTTGTCACCAATCACAATATCAAAATATTTAATCTTGGTAAAAGATTCAGTGACAGGCAGATTTTTCTGTGTCAAGTCTGTGAGAGTTCCGATGGCATCCAGAGGAATACGAATACTGATTATGGGGAATTTATCTGCAAGAGACACATTCCACGTCAGTCCATCATTATGCTTGAGAAGATATCTCATCGCAGATGCTGGAAGATTATATTCCTTAGACAAAGTACGAATCAAATGCTTGGCGCTGAGAATCAGCTGAGTGATTGCTGCCACAGCTTTTGTAGCAGAGAACACACCGATGTGTATGTTCGGTGGAACAAACTTACTCAGATATCCATACATGTAACCAGCGCAATGGTCACACACACCATCCGTGTGCCGACATCCAAATGGGGAATACATCTCCAATGGAATACTAACATATTTGCGGACATTCTCCTGAGTCAGCACCACATCGCTTCCTTGGAATCGAATGATTTTACCAATATAGTTTTTCATCGATTGTTCGGAAAGCGTGATCTCAAGCATCACTTCTGATCCGCACCAGCCAGGATAAATCCTAGGCATCTGCGAACCGACGAGTCGACACTTACGAGCAAAGTATTGTGCACGTTCAATCACTTCAGAGTTGAAGAAAGCACTCTTCTTAGCACTAAGTGATTCAGTAGCATAATCGTCTACATTATTGGATCCACTGATCGCAGATGCTGTGATCACGTGTGACATCATAATGTCAGTGATGTCCGATCGACAGCCATACTCATAGAACATCTGTGGCAATTGATTGCGTTTGAGTAACTTAGTACTCATATATGGCTGCAGCCAATTGTTCTTCAGTGGTCCGTGTTTGTCTGCCAGTAGTGTGTGAAGCTTCTGGTTTGCTTGTTCAATCTTCTTTTCAGCGATTGCAGTTCCAAGTGATCCATCAACCTTCTGGTCAAGGATACTCTTAAGAGGTTCCTGCGTAAACAGTTCTGCAATACTGATGATATCCATAAGACCTTGATAGGGTCTCAGGTATTTGTGAATGAAGTTGGGAAGATAGCATTTACCAAGAAATACTTGCTGTAGTACTTCAAGATAAAACTTATCCTCTTCCTGAGAGATATCCTTTGCAGTCGCAACATCATGAATGATCGTGGATTGACCAGCATAATGCTTCAACACTAGTTCTTTATAGATTCCACCGAAGCACTTGCCGTCAGTTTCATCATTAAAGGAGTGCAGAGGAAATACTCTATCTTTGGTGATCGATTCTTTAAAGAACCGATATACACGCCAAAAGATCGCATTGACGATAAGCTTACGAACTGGCATGGTCAAGGTAGTTCCATCTTCAAGAACAACTTCTCCCATGCCTTTATCTTGCTTATCTTTCATCAGATGTTCACAAAATTTACTATCGAGCAAATTGTCCAACGTAAATTTTGTAGTCAATACAACATCACTCATTATTTGTCCTCATCTTTTCGATTAGAACGAACATCATACCCACCAGGTGCCATCAAGTGAGCAAACAGAGAAATATGAGCATTCGTTTTAATCATTTCCGTGGTAGTCATCGGAATATGCGTAATGTTGGAAGGAGTCGGCTCGGTGAGTTTTGCCATCGTGTACATCTCAGCGGCTTTAGGAGAATTGCCATTGAGACTCATCATGCGAATGACCGTATCAGGACCAACTGACATGGAGAGCATACAGATTTCATCTTCGCCCAGTCGCTGACAGGTTTGACCAATCGGAGATTGCGCTTTGATTGTCTTGCTTGTCGGTTTGTGCGGAGTACGGAATTGGTTGCCATAACTAATTTCAACACAGTGCAGCATAGCGGCAGGAATCTTACCAAGTAGCATCATCGGCTTATCGCCAACAATAGTTTTGGAGATTGTTTCGATTTCTTCAAGACTTCCATCCTCATGTTCAACAATATACTTCAACGTGGATTGTTTCAGACCATATTTCTTGGCCATATAAAGCACCCACTCCAAAGTAATGTTATTGATGAACCCAATTGGAAGCATGATTCCATCTTGTTTCACAGAATCTACAAATTCTGCAACTTCTCCTCTTTGCCGAATACCAGATTCCCATTGCTGACGTAATGCGGGGCGAACATCTTCCAGATAACCCATGATGTACTCAAAGGCATCTGCAATGCTAGTCATACCACGCACAGTCATCTGCACACATCGACTAAGTCCAGTCTGGAACTGCACATAAAACTGACTTGGATTCATTCGGTTGATCACCGAAGGGTTGGTTTCTTTGAAGTCAGTATGAATTCCATCTGCTGTTCTTGGCATGTATTTCTTTGGAGTAATCTTAGAAACAACACCTTTAGAACCATCGTAGCCAGTAAACTTAAAGCCAAGACCGACTTTACGTTTCCAGCCATAGACAATTTCAACAGAGATAAATTCAACAGGTTCTTTCTTATCCACTAACTGAAGCTTCTGTCTTACTCGATTTCTCGGTGCAAGCAATCCAATGCATCTCGTAACAAGAGTATTGAATTCAGGACGAAGTTCCATTCCATCTTCTTGTACTTTATCATATACCGCAAGAATAGCTTGATAATAAAGATCGTGCTGTTCTTTGTATTTGACAAATTGTTCATAAGGACCAGGTTTGCCTTTCAACTTACGATAAATATCGTGATTGATATAGACATTCACATCCAGAATAGTTGCACCAGGTTCATCGGCGTAAAAACACTGATCGTGGAGTTTCTCCGCAGTCATCAGTGCTTCTTGCGTCAAGTCTGTAATGAAGGTGGTTTCATCTTTGTTGCACAATGCAAGGAGAACACCATCTTCTCTCACTTGGGATCCAACGCCAGGAAATGCAAGGAATTCATCAGTAGAACCATAAAGATTTCGAGGAATTTCATTCTCTCGAATGACAGTACGTAACGTAGAGATCGCGGTATGTGTGTTCTTTTCAGCAAACTCATCGGAGATTTCAAAAGCATCTTCAGTTGTGGTCCAGTCGCTAATATAAGCGATACAAGCATTTGTTCCAAGACAATACAGATGTTCACTTTTGTGGTTGGGAGACGTGACAATCTTCATGTTCTTCGGAATACAGTTGTTTGTTTTCAACTGAAACTGATTCAGCATTTTGTTCATATATCCGAACCCATCATGCAATGCGTGATAAGTAGAGACATCAAAATATCCGATGCGTTTATCTTCTTGGCCCATGTAGATCACAGTGACAGTCGGATTGGTTGGGTTATCTGAATTCCAACACATGTTCTGAAATTTGGGAATCACTGCGAGAATCACGATATCTTGATCTCTACGAGTTTCATCAAACTCATATTGACCGATGATACCTTCGTAGCCAGTGCAAACCATAGCAGGTTCACAACCGTCCACCACAACTGCTTGCGCAACGTTACTGGCAAACATCATAGCTCGCTGAGCAGACACATACTGAATATACGGCATCAGTAGTGCTTGCAGACCAAGGAACTCATATCGGATCTTAAGATCCGACAACAAAGGTTCACTTGATACTGGACGATACGGGAATGCAACATTAGTTGATTCCTTATGATCCATAATTTCCTCCTGTTGGGTTGGAGTTTAATGGTGAATTAAACCATGATATGCATCATAGTTGAATTGTTTACATAATCGTAATATATACGTATTGCCACGATCAGATTTATGGAGTTTACATATGGCTATTGAAACACTTGCAGACAAATGTGAGCTAAGGCTCGGAGAATATAGTAATGACGATGAGGGTTGGGTTCAGTTCGTCAAAGACCATCGCACAGTTCTGTTGAATAACTCAACAGTAGCCACAATATCTCTTGATATGGCAAATCGCTACCAGTACAGATTTTCGTTGTATTTATACGACAATTCTATTGATGCTAGCTTACATTGGCTTATTCTTTGGTTGAATCAGATTAAGTCGGAACGAGAATTCAGTCAAATAACTAAACTTCTCATTCCAACTTCTTCCATTTTACAGAAGCTTAAAGCGCAATATTTGTCAAATGCAGCTACAGTAACTACTTAGTCTGCATACGAGCAACCCAAGCATGAGCAAGCAGCGGCAGCATCCACACGTATGGATACTTAGTCACCATTTCATCAACAACCTTGCGGTGCACCTTATAGGTGTGCTGCAAGGTAGCTTTAAAGTCATTTTCAGACAATTCGATGAAAGTGGATCCGACTGTAACTTGTACCCGAGCTAGTAAGTGAAACAAACCACCGATGAATCTGTAGTTGTTTTCTATTTCAGTAACTAGGGCATATAGTGGAGTGTCTTTCATTTCTCCATTGAGATCAGCAAAAGCTTCTCTTCCTTCACTGTCGCCAAACCTAGCAAGATTGAAAGTCATTAATTTATGAATCGGAAAATAGCTGACATCAGGAATATTGCTTTCCTTTATTCTCGCTTTACTTTTGGTAAAAGTATCATTGACATAACTGTTAAGCATTTCAAGAACAATGGCGTGCAATGCCATACGTTCCGATACTGTGAGTTTTTGTTTGAAAAACATAATTCATCAATCCCAGTTAGGAGTATGCGAAGCTGTACCAACAACAAAACTATTACCAACAAAGGTGATAGCCCCATTCAACACATTGACCGTCTGTGCCTTGCTAATAACGGAATAGCTCGCAATTGAAGTGATTACGGTGCTACCAGTTACTGCCAAACTGTCACTGCCTAGTACAGTGAAAGAACGATTACCTTTGATGGTAGTCGTATAATTCATCTCCACGTTACTGACAAAATTGTCGACCAAAATGTTCAGAAGTGGTGTGGTAATGTTCACTGAAGTAGGTGCACCAATATTGATCACGTCCTTAATCAGTGAAACTACACTATTGTTTTTATTATGCAGCACGATCTTTGGCTCGTTACTGTCCAACTCGATATAGTTGGAATCGTCATCTTCAATACGAATAACATTAGCAACTGTATCGACTGAAATAGAATAAGCGAAAGACTCTCCATTACTCTTCGAAGTACGAAGAAAGATTCCACGAGTTTCGGGTCTAGTATCCAGCTCAATGTAATATGTATTATCAGAGGTTACATCTTTCAATGTATCTTCTTCACCATCTTGTAAAATAGCAACATCATCATTGATAAAGATACGAAGTCTTTCAACTTTGCGAACTTCCGTCTTACGTCCAACGGGCATCCAGTAAAACGTGTATCCTCCATCGTAGTTGATCACATGCACCAACTCTCCACGATGAACACAAGGAACTGTCATGTTATCTCGTCCGAAATAACTAGCTTTAATGCATTGAGCAATTGCAATCTTACCAGTGAAAGCAGCATTCTGCAAGCTATCGAAACTTTTGAATTCGACTTCAGCTGCAGTATTGTTAATATCTCCTGTCAACATAGGAGAATATTCAGGAAGAAATACCAAGATCTCAGTATCTGTTCCATTTTGAATATCAGAACAAGCAACACCAATATAAGTCTTCCAATTGCTTTGCTTATTCTTCAAGTTTTCGAATTCCATAAAGCCTCCAAAAAAAGTAACGCAGAGAGTTGAGGCTCTCTCTGCGTTACTAATTTAAAACGTGGAAATTACATGCCAGCAGGAACCAGATTCGGCAACGAGTTGCCAGCATTCCAATTATTCTGCTGAGGATTGGAATAGTGATATCCGTTCATCGGCGTAGGCACGAACCCAGGTACCACCACATTGTTACTCGGAATAGACGGAAGGAAGGCCTCGGCGGCGACAACCAATCCGGGAACTGTCAAGCCTGATGGAATTCCCATCGATTCCTGCGACATACCAGGAACGTTAAGAGAAACTCCCGGCTGAGGAACACGTGAAGTATTCCACACAGGAGAAGTTTCTTCTTCTTTTTCTCGCACGGTGCCGGTACCAGAAGCATACCAACCGACAAGTTTTTGGAACTTGTCGAGATGCTCGAGATAACCAGCAAAGATCTGCGGATGCAGATCCACATTAAGAAGTTTCTTGGTATAAACATTCAGCTTTACAGCAGTGGATGCCATCACGTGCAGAATCGCATCAGCACGGGGAATCGCCACATTCGTTGCAACATGCTGAAACGATCCTTCGATATCACTGGTACCGAAGAGAATCTGCATCATGCCACGGAAAACTTCCCAAGTCTGTTTCCGTACTTTGTTACCGAGAGATTCAACTAGAGTGTTATTGAAGATATCACTCTGCAACTGCGCCGTATTGGTGGGCTTGTCATAGAAGATGAATCCCCACTCCATGAGTTTGATACGTTCGATTTCTTTCAGCATCTTCTCATCGAGTTTGTCAACAAATTCCGAAACAAGTTCCAACTTGGCATAATCGTTTTCTTCATCTTTGGAGATGGCGATTTCCACCACTTTCGTGATAAGACGTTTCACCAATCCGCCGATGATCAGCTGCCGAGTCTGGAAGAACCATTCCCGCTCCGGAGCTTTGTTGCAAGAATCGATAAGCGGATTGAGAACCACATAGTCACCAATCTTCATACCTTCCTTAAACAGAGCCAACGGAAGGTTCTTCTTGCCAACTGCAATACCGACAGGAGAATTGTCAGCATTACAGAGCACCATCTGGTTTCCATCCACGTAATAAGCATCGCCAAACTCCACAAGAAGTTTGAAGAACGCATAGCACGTATCTTTGTTAATTACCTGTTCCATGTTTTATCCTTTTTGGTTGGGTGATCACATAAACATGTTATTCATTCCGCCTTGATTGACTGGAATGGTGTTTCCGAACATATTGCCAGACATAGGCGACACTGTAGGCTTGTTGAAAGAAGGTCTTGCACCATCAAACAACAATTGCTTACTAGCAATGTTCGAACTGAACGTCTGAAGTTCCATACCGTTATGAACGAAAACTTCTTGCGTTCCGAGAATCGGATTGTTGGTAACCGGAAGACGATTACTGGATTCATAGAACCCTTGCCCTTCGGTAGAATAGTTGAAGTCGCAGAAATGCAAATCGACAATCGTCTCAGACCCCATATCGTGACGGCAATGCAATTCGAAGTCACCTTGCGAATTCTGCAGCACCGGAACAATATCGGATTCCAACAATGCCTTAAAATGCATCACTGCAGTTTCCAGCTGATTCGCAGCAACCGCTGGATTCGGATCCGGACAAATGAGATGCACCGGAACCTGTTCGGGATGCGTAGGATCATAATGCACCTGAAACATCACATTATTGCCACCACGCATCATCGAATTACGAGTTGCTCTCAGACTGAAGCGAATATCAGCAATACCTTCTCCAATGGCCAACGTCGAAATCGCCGACGAGATCATGGAAGAAAAGACAACTTTAGCTGACATTTCAGTTTGCGGAATCACATCATACTGTGACCGACGTGCAATCCGAATCGGTTGTACCGTAAGAGCATCGCCATAAGTGGCCTGCAACAATCCAATGGTAAACGGCTGAGACACATCAATTCCGATATTAATCGGAACTGCACCGGCTGCTTTATACAATCCACCTTTGAACGTGGTCAAGGATTGATCCAGAGGATCAAAGTTTCCCAACAACGTGGATGGCGCAGTGATTTCACTGGATGTAGCAAACTGAGAATTTGCAGCAGTATCGATCGCACTCTGCAGATCTCCAGTAATTTCCTGAAGATGGTGGCGAGGAGACTTGAGACGAGTCGGCAAAGGAACCTGCTCGTTGTTCAAGGCACTAAGCGACGCAACACCTTCAGATGAAACGCGACTAGTAGGAATACCATTCCCATCCATCTGAACATCACCAACATTGTTGATCGTATCTCCCGGAGTACAAAGGAACAGATCTTGGTGCGGAGTCATCTGATTCAGATAAGCACCAACCAAATCGTTGTCATCCGTCAAATACCTCTGCGGGATACCACCAACATTGCCGATGGCGTCTCCAATGCGCATACTAGTCTGATGAGTCGCATACAGCAAACAGTTCGGATCCACAATAGGAGTCGCACTGTTCATCGTATATTCCACCACCGGATCAGATGCACACCAACCAGAAGCCATGAGCCGAGTCTTAGCTCCACATCCTGCCATACCAAAAGCATTTCTTCCAGCAGGAACATCCATCATCAGCACGAACGTCCACATAGAGTTGAACGAATTCATATTCATTGCAACACCATTAGCTTCGGGACGGATTGCCGTTGCGAAATCGGGATCACTGAACAATTTACCATTGCGCAGAGCCTGATCGAAATCTTTGCTATATGCCAGCTTGTCGACCATATTGCTGGTGAAGTTGTACACATAAGGACGAATGACTTGAGTATCGTACTCCTTGGGACTATACAACCACAACCACACAGATGCGCCGGAAAAGCTAGTCACCCCGAATCCAATTGTACCAGACTGGGTCGGACGGAAAGAATTGAACATACAACCTCCTGTTATTGTCTTGTTCTACTGAGTGAGACACGGAGCGAACCACGAGCATTCGTAGCCATCTAGCAGAGCTCTAGAGCCGAGAGCTAGATATACGAAATCCAGATAGTAACGCTTAATCGTCCCATCGATGTACGTATAAGTAATATATACATCGTCGTTGTATGAGCGATAAAGCGATGCAGATTGCACTGGTGCCATAACACCAAATGCTTTACTGGAGTTTTCTAACAAAACCATAAGTAATTCGCACATTGGTTTTAACTGCTGAATATTCAAAGGGAGATCTTTTGACTCAATAGAACTCATCGAATCGATGTGTAGGATGTTAGCATTGCTCGTATAAGCATTCCAAAATCCACCTACCCAAGTCGTATTATTCCCATTGAAGTGGCAGTCAAACCTGATTTCCACATATGGTAGTGCTTCAATGTATTTATTTAAACGATGAAGACTATCCTTACAAGAAATATCATCAGAACAACCAGTGAGCACATCGTTAGTTAAAGCAAATTCCTGACGTCTTGGAATCCGAGAAAACCTTCTATCTCTTAACTGTGCTTGTCTGACAATCGTTTCCAGCGGAACATTAATTAGACCTGTTGAAAATTGTGTTACTGCACTTTTCATTACCTCCCTATCCTCCCAATGAGGATATCTAGTTTGAATTGGAATGTGAGAACATCGAGTCGCTTTCGGGTATCGCACCGGAATTAACTCATTCAACACACCGAAGAACAGATCGAGTTCCTTTTCATCATCAGCAGGAATCAGTTTTCCATTCAGCATCATGCTTTTTGGTGTATGATAATTTGCCAACTTGCGAAGATCTTGGAATTCGGGAATATTAGACAAATACTCCAGTTCAACAGGAAGAGCTTCGATCGTAGTTCCTGCCGGAAGATTGTTTACATTGGCTAGTTCATAAAGCAGAGAACCCACACTCACCGGATGATAATCATGGGAGATCTGAGCTCTGTCATCAAATATCCGGGTTGAGATAATGTTGATAGCATCCGCATTTCGAAGTCCCGACAACGAATTGATAGCATTGATCGGTCTGAGTGTGATAGCCAAATGTTCGTGAACACATCCCATAAATGTTTCCACGATTTTGAGTCTGACAAATCCTCTATCTATATCAGCTAGATCTCGTCCCACCCAAAACCATTCATCGGAAGAATGCTCCGGCTGAGAAATGATAACTGGACTGAAGGAAGAATAGAGAAATGATCCTCTATAGTTTTCCAGTCGATTATCCAATTGTACGATATCGACGATCATTTCGAATGTCCCTTTGTTTTAAAACATACATCTTGTAGATCTTTGCAGCATATATGCTTTAATTGAATCCGCATTAGAAAACATGTTTGTGCAAGCACACAGAACTCCAGGATTCACTAAATCAGAAGAAGTCAACAATACACGAAGCAAATCAATGTAATAGAGCGAACCAATGGAACTCTCTATCCACAATGCTTCTAAATACGACTTAGTCAATTTCAAAGAAGCTCGGGTGCTATCCCCAACAACTTCTCTGGCTATACCATAGAGATCTGGAGTTTTTGTTAACTTGGATGGACGATTGGCGTACAACACAGAACCAGTTAAAGGTAAGGTATAATTACTTGCAACTTCAACTGTTAAATCTGTTGCGTGATTGCAATAAACTTCCGCAGCAATACGTTCCAGTGCTGATGGCTCTTGAAAGTTCTCAAGCGAAACATTACTGGAATCTACCACGATTGCTCTGCTTACCTCAGCGCTCCATTGCTGTCCCAATGAGGACCACAGATGCATATGATACTTGGAAGAAAGA
>Ga0172378_10000845_pt1 | contig 27802 bp, 19 predicted proteins | sample GrowelOW332metaG_FD_119755 | JGI IMG/M metagenome (GOLD analysis project Ga0172378, IMG submission 119755) | Groundwater microbial communities from an aquifer near a municipal landfill in Southern Ontario, Canada - Pumphouse #3_1 metaG | ecosystem: Environmental > Aquatic > Deep subsurface >...
AATAAATTCACTTTCGACAAGTGAGCCACTTACAGAAGAAAATATTCCAGAACTTACGGTTGAAGGTGAGCCAGCTTTCTATGGTCTTTACACAGATGAACAATATACACAAAAAGTTGAATTTCCATATTCAGGCTCATATATGCTATATGCAAAATTTGCCAATCCAACAAATATGGTTTTTATTTTAAGTGAAGATCAATTGGAATATGGAGTTAGCAGAAATGATACAACGACAGGAAATGTTGTTATTCCTGAAAAATATAATTGGAAAAATGTTACAACAATTGGTTATTTCAGTGATTGTGACAGCTTGACAAGTATTACATTTCCAAAGACAGTAATCAATACTGGTGCTTATGAAAATATCTTTGATAATTCTGATCCATTTTGGGGTTGTACAAGCCTTGAAAACATTTTTGTAGAAGATGGGAATCCAATATTTAAAGATATTGATGGAGTTTTGTTCACAAAAGAATTGGAAGAATATGGTGGTGGTTGTCTTCTTGTCAGGTGTCCTAGTGCAAAAACTGGAACTTACACAGTTCCAGATGGAATAGTTGGGATTGCATATGATGCATTTGCACAATGCTCTGTAACAAGTGTAACTTTCCCAAGCTCAATTATTATGATTCAATATTGGGTTTTTGATAGTTCTGAATGCATTGAATCAGTTGATTTGTCGGCAACTCAAATTGATATTTTGCCTGAAGGAATCTTTAGTTATTGTTCTTCGCTAAATGATGTTTTGTTGCCAGATTCTTTGACAGGTATTGATAATGGTTGTTTTAATTTTTGTTCGTCACTTTCATTTATTACAATTCCAGAAAATGTGACTTATATTGGAGGAGGTGCGTTTGCTGGTTGCTCAGGACTCACAAGCATCACAATACCAAGTGCTGTAACAAGTATTTATGATTATGCTTTTCAAAATTGCATTGGAATTACTAGTATAACAATTTCAAGCAGTGTAACAAGTATTGGAGAAAATGTTTTTGAAAACTGTTCATCACTTAGTAAAGTAATTATTGATTCAGCAACAATTGCTAGTAGTGTTGAATCAAATGAATCTTACGGATATTTATGCGCAAATGCAACTGAAGTTTGGATTTTGAATTCAATCACAGAAATTAATAGTTTCATAACAAACACATTTACTAATGTAACAACAATGTCAATTGGCTCTGCTACTTACAATAAATATTATGTTGAAATAAATACATATTCAATAATATATGGTGAAAACACAGCAACATTTAATTCAATAGGTGCTCTCACTTGGAACAATTTACCTGAAATGATTGTTGAAGGAAGCCCTGCACTATATGGATTATATTCTGACTCCGAATTTATAAATGAAATTGAAGTACCTTATTCAGGTCCATTAACAACACTATATGCAAAATTTGGAAATCCAGAAAATGATTCTTTGGTGTTTACACAAAATGAAACTGGATATTCAGTAAGAGCAAGTGAAAGTGGAGGGGAAGCAGGGGTTGAAAAGACAACTCCAATCAATAAGTCTGCAACTGCTTTTACTAATAGGAAACCAGTTTCAGAAGCTTCTTTAATGGCTTCTCTTTTGCCATCTAATCTTAATATTCCAGCATTGTATTATGGTATACCAGTTATTACAATTGCTAATTCTGCTTTTGAAAATCATCAAGAACTTACTAGTATCGTTATTCCAAGCAGTGTGACAAGTATTGGAAGTGGTTCATTTCGTTGTTGTTCAGGTCTCACAAGTATTACTATTCCTAATAGCGTGAATAGTGTTGGTTCTTCTGCATTTTATGGTTGTACAGAATTAACAAGTGTCACAATTTCAACAAATGTCACAAATATAGAAAATTCAACTTTTAGTGAATGTTCTGCACTAACAAGTTTTATTATTCCAAACAACATCACTAGTATTGGAGTTTCTGCATTTTCAGGTTGCACAGGGTTTACAAGTATTACACTTCCGAATAGTGTTACAAGTATTGCAAGAAATACATTTTCAGGTTGCACAGGACTCACGAGTATTACAATTCCAAGTAGTGTGACTAATATTGGAGAAGGTGCTTTTAGTGGTTGCATAGGACTCACGAGCATTACAATTCCAAGTAGTGTGATTAGTATTGATGAATTTGCATTTTTTGGCTGCACAGGGCTTATAGGTATTACAATTCCAAATAGTGTAACAAGTATTGGTAATTACGCATTTCAAAATTGTTCAAATCTTATTAGTATTATAATACCTTCAAGTGTTACAAATATTGCTTATGAATTATTCTCTGGTTGTACAGGACTTTCAAGTGTTACCATTCCAAGTAGTGTAACAAACATAAGTAGTTATGCATTTTCAGGTTGCACAAGCCTTACTAATTTTACAATTCCATCTAATGTAACATATATTGATTATTCTGTTTTTTATAATTGTACTGGACTTAATAGCATTTTAGTTTCAGAAGAAAATGAAAATTATTCAAGTCAAAATGGAGTTTTGTTTAATAAAACAATGACGAGCTTAATCTGTTATCCTATTGGAAAAACAGGAGTGTATGAAATTCCAAGTAGTGTTACAATAATTGAGGAACATGCCTTTAATAATTGTACTAACTTAACAAGTATCACAATACCAATTAGTGTAACTAATATCGTAAGCGGTGCTTTTTATGGTTGCACAGGACTTTTAAGTATTACAATTCCAAGCAGTGTTACGATTATTGGATTTTATATTTTAACTGGTTGCACTTCACTTACATCAATGACTTTGCCATTCAAAAGTACTTATGCTTATAACACAAATAGTTATTTAAAATATTATTTTGGAGGTTCGTCATACTCTGCAAGTATAACAATGCCATTTTCTTACACTGTTAGTTTCTCAAACGAAATAACTGCAATTGGAAATTATATGTTTTATAATTGTTCAGGATTATCAAGTATCTCAATTCCAGATAGTGTGACAAGTATTGGAGATCAAGCTTTTTGTTTTTGTACAGGGCTCACAAATATTACAATTCCAAGCAGTGTTACAACTGTGGGTACAAATGTTTTAACTGGTTGCACTTCACTTACATCAATGACTTTGCCATTCAAAAGTACTTATGAAAATAATACCAATAGTTATTTAAAATATTATTTTGGTGGTTATACTTATAGTTTAACTGTTACGATGCCATCGTCATATACTGTAAATTTTTCAAATGAAATGACTGTCATTGGTGATTATATGTTTTATGGTTGCTCTGGGTTTGAAAACTTTTCTATTCCAATCAATACAACAAGTATTGGTGCATATGCCTTTTATGGTTGCTCTGGGTTTGAAAGCTTTTCTATTCCAATCAATACAACAAGTATTGGTGCATATGCCTTTTATGGTTGCTCTGGGTTTGAAAGTATTTCAATTCCAAGTAGTGTGAACACTGTTGGGACTCGTGCTTTTCAAGGTTGTTCAGGATTTACTAGTATTATGATTCCAAATAGCGTAACGGTGATTGGAATAGGAATATTGAGTGGTTGCACTTCACTTACATCAATGACTTTGCCATTTAGTTCATCTTACACAGCAAACACAAATAGTTATTTAAAATACTATTTTGGAGGTTCGTCATATTCTGCAAGTGTAACAATGCCGTCGTCTTACACAGTTAGTTTCTCAAATGAAATAACTTCTATTGGAAATTATATGTTTTATGGTTGCTCGGGACTTACAAATTTTACTATTCCAAGTAGCGTAACAAATATTGGAAACGAAGCATATTCTGGCTGCACTGGCCTTACAAGTTTAACAATTCCAAGCAACATAACAGTTGTTGGAATTGAAGCATTTTTGGGTTGCACGGGACTTACAAATATTTCAATACCAAACAATGTAACAAGTATTAGTTATAGTGCGTTTGAAGATTGCACAGGACTTGTAAATGTTGTTTTTCAAGAAGGTTTGATAGCAACTATTAGTTCAATGATGTTTCAAGGTTGTACAGGTCTTACAAGTATCACAATTCCAAGCAGTATTACAACTATCGCAAGTTATGCATTTTATAATTGCACAGGACTTACAAGCATTACAATTCCAAGCTGTGTAACAACGATGGGATCGAATGTATTAACTGGTTGCACGGCGCTTACATCGATGACTTTGCCATTCAAAACTTCATATAATTCAGATAATAATAGTTATTTGAAATATTATTTTGGAGGTTCGTCATATTCTGCAAGTATAAACATGCCTTCATCCTACACAGTTCAAGTTGCTGAGGGAATAACTGGATTAGGAAATTATGCATTTAATGGTTGCACGGGAATGATAAGTATAACAATTCCAAGCAGTGTGACAAGTATTGGAAGTTCAGCATTTTATGGTTGTTCAAATCTTAAAACGGTAATTATTGATTCCTCAACAATTGCTGGTGGATTTACAAGCGCAACAGCTTATGGAAATTTGCTTAATTATATGACAACTGATAGTGAACTTTACATTTTGAATTCAATTGAAACAATTGGAGCATATGTTAATACAACTTATTTCGAAGAAGCAGTGGTTGTTGAAATTGAGGGCGTTAGCTACAAAAAATTTGTTAAGAAATAATATTAATTTAAAATTTTAACAATAATCATAAGTTATAAGAAAATGCGATATAATTAGGCTTATAATTATCATTGAAATAGAAAATCTTTAAATTTAATATGAAAGTAAATTCATGTTATAAAAAAAGATTGAAATAAACATTAAAAGTGAAATTGATTTTTAAATTATTCACTTTTTTTGAAAATCTAAGATATGAGCTTGATTTTTAAATAAAATAGTTTTTTATATTTTTTTATAGATTTGAGAAAAGTTTTAGTGATTTACTATATAGATTTACTCATTAAATATAAATATAGTTGAAGTATCTGTTACATTTCACTCATCAGTAGCTTAAATGTCTGTCAAAGTTTATTGTTTGGTTTTGTTGACTTAATTAGTTGTGATGATATACTAGAAATATACAAAAGGAGAAATAATTATGTTTTGTGCAAATTGTGGAAATCAAATTGATGACAAGGCAGTAATCTGTCCTAAATGCGGAGTTCCAGTTAAAAAGGCTTACAAAAAGGACAAAGTTGTTGCTGGAATTTTGGCTATATTAGTTGGTGGAATTGGAGTTCATAAGTTCTATCTTGAAGACAATAAAATGGGAATTATTTACTTGCTTTTTTGTTGGACTTGCATTCCTTCAATCATTGGTTTGGTTGAAGGTATTATGTACTTGGTTGCTACTGATGAAGAATTTAATAGCAAATATGTTAAATAACTGTGGTGGCAATACTGGGGTGACACCAAAAAACTAACGCAACACGCAAAACAGTAGTTTTGCTAACTGCTATTTTTTCGGTTCCCCTCCCACCTCCCCCTCCTTTTAAAGTGTTCGTTCAAAAAATCTTTTGCCCGAACTAAATCCGTGCAGATTTTTTGAACTCCGTATTTTATTTAGGATACATTAATTCAAAATTTTAAATTTTTCATTTGTTCAATTTTTTAAGTGAATAATTTTAAAATATAAATTCAGTTTATTTTTTTTTGAACTCCGTATTGTATTAATAATTGGGTTAGGGTTCGTTAAAAAATCTTTTGCCCGAACTAAATTTGTGCAGATTTTTTTGAACTCCATTTAGTGGTGATTAGTGAATGCGATTAATCAAGAGTGAATAGTGATTAGTGAAAAGTGAAATAACGGCTGAAATTAAATTCAACCTGTTTTTTGAACTCCTTATTTTAATAAGGGATATGCTGAAATTAATTGGTATTAAAAGTCAATTGTTATTTTTGGCTTAAAATATAATTTTTTTGAATATGTTTTCTTTTTAATCAACAATAAAGTTAATTGCAATTAATTTGACTTTTGGACTAAGATTTGCAACACTTGTGAAAGAGAAAAAGGAAATATAGATGAAAAAAGAAAAGTTTTGTACACTTGTTATTATGGACGGATTTGGTGAAGCACCAGAAAGTGCTGGAAATGCAATATTTCTTGCAGGAACTCCAAATTTAGATGAATTAAAAAGTAAATATCCGCACACTCTTCTTACTGCTCATGGTGAAGAAGTTGGTGTTGTTGCAGGGCAAATGGGCGACAGTGAAATTGGGCATATGAACATTGGCGGTGGAAGAGTTGTTATGCAAAGTTTGCTTAGAATAAACAACTTAGTTAAAAGTGGCGAATTTTTTGTTAACAAAAAATTGATTGCAGTGATGAACCATGTTAACACTCTTGGCTCAAGCTTGCATGTTATGGGACTTGTTTCTGATGGCGGTGTTCACAGCCACACATCACACCTAAGAGCCTTATTATTACTTGCAAAAAAACAAAATGTTAAAAATGTTTATATCCATGTTGTTACTGACGGAAGAGATACGCCTGTTACAAGCGGAATTGATTATGTCAAAAGTCTTGAAGAATTTATTGAAACTGAAAAGGTTGGAAAAATTGCTTCTGTTTGTGGAAGATTGTATGCCATGGATAGAGAAGAGAATTATGATAGAACATATGAAGCCTATAAAACACTTGTTTATGGCAAAGGACAAATTGCAAATTCTGCTGAAGAAGCAATTAAAAATTCTTATGCTAAAGGTGTTACTGATGAATTTATTTTGCCAACTATAATTCATGATAATGGCATTTTTCACACTCTTGAAAACAATGATAGTTTCATCTTTTTTAATTATAGAAAAGACAGACCACGACAAATTATGGCTTCACTTTGTGAAAAAGATTTTAATAAATTTGAAACAAAAGAGCTTAAAAACTTGATGCTATTAACTTTTACGCAAGTAAACAGTAATTTTGTTAATGTTCTTTATGCTTTTGATGATGCGGTTCTAAACAATGGACTAAGTGAAACAATCTCAAAAGATGGTTTCAAACAACTTAAGGTTGCTGAAACAACCAAATACGCTCATGTTACATATTATTTTAACGGCACAATAGAAAAGCCTTTTGAAGGTGAAAAAAGAGAACTTATTGAAACAATCAAGCTTAAAGATTTCTCCATGGCTCCAAAAATGAGAGCAAATGAAATCACTGAAAAAGCAATTGAAGGGATAAACTCAAAACAATTTAAGTTAATTGTTGTAAATCTTTCAAACTGCGACATGGTTGGGCATACTGGCAACATTTTTGCAACAAAAGAAGCTGTTAAAGAAGTTGATAGATGTGCTTGTTTAATGGCAAAAAAGACAATTGAAGCGGGTGGATTTGCAATTGTTACTGCTGATCACGGAAATGCTGATGAAATGATTTCACCTTCTGGAGCGATTCAAACTTCACATAGCTTGAACCCAGTTCCTTTCATTTTGGTTAGTAACAAAAACTTAAATTTGAAATTGAAAGAACGAGGAAAACTTTCCGATATTGCTCCAACAATTTTAAAATTATTAGGTTTAAAAATTCCACAAGAAATGAATGGTAATGTTCTTATTGAAGACTAAAAATGTTTTAAACATTTTTAGTGAAATTCAAATTAAAGAAAGATGAGTTTATCAATTAATTTAAAGAAAATTGTTTTAAAAATGTTAAATGCGAAATTTTGAAAGTTATTATAATTTAAGAAATAAAAAAAAGATTGCTTTAAGTTTGGTTTTGTGATAAACTAAGCCACGAACGGAAATTTATTCCTTGCTTTTCTTAAGGAAAAGCCGTTTAGTCCAAAAGGAGGTTCAAAATGAACAAGTATGAACTTATGTTTATAATTTCAGCTACTATCAATGACGAACCAAGAGAAACTCTTATTACAAAAGTAAAAGAACTCTTGACTTCTAAAGGTGCAGAAATTGTAACTTTCGAGAAACTCGGAATGAAAAAGCTTGCATACCCAATCAACTTCAAGAATGAAGGATTTTATTGCCTTGTGAATTTTGTTGCAGATCCTGCAATTATTTCACATTTCGAAAAAACTCTTAACATTACTGAAGGTGTTGTTAGATCAATCGTTATTCGCAAGTAACAATTTTATTTAGGGTAGATTTGCCCAAAGGAGAAAAAATGAACAAGGTGTTTTTGATTGGAAATCTTACAAGAGATCCAGAAACTAGCACAACTAGCAATGGTTATTTTATTTGTAAATTTTCCATTGCCGTACAACGCTCTTTTGCAAATGCAAACGGCGAAAAAGAAGCAGATTTCTTTAATATTGTTACTTGGAGAGGTCTTGCAGAAACTTGCTCTAAATGGCTTGAAAAAGGCAAAAAAGTTGCAGTTTCTGGAAGTATCCAAACTAGAACATATGAAGCTCAAGATGGAAGCAAAAGAAATGTGTTTGAAATTCAGGCAGATGAAGTTGAATTTTTGACACCAAGATCTGGAGACTCTCAAGAAAGAAAACCTTATGATTCGCAAGAAAAACCAGCAGACAAGAAAGCTGTTAACAAGGTTAATGACCTTGAACCAATGGACGATGACACTCTTCCATTCTAATTTTTAAAAGGAGAAAATTATGGCTGAAGATTTTAAAACATTTGAAGGCAAAGATAGCAACAAGAAATATCGCCGTCCAGCGAAAAGAAAAGTTTGTGCATTTTGCCAAGAAAAATCAGAAATTGACTACAAAGATGTTATGAAACTTAAAAGATTCATCACAGAAAAAGGCAAAATTTTGCCTCGTCGTCAAACAGGTGTTTGTGCTGAACATCAAAGAGCACTTACTACTGCTATTAAAAGAGCAAGAGTGGTTGCTTTGCTTCCATTCCAAGCTGATTAATTTATTAAAAAGACAACAAATGTTGTCTTTTTTTAATATATAAGTAGATTATATTTTTTTTACAAACAAATTTGTATTCATTTTTTAATTAGTTTTCTTTTGTTGAGTAAAAATCAGTTTTCGATCTTTTAGGCAAACTAAACTTTTTTAACATTCCTTTTAGCTCTTCGTCTTTTTGGCTTTTTCTAAGTCTGAAGAGTACAAGATATTATCTCTTCTTTATGTAAGCATAAATTTTTTGGCAAAATACTTGTCTTTTTTATAGATAATCAAACTTTTGCGATTTTAAATATTTATATTGATTTATATTACAAAATATTTGCAAGATAAGACATGATTGCCCATTGAAAAAGAGCATAAAACTTGGTATAATATGGTTACTATTGGAGGGAAAATGAAAATAGGTGTTTTTGTAGGTTGCTTTGATCCTGTGCATAATTCACATATTAAGATTGTAACCTATTTAACAGAGCATGTTCTAGACAAAGTTGTGATTGTTCCTGCTAGTAACAATTATGAAAGAAAAGGTTTGACAGACATTGAACAAAGAATTCGTATGCTTAAACTTACTTTTGAAAACAATATCAAAATTGAAATTTGCGACAAGCGTTTTTGTAATGAAAATGTTCATACATTTATGGTTATGGACGCACTTAAGAAAAGATTTCCATATGACGAACTTTTTATAATCTGTGGAAGTGATAATCTTAAAACTGTTGAAACTTGGAGAGGGGCAGAACATTTACTTTCTAATTTCAAAATGATTGCAGTGAGTCGTGACAAAGAAAACTTGGAAACTCTTATTGGTAATGATGTCTTTTTAAGAGATCATGCATCAAATATTTACATTTTATCCATTGTTATTGAAAGCATATCTTCAACTCAAATTAGAACAAATGTGCAAAAGGGCAAGCCTATTGATGATTTAACAACAAAAGAAGTTGTTGATCACATTAAAAAATATAAACTTTTCAAATAAGTATTTTTGTTGGCAAGTGTTTATATAATATAGAATGTTATAAATAGTGTCATTAGTTTGACACTTTTTATTAAAAACATTAAAATGAACGGAAGGGGAAAATTATGTTAAAAGTTGAAAATATAAAAAAATCATATGGCGTCGTTCCCGTTTTAAAAGGCATTTCAATTGAAGTTAAATGCGGAGAAGTTTATGGATTGATTGGTGCAAATGGTGCAGGCAAAACCACACTTATGAATATTATTTCTCAAATTTCAAAAGCAGATGAGGGAAGTGTTTTTATTGATGACAAAAAACTTACTTCAATAAACGATCTTAGTGGAAATGTTGGATATATGCTTGATATTCCAGCAATGTTTGAATTTATGACTGCGTACGAATATTTTGAGTACTTGGCAAGTCCAATGGGAAAAAGCAAAGAAGAAGTCAGAAAAATTGCTGATAAACTTCTTAAAGAAGTTGCACTTGTTAATGTTGAAAACAAAAAGATTAAGGGTTTTTCAAGAGGAATGAAACAACGCATGGGAATTGCTGCAGCTCTTGTTTCCAATCCCAAAGTTGTTCTTATGGACGAACCATCAAGTGCACTTGACCCGCAAGGAAGGCATGAGGTTTTGGAAATTATTGAATCACTTAGAAAACAAGGAAAAATTGTTATTTTAAGCACACATATTCTGAATGATGTTGAAAAAATTTGCGACAAGGTTGGGCTTTTGGTTGGCGGGAAAATTGTTGTTGAAGGCAAAATTAGTGATGTGCTTAGTTCATTTGCTGAAAACGCATTTAATGTTGAATGTGAAACGGAAGAAAATTTGAAAGCTGTTTTACAAAAAGCTGAAAAATGTGAAAGTTTTGATGGTGAAATTATTAAAGGAAACTTTGCTGAAATCAAATTTAAACCAAACTCAAAAGAACAAATGTTTAAATGTATCACAAGCGAAAGCAAGGGTGTTAATTCGATTTCACTTAAAACAAGTTCAATTGAAACAATATTCCTTAAAGCTAGTCAAGGAGGCACAAAATGAAAGAATTTAAAGCTTGTTTAAAAAAAGAATTCATTGAACAGTTTAGAACTGGCAAATTTTTGATTTTTACTGTCATTGGCATCGGAATGGCGTTTCTGGCTTTTTTAACAATTGGAATGATGCAGGCAATTAATGAGCTTGGACTTGATATGGGAGAAATGGCAGCAAATTTTGAGCCAACTTTTCTTAATGGCACAATGATGTTTATGGCGTATATGCAATCATATTTTTATATTCCTATAATCATTATGGTTATTGGTTGCGTAAGCAAAGAAATTAAGTTAAAAAAATGGACATTGCCAATTTCTTGTGGAATTTCTCCATCAAAAATGATTGCTGCAAAATTTGTTGTTGTTGTGAGCAGTGTTGTTGTTGCTAGCATTATTGCTATGCTGTTTCATTTTGCACTAACACTTTTACTTTCTCTTTTCTTTATGCGTCCAACTATAAATTTTGTATCAGACATTGGTAATATGTTCCGAAATTATGGACTTTTTACAGTTTTCACAATATTTTTGATGATTATGATTATATCAATGAACGCAATAACAAAAAAGATTTGGCCTGGAATTGTCCTTGCTGTTGGAATTATAATTTTGTTGCCAACCATTTTGAATACAATCATTGTTGGTGGCGAAAATTTGATTAACTACACACCATTTTTCTATTTGAATGAAGTTTCAAAAGCTTCATACATGTTGCCAACAGGAAATGCTTCGCCTTCACCTTTGCAATGGATTTCATCATCATTAAGCACAATTGGCATTTCAGCATTGTTTGTCTTTTTCGCAATTAAATCAACTCGTATTGGAAAAATTGCTGATTAAATGATTTAATTAATCTATCTAAAAATTTGTTAAAAGGAGCTTTGGGTAAATGAAAAAAATGTTTCTGACTGTGGCAATGCTTGTTATTTCGCTTTTTAGTTTGTCAGGTTGTTTTGCTTTTGAGCCAAAAGCTCCTTATCTTGAAGAATATGTTTTTGTTATTGATGGAGTTGTTCAAACCAACACTAATGGTGAATATAGAATATACTCTTTTTCACAAAAAGGAATTGTTTTTGAAAAGCTTGCTTGCTCAATATGTTACAAAGTTCCAAATGGCGAATCAAGTTCAAAAATTGATGCAAACATTTCAAGATCAGAAACCACTTACACAATCTCTTGGGGAATTTTAATCAATAAAAAAGAAGAAATTTGGGTGTTTGACCAAACAAACAATGTGTTTAATGGAGCTGAAGATAAACAACTTGTAACACTTTCTAGCCTTTCATTGTAAATAAAAAAATTCGAAAACTAAAATTATGAAATATTGATATTTCTTTTTAAACAACAACTTATTAATTTGATTAATAATAAAAAAAGAATGGTTAAAAAAGTTTTTTCATTCTTTTTTTGAGTCTATTTTGTTATTTTGTTTAATTTCTTTTAAACTTAAAAAAAATAAAATTATAAATTATTTATATAAAAGATATTAGCAAAATTTGTATAGATTTGCAGGGCGTTTTTGACTCGAATAATCATAATTACCCGTTTGGCAAATTAATTTTTTTTGTAATAATTGTTTTCTGAAATTTCTTCTATCAAGCTTTTGTCCAAGAATTGTTTCACAAATTTTTTGTACTTGTGGCAGAGTAAATTCACTTGGCAAAAGTTCAATCAAAGTTGATTTTTCAAAAATGTCACATTTTAAAGTCTTTATTGATTCTTCAAGAATTTTGTTGTGGTCATAACCAAGAACTGGGACTTCATTAATTTTGAACCATTTTGCATCTTCCGTTTTTGGAGTTATTGAAGAGAACTTTGTTTTTTCGTAGTTGACTACCGTTGTAAAACCAATGGCAATCATACGCATTTGAGGGGCTCTTTGTGGATCAGAAAAAACACCGCTTTGAACAAGTTTAAGATTTTGCAATTTGGTTTTTTCATAAATTTCACGATTCATTCCTGTCAAAATGTCTTCATTGTTGTAGATTGCACCACCAACCAAAATCCAAGAGCCTTTAAAAGGCTCATTTGTTCTTTTAATAAGCAAAACTTTGACTTCACCTTCATGAAGGGTAAAGATTGAAGCAACTGCGTGAATGCCTTGGTTTTTATATAGGGGATTTGTTGTGTCCATAATTTGCTCCTTATTTCATTAGAGTTTAACACAAAAAATCATATTTTGGCAAGATTATGCTTTAAAGCAATATTGAAATTAATTCAAAAACAATTACTATATTTTTCAAATTAAATTTTTTTGAATAATTTCCATTAAATTTTCAAATTTTCATTTGTTACAGATTTTGATTCAAAAGTGTGATTACTTGTTTTACTAGGAACATTTTTGGGGGTGCATAGATATGATTTTGCTAGATAGGCGTTTTTGTATAAAGGATTGTTTGTAACATCTTTGACTTGAGCTTCAATTTTTTCTTCAACAAGCGGAATTATTGTTTCTGGATTATAAAGTGAAGGTGTAAATTCAACTTCAGCAATCACAAGGTTTCTGTCAAGATACTTATCAACTTCAAGAGTTAAATCTGTGTTTAATTGTGCTATGTATCTTTCTTTAAATACCTTTCCTACTATTTCATCATTACTTAGAAAAAGAGCATCTTTAAAAGAAATTTCTCTTTCAATTTCTCTTCTAGACAAATTATTATTATTTTTTAAAGTTAAAAAGCATTTTTCACCAAAATTTTCCACTCTAACTCTTGCTTCTTTTATATCTGGGAAATTTCCGAAAGGAATGAATTTTTTAATTTGTTTAATCTTTTCTTTTGAATAAAGATTTAAGTAAGTTTGTTCAATATGTTTTTTTGATTGAAAATCAATTGAAGGGAATTTGCTAAGAAGCAATTTAACTTCACTTTCAATTTTGTAATTTTCTTTATTCAATGCAAGAACTTCATCAAGATAACATTTTGCACTAGGCATTTTTTCAATTTCAAGTTCTTTTTTTAGATTGTTAATGTTGGCAATTGTATTTGAATTTATTTCAATAAAGTTTCCAAGCCCTTCAACAACATCAAAATTAACAAAGCAATTTAAATCATCATTTTTTAAAACGGTTCGTTTTTTGACAACATTTGCGTAAGCCTTTAGACCGCCATTGGAAAAAGCTTGCAAAAGTTCTTCTTTTTCTCCTAACTCTCGATCAAAAGATTCCTTGTTTAAAAATATTTCTGTTGGACGAACACTTTTGCCATCACAAGAATAGATTGGAGAACCTTTAAAAATGCATGTTTCAACAATATCATCTTGCAGGCGAAGTCGAATAAGATTTGAAGTGTCAGGAACTAGGCTATCGGGACTTTCAAAAAACCAATCTTCTTGTTTGGTTGTTTTTTCAAATTTAAAATCTAGATTTTTTATTAGGCTGTTTAAAACTCTTAAAGTGTCTTCTCTTGTTTCAAGTTTGATTTTTTCTTGAAACATTCCTTTTGGCTTTAAATAAGTTTCGCTTTTTGAAAGTGAATTTGAAACAACAAAATCAGCATTAGTTTTTGTTGGCAAAATGTATTTGTTGAATGCAGGAAGAACAACATTGAGCATAAATTTGAGAGTCCCTTTGCCACTCATTGAGCTTCTTCCTTTCAAAATATCACGAGAAAGCCTACGAACAAGCATTGTTTTAAAATCGGTTGAGATGAAAAGCTTGGTTAAATTATTTGTTTTGTTCAAGCTTTCAAGAAAATCATTTGTAAGAGAATATAAACCTTCAACAACAATCATGTCATAATCAGAGCTTTTAAAAATTGAAGAAGGAGTGTGTTTATGTTCGCCACGAGCGAAATCCATTGTGCAAAGTGGATATTCAAAAGCTTCGCCTTTTGAAAATGAATTAACAATTTGAGCGGCTTTTTCCAAATTAACTGCATCTGGTTCATCAAAATTTATTCTTGAAAACTCTGTTTTTAAAGCAGAAACAATTTTTTGAGCTCTTTCATTTCCATATAAAACAGAAAATTTGTTTAAAAGTTCAAAATAATTTTTGTCACATAATTTATTCACGAATGAGCTTTCTTCAATCACTACTTTAACAATGCTTGTAATTTCTTCAACATCAAGTTGTTCGTTAAAAAAATTCTTGTTGGCTTTTGACACAATAGTTAGCGAAATGCCTTTGTAAAAATCATCAAGACAAAGAATATATGGTCTTATTCCTTTTTCAACAAGGCTTGATTTAAGCTTGTCGGCAATATATCCTTTTCCGCATGCACTTGCTCCTGCAATCAAAACAACAGGTTTTTCTTTTTCTCCAGCCAACTCATTTTTCACAACTCTTTCATAAATGGTGTTTTCAAAATCTTCAAGTAAAATATCTTTATTCATATTAACATTTCCTTTTGTGTATTGTTTACACAAATCACAATGATATTGTATCAACTTGCATAATGATTGTCAATGTTTTTTTTAAAAAATATTTTTAAAAATATCAGTTCAACAACAATACCGATTTTTCATATTACATTTCCTTATATTCCCAAAATATAAAAGCCATTGTGATAGGTAAATGCTTTTTGTAACCATTCAATCAATTTGTCGCTACAATTCACATTATCTTTTTTTATAGTATCATAAATTTCTTGAGTTTTTTCTTTGGTGTAAAAATTTGGACAATAACAACAAAAAATTCCCTCACCATTCGGAGAAGAGCAAGTTTTGAAATATTTTCCATAAACTGACAGAAATGCTTCTAAATTGTCAACATGAACAAGCAAAGAATCTGCTCGAAAAAAATCTAACTTTTTAAATGGTTTTTTTGAGTTTTTTCCATCATAAAATTGAAATTCAATATATGCAGAACCATGTTTTTCACTGCCATCAATAAAAATTTCTTTAATTATATCCTCATCATCAAACTCTTCAAACAAAATACTTGGCAATTCTTTGTATAAGAGTGATAAACAATTTTCTGAATCCCCCATATATAATTCTGCTAAAAAACTAGTATTGTCATAGATGAATTTGTATCCTTCAAAATTTTTAATGTTTATTTGGCTGTTTAAAAAACAATCATCATAATATCTTGACACAAAATTTTCAACCTTAATTGTGTTTTCAATTTTTTTAAAAGTAGTTTTTTTGTCAAAATTGTTTCTTATCAACACCAACTCTTTTTGTTGGTGTTTCCAAGGAATAAAACACAAATCAAAGTTTATAAATTGCATTTTATTTTCATAAAATTCCCATTTAATGGAAAAAAAGTGTTTTTGCTTAACAATTTGTTGGTTTACTTCCATAGAAAAATTTGCCAAAACAATAGCATCAACAAATTTATTATTCAATCCAACTTTTGTTTTTGAAAACATAACAAACTCCAATATTAACATAATTATATCATACGATTTATTTTTTGTATTGTTTTAAAATTAATTTGGATATGAATGAAAAAACCTAGTTTGCGTGCGTTTTTGCTACTATATTTCATTAAAAATTTGTATTCAAATTTATATTCTTAAAAGTTTTTTTCAGATTGTTGACACAAACCCACAAGGTCGCCAACGGTTTTTAGTTCTTTTTATGCGTTTTTAGTGCTTTAATAGAGAGTTGAAAAAATTAGATTAAGCTTACATTGGAAAGTAGTTTGTGCACAACGAACAGAAATGATTGAACGAGTTATTTGCTTACGCAAAAGAAGCACAATTAGATACATATAGCATAAAGACAAAAAAGTGTTAATTTAATAGTAAAGATTAATTTGATTGTAAGGTTAATTGATGACTTTAACCTTTTTTCTTTTTGAATCATAAAAGAGAAAGAATATTGGAGGTTTTATGAACGAATTTTTGTCATCTAAATTTTGTGAAGTAAAAGATGAATTAACAGGTGAAATAGTGATTAAGGAGAAAAGTGAAAACTCTTCATTACAAAATGATGAAAACGAAGTTGATATTCCTGCTGTGCCCAAAAATAAGGAAGACAAGTCTATTCTGATGCCCAAAAATCCGCCAAGAGCACCTATATTTGATGATATGACTGATTTCCCATTGCCAAATCAACCAACGCTTGACATTCCATTGCCAAATCTTCCGCATCACCCTTTCCCTTTTCCAAATCCACCAATAATCCCAATCCCTTTGCCACCAAATCCACCCCGTCCACCATTTCCTCCACAACCAAACCCACCTCGTCCACCTTTTCCTCCGTTTCCACCTTCACCTTTTCCACCTCCGCCTCAACCTTTTCCACCCTTGCCTCCATATCCTCCTCCACAAGGTCAAAACGCAATTAATCTAAGTAGGCGTTTAAGTGAAGATTTGAGAACATTAGAAGATTATTACATACAATTATTAGCAAAAGCTCAAACTCCACGAGAAAGGCAAACAATTCAAGATCTTCAGGAGCAAACAAGAATTTTGGCTTTCACAGCAGGACAAATTTATACTGAACTAAGTGGGAACCGTCCGCCAATATTGTTTCCCAAAAACACCATTCCAAGAAATTTCAGACCAGCTGTTGAATATATTTACACCTTTATTGTTGATATAATGAATCTTATAACAAGGCTTCAAAGACAAGTAAATGTTTCATCAATTGATAGACAGCTTGTGATTATGAACACAACTCTTTCAACTCAGCTTGCAACTCTTAACACTCTTATCCCACGAAACATAAGAATGTGAAATTTGTAAATATTTTATAGTTGAGTTTTTTCAATAAAAGTAAGAATATAAAAATTCCTTTTGTATAATTGCACTTTTCAACTTTCAAAAGACTAAATTAAAAATTATGTTTTCTAGATATTGACATATTAAAAAAACATAAAAATTTAATTGTTTTCCTCTAGATCTATTGTTTTTCAAACTTAAAAGATTTACACGGAAAATTTAACTAAAAATATATCAATATAAATTTAATAAAAATAGCTCTTTATTGGAGCTATTTTTAATATTAATGGATTTATTTCTATTTTAATTAGTATCCCATATGAACTTATATTTTGGGGGATTGTTATATGGACATCTTTTTGCCAGGGCAATGGCATAATAATAACTGTTATAAAATGAAAAATTTACATTTGTCCAAATTATAAAATTTAATTTTTAATCGAAGTTAATACAATTTATCAGCGGAAATTTTTTCTAGCCACAATTCTTTTAACAAAAGAACATCTCTTTTGTATTCATCATCTGTTTGTAATTCACCTTTTTTAATCTCTTCCAAAATTTCAAAAGTAAATGAAGAACCGCCATATTTTTTCCAATCTTCTTCAATTTTGTAATGAAAATTTGTGTTGTTTTGAACAGCAAAATCAAAAAGATTTTTGCTACCTTTAATTTCCAAAGCACAATCAATAAAAATTTTACCGTTTATTATGTTTTTAACGGCATAAACACCGCCTATTATTTTTCTTTGTTTGTACTGGGCAATCAATTCTTTTTTACTTAAACCACTCATTTTTTAATACCCCAATTCTTTTAATATTTCAGAAAGTCTTGCCAGTCTTTCAGAAATTATTTCATCATCTTTAAGTAAAACAGAATTTATAGTTTCAATATCTTCATCTAAAAATTCATTTTCTTTGCACAAACCAACATTCATTGCTCCACCTTGTAAAGCAATTCTATCAATTTGTTCTTTTTCTTCTTTAAAAGACTTATGCTTGTAAGCTTCACGAAAAAATAATTTTGTTCTACAAACAAAAATGGCTAAATCCAAAACTCTGTGTATTGGCATTTCTTCTGATTGCCTTGACCATTTGTCGCCAGTATAACGCCAAATTTTTGCAGAAATATCCACTTTTCCTCTGTCATTCCATTGTGCAAGTCCAATTGAAAGACCTTTTGCATCAGAAGAAACAATTCTTCCGTCAATTTTGTCATAATCTTCAGAAACAATCACTGGTTTGTGTTTTAACAAAGTTGGTATTTTCATAACTTTTTCCTTTATTACTATATTAGTAATTTACTAAATTAGTAAATTAAATATAACACAACCTTAAAAATTGTCAATAATTTTTCTAATAAAAAATTTGTTTTATATTTATTTGTTATAAAACATTCTATTAATTGAAGAAATTATATTTTGTGTAAACCCAATTTTAATTGAATTAAAATACATTTCTTATTTAAAGTGTAAAAAATAAGTTGTATTCAAAATTATTATGCTGAAGCAAAGTTCATGAACAAAAATAATTTTGTAAAAAAATGCAGAAAAATGTTTGACAAAAAAAATAATAATGTATAGAATAATTTTATACAATATATTTTTTAATCAAATGAAATGGCTTGGGTCGAGTTAAGGAATGTTTGTTCGGCCAAGAGGGAAATATGAAAACGCGATTAAAAATCGTTTCAACCATGATTAGCATGTGCCTTGCACTTGTGGTTATGGGCTTTGCTGTTTGGGCTGCTTTAACTCAAACTCTTCCAGTGGTTAACACTGTAGATTTCATATCTATTCATGTTTTGTCAACTGTTACCGGAACCGTTACAGGAGCAAAGGCGGAAACTTTTGCTAACTATGGTCCGGTTTCAACACTCGCGGGTGACCCTGAAGGAAAACTTGGAACATGGGCAATTGGTTCAGCAATGGAATTTGCTAATGAAACAGAGCCAATTGTGATTACACTCACAATTGTAAACAATTCTGATGAAAGATCACTTTCTTTTGAACTTAGTGGACAAGCTTATGATGCTTTCAATGGAACAAATCTTGGTGGCACTAACATAGACAGAACATGCGTTTATTCAATAAACAATGCAAGCCCAATTACAAATGCAACATATACAAGTGGAGCTATTACTGTTGAAGCACTTAAAACTGCAACAATTGTTACGACACTTGACATTTCTGATAATGGCAAAAGTGTAACTGCTTTTAACAATGGATTTTCTACGACTCTTAGAAATATTGGAGCTGCAACCGAAAACTTCTCTTTTAACCCAGTAGCAAAAACAATTTCTCTTAACACTGCAGAACCTTTAACAGAAGAAAACATTCCAGAAATGATTGTTGAAGGTGAACCAGCATACTATGGTCTTTACGAAGATCAAGACTACACTCAAAAAGTTGAGCTCCCATATTCAGGATCAAGCACTCTTTATGCTAAATTTGGAAATCCAACAAATATAACCTTTAATTCAATTAATTCCGATACTGAATATTCAGTTGAAAAAAATGCTTCAAGTTTACCAACAGGTTCTCTTGTGATTCCAGAAAAATACAACTGGAAACCTGTTACCACAATAAGCAATTCGGCCTTTGGTAATCTTGCTGGCTTAACAAGCATCACCTTTCCAGACAGTTTAACAAATATAGGAAAATATGCATTTTATTCTTGTACAGGACTTACAAATTTAACAATTCCAAGTAATATGATAAGTATTGAGGATGGTGCTTTTTATAATTGCACAAATTTGACTGAGATTAATTTTAATGCTACCAATATGAGCAATTGTTTTAAGGATTTTGGTAATCTAGCTTTTTATAAAGCAGGAACAAATGGAAATGGGATAATAGTAAATGTCGCAGCAAATGTAACAAGAATTCCTGCCAATATATTCTGTTCTGGGAATTCTTCAGATAATCCTATAATTAAAGCATTGAATTTCGCCGAAAATAGTGCATGTATAAGTATCGGTGCAAAAGCTTTCTGGTGCGCTTCAATTTTAACAAGTTTATCGCTTCCAGATGGTTTGACAAGTATCGGTATGGCAGCGTTTTTACATTGTACAGGGATTCCAAGTATAACAATTCCAAGTACTGTAACAAGTATTGGCTCTTCAGCTTTTGAACATTGCACAAGGCTCTCAAGTATCACAATTCCAGATGGTCTGACAAATATTTACTATTCTACTTTTAAAGATTGTACAAGCTTAACATATGTCAATATACCAGAAAGTGTAATTAATATTGAAGCATCTGCATTTATTAATACTGCTTGGTATAATAGTAAGCCAAATGGACTTATTTATGCAGGAAAAGTTGCCTATAAATATAAAGGAACAATGCCAGCCAATACTTCTATTAATTTAAATAATGACACAGTCGGTACATCTAATGGTATTTTTGAAAATTGTACGGGGCTTACAAGTATCACAATTCCAAGTAGTTTAAAAAGTATTGGATATGGTTCTTTTTATGGATGTACAGGACTTGCAATCGTTACAATTCCAAGCGGTGTTACAATTGTTGGAAATAGTGCTTTTTATGGTTGTTCAAATCTTACAAGTATCACAATTCCAAGCAGTGTAACAACTATTGGAGCTAATGTTTTTAGTTATTGTACAAATCTTACAACAATAACTTTTCAAACAGGAAACAAACTACTAGAAAATGATTTTCAAAATGACAGCTATGGTAGTGTTAATAATTACTTTAAAAATTGTACAAGCATTACTACAATTAATGTTCCAAGTGATCTTACAAAAATTGGTAGTTATGTTTTTTATGGTTGTACAAATTTAACAAATATTACAATTCCAAATAGTGTAACAAGTATTGGTAAATGTGCTTTCCATAATTGCACAGCGCTCGCAAACATCACAATTCCAGATAATATAAATAGTATTGGAGGAAACGCATTTTATAATACCGCATGGTATGGCGCTCAATCTGACGGCTTAATTTATGTTGGAAAAGTGGTTTATAAATATAAGGGAATGATGCCTTCAAACACATCTATTACTTTATTACCAGATACGAAGGAAATCGCTGGCAATGCTTTTCAAAATTGTACAGGACTTACAAGCATCACAATACCAAGTAGTGTAACGAGTATTGGAACATTTGCTTTTCAAAATTGCAAAGGACTAACAAGTGTAACAATTCCAAGCAGTGTGACTACTATTAGTTCTTGCACTTTTGAGTATTGCTCAAAGCTTACATCCGTCACAATTCCAAATAGTGTGACAAGTATTGGTAATCAAGCTTTTCGTTACTGTACAAGTCTTATAACCATCGCTATACCAGACAGTATAGTAAATATTGGTAATAGTGCTTTTTCTGGATGCACAGGGCTCACAAGTATCACAATACCAAGTGGTGTAACAAGTATTGGAGGTTGCACTTTTGAAAATTGTACAGGACTTACAAATATTACAATACCAAATAGTGTAACAAGTATTGGCGATCATGCTTTTTTTGGATGCGCAGGACTAACGGGTGTAACAATTCCAAGCAATGTAACAAATATTGATTCTTCTGCGTTTTCTCTCTGTTTATTTTTAACTGAAATTATTGTTAATGAAAATAATGAAGATTATAAATCTATTGATGGTATCCTTTTTAATAAAGCTGGAACAATTTTAATATGTTACCCATGTAATAAATCTGGTACAGAATATGAAATTGCAAACGGAGTGACTGAAATTTCAGATTCTGCTTTTTATGGTAATAAGAATCTTACTAGCCTTACAATATCTAGTTCAGTTGTTACAATTGGTGAAAAAAATAATTACTTTACAAACCTTCAAGAATTAATTATTTATTCATCAATTGTTACTAATACATCAGTCAGTTCAAATATTTTTTACTTACTTACTGAAGCAGAAATAATTTATGTCATAGACACAATTAATCCAACGGGTCAATTGTTTGAACAAAATGAATTTGTAACTGGAACTTATTTTGGATTCATCGAAGATGGTCCGGATGGTTATTGTGATGATGAAAATTATCGAGCTCAATATTTTACTGATAATTACGGTGATGGTTATTGCGATAATTGTGGAAGACAAGAATGGGAACATGATTACTTCTATGATGAAAATGAAGATGGCTGTTGTGATGGTTGTGGACTAACAGAAGGTGAACATGATGAGTTTTGTGATGCCCCAGATGGTTATGATGATATTTATGGTTCTATGGACTTAGGAAGTTGGAAAGAAGTTGACAATTATGAATTTGTTTATGCTTATTTTGAACCAGCAACTTCTGACAAATCAGGCTACACAATGTGGACTAAAGTTACAACTGACTATAATCAATGGAATTAATTAAACTTGTATTTCTAATAAAAAAATCATGTGATGAGTGAGCCCTTATTGGGCATTTCATAAAACGATGATTTTTTTTATAAATAAATATGAGAAGTAAAGTGCTAGACTGTGCTTTAAAATTAAGATTGATTTTATTAAAAAATAATTATTTAAAACAGTTTTAAAAAAAGTTATATTACAACTTTATGTGATTTTTAGAATAATTATTATTACAAAACATTGATGACGGCGACTTTGAGATATAAACTTTCATCGGTGGAAAGAAGTGTGGCATGGTCTTTGCCTTGAGTTCTAAACTCAACCAACTTTGCGTTTACTCCTGTGATTTTTACACTTTCTTGAATCATGTTTAAGAACAAATTGATTGAAAGATGCTGAGAACAACTACAAGTAATTAAAAATCCGCCCTTGTTGATGAGTTTGAGAGCAAGCATGTTTATGTCACGATAGCCTTTGTAACCTTCTTTGACTGTGTCTTTGCTTTTTGTGAAAGCAGGTGGATCAAGAATGATAACATCAAATTTTTTGTTTTCTTTTTTGTATAATCTTAATTGCTCAAAAACATCAGCTGAAATTGTTGTTATGTTTGTTAAATTGTTTAGTTTTGCGTTTTCATTTACAGTCTCAAGAGCTTTGTCGCTTATGTCAACAGCAGTAATTTCTTTTGCTCCATACTTGCTTGCACACAGTGAAAAGCCACCAACATTGCAAAAGCAATCAAGAACAGTTTTGTCCTTAACATAAAACTTAAGATTGTCTCTGTTTTCTTTTTGGTCAAGGAAATAGCCTGTCTTTTGTCCGTTTTCAAGGTCAACAATCATTTTTAGTTCGTTTTCAACGATTTCTACTTTTGGATTAAACACTCCATAAAGTGGACCTTTAACTTTTTCCAAGCCTTCAAGTTCTCTTACGGCAACATCACTTCTTTCATAAATTCCCTTTGGATTAAAAATTTCAACAAGAATGTCAACAATCATTTGTTTTCTAACTTCCATGCCAAGAGCCAAAAACTGTACAGAAAGATAGTCACCATATTTGTCAACAACAAGGGCTGGTAACAAATCTGATTCACCAAAAACAACACGATAATTGTTGCTGTATCCAAGGCTAACACGAAAATCGTTTGCCTTTTTTATTCTATTAAAGAAAAAATTTCTATCAATTGGAGTTTCGTCTTTTGTTAGTAGCCTTACCAAAATTTTTGATTTGTGATTAATATAGCCATAACCAACCAAATTTCCATCATGAGAAACAACTTTTGCAATGCTACCTTGAATATCTTTTCCTTCAATTTTTTCAACTTCATTGGCAAAAACCCATGGATCACCGCCATTAATTCTTTTTTCTTCACCTTTCTTAAGTGTTAATATATACATTTTGATACCTCTTTGTTTAAGCTTTATTGTAACACAAGTTGATTTTAATTTGTGAGAAAAATGTGCTAAATATTTCAAGGAATAATAGTTTATTAATAATGTTTGCTAAAAAAACAAATTCAAAATTAATAGAAATAACAAAATAATTATTTAATAAAATTTGTATAGTCTATGTTAAATTGGATTAGATATATGAGAGTAGGAAGTCAGTGTTAAGAAATGAGTTGGGGAGAAAAACTTGAATGAGTAAAAATATATTTCAAATTGAAGCTTTTTGCGTTATTATTCATTTTTTTAAAAAAAATTGATATTCAGAATGATTTTTTGCCAAATAAAAAATTTAATTATAGTTTTAAATTTCGAGTAAACTAGTTTAATTATTTTGCAAATTTAAAACTCGGTGATATACTGATAAAAGTTAGGGGAATTTATGAAAAAAGGTTTGCTAATTAGTTTTATATTAATTATTATCGCTGCAATAGTGGGATATTTTGCACTTTTTTATGTAAAAAAATATACAATTTCTTTTGATTTGAATTATGAAACAGAACAAACTGTTGAAAGCATCAAAGATATTGAGGGGACTCGCTTAACTCTTCCACAGCCAATAAGAGATGGTTTCACCTTTACTGGTTGGTATTATGACGAAGAATACACACAACCTTTTGAACTAATAAAAATGCCTAAAAAAGATGTTAAACTATATGCAAGTTGGGATATGTATATCATTACATTTAACACAAATGGTGGCTCAAACTTGTTGCCTTATATAAAAGTTAAGGGAACTAATATTGTTGCTCCAACTTTGCCAACAAAAGATAGCAACAGATTTCTTGGTTGGTTCACCGATGCCACACTTACAACTGAGTATGTTTTTTCAACCATGCCAGAAGAAAATTTAACCCTTTATGCTTCTTGGATGCAAATTTGTGTTGTTTCTTTCAATATGAGTGGCTATGAAGTTATTGACACTCCTGAAACTCAAATTCTTGACGCGGGAAATTATGTGGTTGATCCAAATCTTTCTTCTTCAAGGGCAGGTTATGGGTTGACTGGTTGGTATACTGAAAAAGAATGTGTTAATGAGTGGAACTTTGCATCGGACAGGGCTGATAGAGATGTTACTTTGTACGCTTGCTGGACTCAAGAGTTTTACACAATTTCTTTTAATAATAATGGTGGAGAGGGCATAACCCCTGCCACTCAACAAGGTTTGTCATATTTAACAAAAATTACAAAACCAACAGTTGAACCAACTTATGCAGGCTATGTGTTTTGTGGTTGGTGGCTTAAAGATGGTGTAGATTTTGTTCAAGAATGGAATTTTTCATCAGACCTTCCTTCAGATGACATGACCCTTTATGCTGGCTGGGGAATTGTTGGTTCAAATGAATTATACAATTTTTATGAATTATCAAATTGTGTTAAGCTTGTGAGTTACAATAGTGAAACTATTACTGAAGAAACGCTAGTAATTCCATCATATATTAATGGTAAAAAAGTATTGAGCATTGGCACAAGTGCGTTTGATAGCATGAATAGTGCCAATGATTATAATATTGATGGTGCTTCAAATGTTGTTCTTCCAGAATTTTTGACAACCATAAATGACAAAGCATTTTATACATGCTTGAGCCTTACTGACATTGTTATCCCTAGCGGTGTAACAAGTATAGGCAAAATGGCATTTTCAAATTGTTACAACATGTATGACTTGATTTTAAATGAGGGGCTTAAAAATATTGGAGAAAAAGCATTTTATCAATGCACGAGCCTTTTAACTGATGGCAAACTTGTCATTCCTAGCACTTGTCTTTCAGTTGAAGCTTCTTCATTTGAAATTGCATTTGTCAACAAAGCAATTAAAGAACTTGAAATTAAAAATGGTGTTGTGTTAATTGGTAAATCGGCATTTATGTATGCTTATATACTTAAGATTGACATTCCAGATAGCGTTGAAAGAATTGAACAAGAGGCATTTAGATATTGTTATTATTTAACAAGAGTTGATATTGGAAAAGGTATTCAATCAATAGGAAATTATGCATTTTCAAATTGCTATTCAAGTATGTATATCTCAATTGATAGAAAAATTCCTCCAACAATTAATGCAATAGGCTTATTTGGCACAATCACTGCTGATAATCAAAGACCAAATTTCTTTATTACTGTTCCTGAAGGAAGCATTGACGCGTATAAAGCAGTTGTTAATTGGAACTATTATTATTCTTCAAGATATATCACTTATTATTTGGACGATTCTTCAATAACTTATCCAAACAGACCTTGAAATCCACAAAATAAAATTGCAGATATTTAATCTGCAATTTTTTAATTTCAACTTAAACTGTTACAAAAATGCGGGAAAATTCAAAGCTTCCGTCATTGTTTATCACAATTTTTTGTCCGCCTAGCATGTCTATGTCATAATAACTTGTTGGGGCGGATTTAACACCATAGCAAAGCCATATTCCTTCATATAGCAAATTGCTGTTGTTTATGTGATCATGTCCAACAAAGATTGCTTTTGTGCTTCCCAGTTCTTTCATTTTGGCAAACAAACCAGAGTTTTCATTTGGTGCGCAACAATCTTCATTGTTTTCTCCATTGCCCTCAACCAATCCTTCACTATATAAATTATAGACGACTAAGAACTCACAAAGAGGAATGTGAAAAAATGCAAAAGAAGGAATGACTTGTCCATTTATTGAATTGTAAGCAACAGCATCTTGATACCATTTGATTTGTGAAGAATGAATATAATCATAGCCAATATCAAAATTTTTTAAATAAAATCTATATGAATTTGAGTCGAACATATAAAGCGAGAAAATAGTGTTACCGTCGTTTGTTAAATTTACAACATAGTTGCTAGAACCATAAACGAAATCATTTAGATTTAAAAAGAGTGAATTTTGAGCTTTGGAAATTATATTGCCAATTTGATTTTTGCTTACACCAGATTCTTCATCATGATTGCCAAATACATAACACCACTTCAAACCGAATGAATCTAAATAATTGACAAACTTTTCAATTATGGCAAGTTTGTTTGCAACATTAATTCCTTGATACACAAAAATATCACCTGTTAAAACAATTAAGTCTGGGTTTGCTTCAGTGATGGTTTTTTCAATGTAGACTTTCGAAGTATTCATAGTTTCTTCATCGTTAACATGTAAATCTGTTAGTTGCAAAATTGTTATGCTCTCTCCCATTTCATAATAGAGCATATAATTTTCAATTAATTGATTTTTGGATATGACAATGCTTAGTAAAATCACTATAACAAGAATCAAGCATAATCCCAAAGCTATCCACTTTTTCATTTATATCTCCATTCAAATTTAATAATATATTATTTTTTTAAAAAAACATAATAAAATTAAAGTTTAAAGATTTGTCTTAGATTTTTTTCATAAAAGTTTTAAAAAAAATCGTTTGTTAAGTTTAAAAATAGATGCCCAAATTTTTGAGCATCTTGCAGATTTTTTTATGTTGTTTAATTGTCTTAAGATTTTTATTTTATTTCTTTTGTTAGATTAATTTTGCAACATCATATAGTGAGTTTTGAACAAGCCAAGCTTGAGGAAAGTTTCTGTTTATTGTCCAGTAACTAACTCCTGCAAGATTATATTCTGACGCGGTGTTAAGTTTTGCGTTTATGCTTCGTGCGTCTTCAAACCAAACCACATGCTCTTTTCCGTTTGTGGCATAATAATTGAAAAATGGAGCTTGAGAAGTTTCATCGAATTGAATAAAAGCT